>Ga0210040_10002332_pt1 | contig 26911 bp, 25 predicted proteins | sample CryGeyCG12114_NA_FD_185462 | JGI IMG/M metagenome (GOLD analysis project Ga0210040, IMG submission 185462) | Groundwater microbial communities from aquifer - Crystal Geyser CG19_WC_8/21/14_NA (SPAdes) (version 2) | ecosystem: Environmental > Aquatic > Deep subsurface > Groundwater | place: USA... | reverse complement strand
GGGGCCATGTCCTCGACCCTCGGCGTGGTGCTCAAGCACGCCAGCGACCAGCAGCGCGCCGCCGCCGAGCTCCGGCTGAACTGATGAGCGCGCCGGTGAGCCGCTCGCAGGAGCTCGGTGGGCTGGCCGGGCACCTGGACGGGTTCGTGCGCGCCGTGCGCGAGGCCGGTATCCCGGTGGGCATCAGCCAGGCGGTCGACGCCGCCGAGATCCTCACCGTCGTCGACCTGCTCGACCGCGAGCAGCTGCGGCACGGGCTGGCCGCGGTGCTGCTCCAGCGGGGCGCCCAGCGGCCGGCCTACGACGTGCTGTTCGACCTCTGGTGGCCGCTGTCCGACCGGCCGGCGCCGGCCGACGACTCCTCGGAGTCGGAGGAAGGTGCCGAGGGCGGTGAGCCGCGGCAGGGTGGGCCGGCTCCCGACGACGCCGCGCTGGCCAAGGCCATGCGCGACGAGCTCTTCCAACTGCTGCTCGAGGGCGACGAGGACGAGATCGGCCGGTTCGCCCGCCGCGCGGTGGACCGGCTCGGCAGCGGCCAGCCCAGCCCGACCGGGCAGTCCTACTTCAGCTACCGCGTCATGCGGGCGCTCTCGCCGGACACGCTGGTCGCCCAGCTGCTGGCCGGTCTGCTCGCCGAGGGTGATCGCGGCGGTTTCAACGAGCAGGTCGCCCGCCAGACGGTCCGCGAGCGGGTGGAGGCGTTCAAGAACGCCGTCGAGACCGAGGTGCGCCGGCGGACGGCCAACGAGAAGGGCCGGGACCGGGTCGCGAAGAACGCCGTCCGCCCGCTGGCCGACCAGATCGACTTCCTCCGCGCCCAGTCCACCGACCTCGCCGAGCTGCGCCGCACGGTGGCACCCCTGGCCCGTCGGCTGGCCGTGCGGCTGTCCGCACGGCGGAAGATCGGGCGCCAGGGCCGGCTGGACTTCCGCAAGACGGTCCGCGCCTCGCTGGGCACCGGCGGCGTCCCGGTGGTCACCCACCACCGGCCGCGCAAGGTGCACAAGCCCGAGCTCGTCGTGCTCTGCGACGTCAGCGGCTCGGTGGCCGGCTTCAGCCACTTCACGCTGATGCTCACCCAGGCGCTGCGCGAGCACTTCACCGGTGTGCGGGCCTTCGCCTTCGTCGACTCCACCGACGAGGTGACCCGGTTCTTCCGGCCGGGTGCCGACGTCGCCGACGCCGTCACCCGCATCGGGCGGGAGGCGCAGGTGGTGGCCTTCGACGGGCACAGCGACTACGGCACCGCCTTCGAGGTGTTCGCCGACAAGTACGCCTCGGCGATCGGGCCGAAGACCTCGCTGCTCGTGCTCGGCGACGGGCGCACGAACTACCGGCCCGCGGCAGTCCCGCTGCTGGCCAGCATGGTGCGGCGGTCCCGCTCGGCGCACTGGCTGAACCCCGAGCCGGAGCGGCAGTGGGGCAGCGGGGACTCCGCCGCCGACCGGTACGGCGAGGTCATCGACATGGTGGAGTGCCGCAACGCCGCCCAGCTGGCCGACTTCATCACCACCCTCTGACCTCCACCGCTCGCAGCTCGGTGTGCGGACGGCCACACGCGTATTCCGGTACTGATGCGTAACCCCGGCGCGGTCGGGCCGTTGGTCAACGCGGTGGCGGTGCTCCCGGGCATCGGCGCCGTCCGACCGCGACAGGGTGGAGACACCTACGACCGGCTGCACGGGGGAGCCGGTCGCCGCGGCCGTGACGCCTGGCCCTGCAGTGCAGGGACTGCGAACCCGTAGCACCGGAGCCGGTCCGGCCAGGGCCGGCTCCGGCGGGCACGGATACGCTCGTTCGGTGACAGGCGGGCGGATCGGTGTGATGGGCGGGACCTTCGACCCCATCCACCACGGGCACCTCGTGGCCGCGAGCGAGGTCGCCGGCCTCTTCGGGCTCGACGAGGTGATCTTCGTGCCCACCGGCCAGCCCTGGCAGAAGAGCGACCGCCAGGTCAGCCCCGCAGAAGACCGCTACCTCATGACGGTCGTCGCAACGGCGTCCAACCCGCGCTTCTCGGTCAGCCGGGTCGACATCGACCGCGGGGGTCCGACGTACACGATCGACACCCTGGTCGACCTGCGCGCGCAACGGCCGGACGCCGAACTGTTCTTCATCACCGGGGCCGACGCTCTCGCCCAGATCATGACCTGGCGCAACGGCGACCGGTGCTTCGACCTGGCCCACTTCATCGGGGTGACCCGCCCCGGGTACACGTTGGCCGACTCCGACCTGCCCCCCGGCCGCGTCAGCCTGGTCGAGATCCCCGCACTGGCGATCAGCTCCAGCGACTGCCGCGATCGCGTGGCCCGTGGCATGCCGGTCTGGTACCTGGTGCCCGACGGCGTCGTCCAGTACATCGAGAAGCGGGGCCTCTACCGCGAGGGTCTGAGCCGGCGGGCACCGGCCGCGGTCAGCGGCGGTGAAGACGTCGCCCCGGCCGGCGAACCGCCCACGCGGGCCCGCCCGGTCGGCGATCGCCCACCGCCGGAGTCCGGCCCCCCGCACGACACCGACAACCCATCCGACCTCCAGGAGGTAACCAGATGACCGCCTCGGCCGAGGCGCGGGACACCGCGCAGCTCGCCGCTCAGGCGGCCGCCGACAAGCTCGCCACCGACGTCTCGATCGTGGACGTCAGCGAGCGGCTCGCCATCACCGACGCCTTCGTCCTCGCCTCGGCGCCCAACGAGCGCCAGGTGCAGGCGATCGTGGACGCGGTCGAGGAACGCCTGCGCGAGCACGGCATCAAGCCGGTGCGCCGCGAGGGCATGACCGAGAACCGATGGGTGCTGCTGGACTTCGTCGACGTCGTCGTCCACGTCCAGCACGCCGAGGAGCGGGCCTACTACGCGCTCGAGCGCCTCTGGAAGGACTGCCCCACGATCCCCTTCGTCGACAGCGCCCTGCCGGTGCACGAGGCGGCCGCCGAGCCGTCGACGTCGGAGGACGTGGACCCCGCGGAGGATGCGGAGCCGACGGAGGACGGGCAGCCGGCGCAGGAGATCCCCGGCCGGTGAGTTCCGATGCGGCGCTCGCCCTGCCCGTCCGGCGGCTGATCCTCTGGCGGCACGGCCGGACCGAGTGGAACGCCGCCGGCCGCTTCCAGGGCCGGATGGATCCGCCACTGGACGAGGTCGGCCGACGGCAGGCCGTCGAGGCCTCGCCGCACCTGATCGCCTCGGCAGGGCTCGGCGCCGACACGGTCGTCGTCTCCAGCGACCTCGAACGCGCGGCGGACACCGCAGCTGCGCTCAACGGGCTCCTCGGAGTGCAGCTCCGGCTGGACGCCCGGTTGCGGGAGCACGGCATGGGCACCTGGGAGGGGCTCACCCGCGACGAGGTCGCCGACCGGTTCCCGGAGCAGTACGCCGACTGGCTCGCGGGCCGGCCCGTGCGCGGGCGCGGGGGAGAGGAGCCCGACGAGGTCGCCGACCGGGCCCTCGCCGCGGTCGCCGACCTGCCGGCGGCCCCCGTCGCGGTCGTCGTCAGCCACGGCGGCACCACGGGGCGGTTGATCGAGCGACTGCTGGGGCTCGGTCCCGAGCAGCGCCGGCTGTTCGGACCCCTGGGCAACTGCTCGTGGAGCGAGCTCCAGGAGCAGTCCGGTGCCTGGCGGCTCATGCGGCACAACGTCGCGGCGCCGAAGGGTCCCGCGCCGGGCGGCGACGGTGTCGCCCACCGCGCACCCGCGGGGGGCCAGGACGTCCCCGTCCGGACGGGCGCCAACCCGGAGGAGGGCGGCGCCGGCCCCATCGCGGACGCCGACGCCGTCTGAGCACGGTCCACCGAGGCCGGCCGATGCCGGCCTCGGGGCCGGGCGGGGCTGCGGGCGCCGGGACATCGAGCCGGGCCAGCTAGCCTCGCCGCGTGCCCGTTGCCGTCCTGACCGACTCGACGGCCTACCTGCCGCCGGACGTCCTCGTGCGGTACGGCATCGACGTGGTGCCGCTCTACGTGGTGCTGGCCGGCCACTCCGGCACCGAGGGCGAGTCCATCAGCCCCGCCGACGTCGCGCGCGTGCTCGGTACCCGTGGGGGACGTGTCTCCACGTCGCGGCCCACGCCCGGCGATTTCGTGGCGGCCTACCGGCGGCTGCTGGACGCGGGCGCGGACCGGCTCGTGTCCATCCACCTCTCCGCCGAGCTGTCGGGGACCTGGGATGCCGCGCGGCTGGCCGCCTCGCAGGTCGGTGAGCACATCGTCACCGTGGTGGACTCCCGCTCGGCGGCGATGGGCAACGGCTTCGCGGTCCTGGCAGCCGCCCGGGCCGCCGCCGCCGGCGCGAGCGCTGCAGAGGTGGCCGATGCGGCCCGCCGCACGGCGGCTGCCACCCGGACGTTCTTCGTCGTCGACACCCTGGAGCACCTGCGCCGGGGCGGACGCATCGGACCCGCGGCTGCGCTCCTCGGCTCGGCGCTCGCGGTGAAGCCCGTGCTCCACGTGCTCGACGGTCGCGTGGTGCCGCTGGAGAAGGTGCGCACCTCGGCGCGCGCCCTGAACCGCCTGGTGCAGCGGGTCGTCGACGAGGTCGGCGGCGAGCCGGTGTCGCTCGCGGTGCACCACCTGGCCGCGCCGGACAGGGCCGAGCGGCTGGCCGTGGAGCTGCGCGAGCGCGTCCCGTCCCTGGTCGAGCTGCACGTGAGCGAGCTCGGCGCCGCGATCGGGGCGCATGTGGGTCCCGGTGCGGTCGGCGTGGTCGTGGCACCGGCTCCCGACGCCGCGGAGGCTGAGCAGGACGCACCGCAGGCGGCAGACGGTGGAGCCGCGGAGGCAGGCGGGCCGCCCGCGCCGGCGGCTGGTCAGGAACCCGACCCGGAGCGATGAGCGATCCCGGACCGGCCGGACTCCTCCGGTGAGCAGCGACATGGGTGGACCCTGACGGCCCGGGACGACAGATCGTCCGGAGCGTCCACAGGGGGCCCGCCCGTCCACAGATGACAGTGGGCGCCGCTGCGCGGTGCACCGGCTTCCTAGCGTCCGCGGGGTGCGCCACACCCCTCGCCGTTCCGACGACGCCGACGTCATCCGTGCCCGGCTGAGGGCGCTGCTCGACGACGGGTTCCGGGGTGGGTGGGTGCCCGGGGACGAGGATTCCGGTCTCGGCACCGTCCCTGACGTCCGGCCCGCCGACGATCCGGGCGGCGAGCATCCTGCCCACGACGACGACGACGACGACGACGCCGATCGGCCGGCGGGGTTGGGGCGGCACCGCGCCCCCGGGCCGGCGGTTCGGTGGGACCCCGGCCGGCGGGGCGCGCGGTCGCTGTGGATCGCCGGGCTGCTCGCCGCCCTCCTGATCGTCGGCTGGACGTGGCTGGACCGGCCACGGGTCGAGCCCGTACCGCCGGCGCCGTCCGGCAGCGTGGCACCGCCCGGCAGTGCCACGCCCACCACGACCACGGACTCGCCCGCCGTGGGAGAGGCAGCCGGCACCGCCACGCCGGTGGTCGTCGCGGTGGTGGGCCTGGTGGCGCGCCCGGGACTGGTCACGGTGCCCACGGGCTCCCGGGTGGCCGATGCCGTCGAGGCCGCCGGCGGTCTTCTCCCGGGCACCGATCCGGCCGCGGTCAACCTGGCGGCGGTCGTCACCGACGGCCAGCAGATCGCCGTCGGGGTGCCTGGCGTCGGGGGCGCTCCCACCGCGGTGGCGGAGGGCGCCGGCGGAGGCGGGCTGGTCGACCTCAACCGCGCGACGGTCCAGGAGCTCGACGCGCTGCCCGGGATCGGACCGGTCCTCGCGCAACGCATCGTCGCCCACCGCGACGAGCAGGGACCCTTCCGCAGCGTCGACCAGCTCGACGACGTCCCCGGCATCGGCCCGACCATCTTCGCGGAGCTGGCCGAGCTGGTGACCGTGTGAGGGCGGATGACCGCACGGAGCCGGCGGACGGTCGCTGGCGGTGGCTCGACCTCCGGCTGGTGCCGACAGCGGTCAGCGTGTGGGCGGTCAGCCTGGCGGCACCGTTCCTGGCGCCGTCGCTGCTCGCCGTCGTGTTCCTCGGGGCCCTGGGCGCAGCAGCGGTTGCCCGCCGCCGGGGGACGGTCGCGGCGACGGTGCTCCTCGCCGTCCTCGCCGCAGTGGCGGTCACGAGCGGCACGTCTGCCGTCCGAGGGGCAGCCCGGGAGGCCTCTCCGCTGCGGGAGCTGGCCGACGCGCACCGGTCGGTGACGGTGGACCTGCGACTGGACGGTGATCCGCACCTGCTCACCGGCAGCGGCCGGCCCAGGGTCGTCGCCGACGCCACGGTGACCGCGCTGCACGAGGAGGACCGGGTCCGGCACCTCGACGCCGCGGTGCTGCTCTTCGCGCCCGAGGAGGGGTGGCGCCAGCTCCTGCCCAGCCAGCCGGTGCGGGCCCGGGTCGTCGCGTCGCCACCCCGAGCCGGTGACGACGTGGTGGCGGTGCTGTCTGCCCGCGGGCCGCCGACCGTCGGAGGGAGGCCGAACGCCTGGCAGCGGGTGGGCGGCGGCCTCCGTGACGGGCTGGCCGACAGCGCGTCGCGGACCCTCGATCCAGGCCCGGCCGGGCTGCTGCCGGGGCTCGTGGTCGGGGACACCCGGCAGATGGACCCGGTGCTCGTGGAGGACTTCCGGCGGGCCGGGCTCTCCCACCTGACCGCGGTGTCGGGAGCCAACGTCGCCATCGCGATCGCGGCCGTCCTCTGGCCGTTGCGCCGGCGGGCGGTCGACCGTCGCGTCCAGGCACTGGTCGCCGCGGTCGCCCTCGTCTGCTTCGTGGTCCTCGCCCGCCCCGAGCCCAGCGTCCTCCGGGCGGCGGCCATGGGCGCGGTGACCCTGCTGGCGCTGGCATCGGGCCGGGTGCGGGTGGCGGTGCCCGCGCTGGCGGCGGCCGTCTGCGTTCTCCTCCACGTCGATCCCGGGCTGGCCCGCGATCCCGGATTCGCCCTCTCGGTCCTCGCCACCGCAGCCATCGTGCTGCTGTCACCGACGTGGTCGCGGCGACTGCGGCAGCGCGGTTGGCCACCGCTGGTGGCGGACGCCCTCGCGGTCAGCGCGGCTGCGGGCCTGGCGACGGCGCCGCTGGTCGCCGCGCTGTCGGGCACCGTCAGCCTCGTATCGCTGCCGGCCAACCTGCTGGCCGCACCGGCGGTGGCGCCGGCGACGGTCCTCGGTCTCCTGGCGACGATCGTGGGTGCGGTGCTCCAGCCGGCTGGTGACGTCCTGGTGTGGGGTGCCGGGTGGCCGACGCGCTGGCTGGTCCTGGTGGCCGAGCGCGCCGCGCAGCTGCCGGACGCAGCGCCCGGCTGGCCCGCGGGCGCGGCCGGTGCTGCCCTGCTGACGGGCCTGCTGGCCGCGGTCGGCTGGGCCCTGTGGCGCTTCCAGCGACTCCGGCCGCTGGCCCTGGCCGCACTCACCGGGCTGGTCCTGATCGGATGGCCGGTGCGCCAGGCGGTGCGCGGCTGGCCGCCGCCGGACACCGTGGTCGTGGCCTGCGACGTGGGACAGGGCGACGCGCTGGTGCTGCCCACGGGTGGCCCGGGGGAGGCCGTGCTGGTGGACGCCGGCCCCGACATCGCAGCCGTCGACCGCTGCCTCGAGGAGCTGGGGATCGAACGGCTGCCACTGGTGCTCCTGTCACACCTGGATGCCGACCACGTCGGCGGCCTGGTCGGTGCGCTCGACGGCCGAGCAGTCGGGACGGTGGCCACCGGGGCGCTGTCCCCGGCCGATGACCGCGCGCCCGCCGTCGACGGACTCATCCGACGCGCGGGGGCCGAACGCATCCAGCTGCTGCCGGGGGACAGGCGGGAGGTGGGCGCGGTGGCGCTCGAGGTGCTCGCCCCCGAACCGGAGCAGGCGACGGCGGCCGCGGAGCCCAACGACCTGTCACTGGTGGTCCGGGCCACCGTGCGGGGCGTCCGGGTGCTCCTGACCGGTGACCTCGGGGCCGAGGCGGAGGCCCGGCTGCGTGCCAGCGGCGTCGATCTGCGCGCCGACGTGCTCAAGGTGCCGCACCACGGCAGTGCGGACGCCGACCCCGGTTTCCTGACGGTCACCGGTGCGCGGGCCGCGCTCGTCTCCGTCGGCGCGGACAACACCTACGGGCACCCGGCCCGCTCGCTGCTCGGGACGCTGACGCAGGCCGGCATGCGCGTGCACCGGACCGACCGGGACGGCGACCTCGCCGTCGTCGGGTCCGCGGACGCGTGGGGTGTCGCGGCTCGCGGCCGGGGTGCGGCCGGGCGTCGGCGGCCGCGCCGGGCTGCGGTGCACCGGAAGGGTCCGAACGACGGGAGCAGCTGGGCCGGGACCGTCGGTCTGCCGTGGCACCATGCAGACGTGCCAGCCGCCGCTCCCGTGCCACCGACCTCGCGGCTGCGGGTGGTGACCGGCGAGGAGGAGCTCCTCCGGGCCCGTGCGGTCTCCGCCGTGCGGACGGCGGTGGTCGAGCGCCATCCCGATGCCGAGCTGCACGAGCTGGCGGCGCAGGGTCTGCCCACCGGCCAGTTGGCCGACGTCCTGGCGCCGTCGTTGTTCGGCGGCCACCGGCTGGTCGTCGTCACCGGGGTGCACGAGTCCGCCGCCGCCCTCGCGGACGCCCTCACGGCCTACGCCAAGGATCCCGACCCGGAGATCACGCTGGTGATCGTCCACTCCGGCGGCAAGCGGAACGAGGCGCTGGTCAAGGCCTTCGTCGCCGCCGGTGCCGCCGTGGACGAGTGCCCGAAGATCAGCTCCGCAGGCGACCGGGCGGCCTTCGTCCGCAACGAGGTGCGCACCTTCGGCGGCCGGATCACCGGCGACGCCCTCACCGCACTGGTCGACGCCGTCGGCAACGACCTGCGGGCGCTGTCGGCGGCGGCCAGCCAGCTGGTGTCGGACTTCGGCGGGACCATCGACGGCGACGCCGTCGCGAGGTTCCACCGGGGCCAGGCCGAGGTCACCGGCTTCACCGTCGCCGAGCGGGTCCTGGTCGGCGACCGGCAGGGTTCGATCGAGATGCTGCGGTGGGCGCTGCAGCGCGGGGTCGCGCACGTCCTCATCGCCGACGCGATCGCCGACGGGGTGCGCACGGCTGCGCGGGTGGCGTCCCTCAGCTCCACCAACCCCGGGGAGCTCGCCCGCACGCTCAAGATGCCGCCGTGGAAGGTCAAGAAGGCGCAGGCGCAGTCACGGGGCTGGAGCATCGACGGGCTGCAGCAGGCGATCGCGGTGACCGCCGAGCTGAACGCCGACGTCAAGGGCGTCGCCGCCAGCGCCGACTACGCGCTCGAGCGTGCCGTGCGCCGGATCGTCGACATCCGGGCGGCGACCGGCCGGGGCCGCGCGGCCGCCGGGCGCTGACGGTCCGTCCGACCGGACGGACCCGGAGGCCACCTCCGCGGGGCGCGGGCGCTTCGTCCCGGGCCGGGAACGCGAACGAGCCCCGTCCCGTGGGGGAGGGGGCTCGTGCACGTCCGCGTCACGAGGACGCGGGGCGCCGGATCAGAGGCCGGCGGTGAGCTTCGCCAGACCCGACTTGCGGTTGGCGGCCTGGTTCTTGTGGATGACGCCCTTGCTGGCGGCCTTGTCCAGCTGCTTGGCGGCAACCTCGAAGGCGGTCGCGGCAGCGGCGGCGTCACCGGACGCGGCAGCCGTGCGGACGCGCCGGACAGCCGTCTTCAGGGCGGACTTGACCGCGACGTTGCGCTGACGCGCCTTCTCGTTGGTCTTGATCCGCTTGAGCTGGGACTTGATGTTCGCCACGCGTGAGCCTCGGAAATCTAAGGGGATTCGACAGTGCGTCCGGGGCACGGCGAGGCGCCCAGCGGACCGGCCTCACAAGATACCAGTCCGGCCCGCCGCACCCAACCGGCGGCGGTCAGACCAGTCCGGCGGCCACCCGGCGGCTGCCCCAGCCCAGTGCGGTGGCGTGGAACTGCCGTTGGAACGCCCGCAGGGTGGGCAGCCCCGGCGGAGCCGGGCGACGCATGCTCGACGCCCACATCCCGGCCATCGCGAGGACCAGATCGGTCACCTGGCGCGGATCCGCGGCGGCGACCAGGGCCGAGCGGCCCACCAGCCACTCCGGGTCGACGCCACCCTGCGTGGCCGCGTCCAGGCTGAACAACACCGTGTCGATCCAGTCCGCACCACGGACGGCCCAGGCCCAGTCGACGAAGGCCACCGCGTCGCCGGGCCCCAGCAGCAGGTTGTCGGCCCGCAGGTCGCCGTGGACGAGAGTGTTCCCGTCCAGCCAACCGCCGGCAGCGAGCCGGTCGGGCACCTCGCCGAGCCAGTCCAGCCGCTCGGCCTCCCAGGGGTCCAGGTCGGCCGGCGGGTCGGCGGCCAACCCCGCCCACGACGACAGCTGCGTGCCCACCCGCTCGGCGAGCGTGGGCAGCCCGGCAACCGGGCAGGGGGTGGCCGATCGGGCCAGCACGGTGAGCCCGGCCACGGCCACGGCCGCGGTCTGCGGCGTCCACGGCAGCGGCGCCGCCTCGCCGTCGAACACGTCGAACACGTCGAACACCAGCGCGACCCAATCGTCCGCGCCGTCGGCCCACTCCACATGTGCCCGCAGGGCAGGAACCGGCAGCGATGCGGGCAGACGGGCGGTCACCTCCGCTTCCGCGCGCATCAACGCCGGCGTGTCCGGGTTCAACGGAGTGCCGACGGCCGCAGACGTTCGCGGAACGGCCGTCGGCGCACGTCACGACCACGGCCGGGCCGGGGGAGAAGCCGCCCTGCCGTGGCGACACCCCGACCGCGGGGGATCCCAGGACCAGGTCGATCCGGGCCCGCAGCGGCGAGGGCAGTTGCTCGTAGGGCAGGCGCGGACTGCCGGGAAGGAGCATCGCGCCAGGCTCCGGCACGGCGTCGTCCTCGGGCAATGCCTTATCCGTCGTCCCGGCGTGGGACGATGGCGGCACTGTGACGACTCCTGCTGCCACCGATCCGGCCCTCATCCGGAACTTCTGCATCATCGCCCACATCGACCATGGCAAGTCGACGCTGGCCGATCGGATGCTCGAGGTCACCGGACTCGTCGAGGGACGGCACATGCGTGCCCAGTACCTCGACCGCATGGACATCGAGCGCGAGCGCGGCATCACCATCAAGGCGCAGAACGTGCGGTTGCCCTGGACCCCGCGGTCGGGCACGCGCACCGGCACCGAGTTCGTGCTCGACATGATCGACACCCCGGGGCACGTGGACTTCACCTACGAGGTGTCCCGCTCGCTGGCCGCCTGCGAAGGCGCCGTCCTGCTGGTCGACGCCGCCCAGGGCATCGAGGCGCAGACGCTGGCCAACCTGTACCTGGCGCTGGAGAACGACCTCACCATCATCCCGGTGCTCAACAAGATCGACCTGCCGGCCGCCCAGCCGGAGCGGTACGCCGAGGAGATCGCGCACATCATCGGCTGCGAGCCCGACGACGTGCTCCGGGTCAGCGGCAAGACCGGCGTCGGCGTGCCCGAGCTCCTCGACCGGATCGTCGAGGAGATTCCCGCCCCGACGGGCGAGGCGGCCGGCGCCGCCCGGGCGATGATCTTCGACTCGGTCTACGACATCTACCGCGGCGTCATCACCTACGTCCGCGTGGTGGACGGCCGGATCTCCTCCCGCGACAAGATCAAGATGATGTCGACCGGCGCGACGCACGAGCTGTTGGAGATCGGCGTCATCGCCCCCGAGCCCAAGCCCGTCGACAGCCTGGGCGTCGGCGAGGTCGGCTACTTCATCACCGGCGTGAAGGACGTCCGCCAGTCCCGCGTCGGTGACACCGTCCCCCTCCAGCACAAGCCGGCCGCGGAGTCGATCGGCGGCTACCGCGACCCGAAGCCGATGGTCTACTCCGGGCTCTACCCGATCGACGGCAGCGACTACCCGCTGCTGCGCGAGGCCCTGGACAAGCTGCTGCTCAACGACGCCGCGCTGACCTACGAGCCGGAGACGTCGGCGGCCCTGGGCTTCGGCTTCCGCGTCGGCTTCCTCGGCCTGCTGCACCTGGAGATCGTCCGCGAGCGGCTCGAGCGCGAGGCCGGCATCAGCCTCATCTCGACGGCACCCAACGTCGTCTACCGCGTGGTCATGGAGGACCAGAGCGAGCTCACGGTGACGAACCCGAGTGACTGGCCCGAGGGCAAGATCGACAAGGTCTTCGAGCCGATCGTCAACGCCACGATCATCGCGCCCAGCGACTACACCGGCGCGATCATGGAGCTCTGCCAGAGCCGGCGCGGCCAGCTCGGCGGCATGGACTACCTGAGCGAGTCCCGCGTCGAGCTGCGCTACACGCTGCCGCTGGGTGAGATCATCTTCGACTTCTTCGACGCCCTGAAGTCCAAGACCCGCGGGTACGCGAGCCTGGACTACCAGGAGGCCGGTGAGCAGGAGTCCGCGCTGGTCAAGGTGGACATCCTGCTGCAGGGCGAGGCGGTCGACGCGTTCAGCGCGATCGTGCACAAGGACAAGGCCTACAGCTACGGCGTGATGATGGCCGGCAAGCTGCGCGAGCTCATCCCGCGGCAGCAGTTCGAGGTGCCCATCCAGGCTGCCGTCGGCTCCCGGGTCATCGCCCGCGAGACCGTCCGCGCGATCCGCAAGGACGTCCTGGCCAAGTGCTACGGCGGTGACATCACCCGCAAGCGGAAGCTGCTGGAGAAGCAGAAGGAGGGCAAGAAGCGGATGAAGATGGTCGGCCGCGTCGAGGTCCCCCAGGAGGCCTTCGTGGCCGCGCTCTCCACCAACGAGTCCACCGCCTCCAAGAAGTGAACGGCCAGGTCGAGGCCGTCTGCGTCTCGGGGGCCGACCTGCTGCCCCTTCCCGACAAGCGGCCCAACCGGAGCGGGATCGACAAGCGGCCGGTGACCGGCCGGGTCGCCGTCCACGGGCTCGGTCTGGACGGCGACGTCCAGGTCAACAAGAAGCACCACGGCGGAGAGGGGCAGGCGGTCTACGCCTACGCCCAGGAGGACGCCGAGTTCTGGATCGCCGAGCTCGGCCGCGAGCTCCCGCCGGGCCGCTTCGGCGAGAACCTGCGCACCTCCGGTGTCGACCTTCGCGACGCCGTCCTGGGGGAGCGCTGGCGGGTGGGGACGGCGCTGTTCGAGGTGACGGCGTGGCGGACCCCGTGCGCCAACTTCGCCCGGTTCTGGGGCATCCCGGACCTGGTCAAGCGCTTCGCCGCGCACGGTGCGACAGGTGCCTACCTGCGGGTACTGGAGACCGGCGACGTCGGCGCCGGTGACACCGTCGAGATCGTCTCCCGCCCCGACCACGGCATCACCGTCGAGACGGCGTTCCGGATCGTGATGACGCAGAAGGCGCGGCTGCCCGAGCTCGCGCCCGCCGTCCAGTACCTGCCGGTGAAGGCCCGGCCCAAGATCACCGCGCAGATCGCCGCCCGGAGCGCCGCGGCCTCCTGAGGCCGGCTGTTGTCAGGAGTTCAGCGCGAGCCGCACCTCGTCGCGCAGCGCCGGCAGGTCGACGCCGCGGTCGTGCAGCACCTTGGCCGCCAGCCCCTCGCCCTCCCGGATCAGCGCGAGCAGCAGGTGGCCGTCGGTGATGCTGCGCGACTTCAGCGCGATCGCCTCCCGCAGGGACAGCTCCAGCACCTTCTTCGCCCGGGGGGTGAACGGGATGTGCCCGGCTCGCCCGCGCCGGCCGTCGAGTGCGCCGGGCCCGAAGGTGGACTCGACCGAGGTGCGGACCGCGTCCAGGTCGATGCCGATGGAGGTCAGCGCCGAGGCGTCCAGCTCGGTGCCGGTGGAGCGGGCGACCTCGGTGACCACCGCAGAGCGCGTGAGGCCGTGCCGGCCGAGCACGCTGGCTGCCGTCGTCCCCTGCCGGGTCAGCAGGGCGAGCAGCAGGTGCTCGGTGCCGATCCGGTCGTGCTGCAGGTCGCGCGCCTCCTGCTGGGCGCCCTCGACCACCTGCCGAGCCTCGGGGGTGAAGCGCTCGAACATCGTCAGTCCCTCCGTCGGAGCGGCCCGCGGCCGCGTGCGTGCTTCTTGTGGACCGCCTGGCGGCTGACCCCCAGCCGCTCGGCGATCTGCTCCCACGTCCAGCCCTGCTCGCGGGCGTTGCCGACCTGGAGTTCCTCCAGGCGCTCGACGAGGACGCGCAGCGAGCGGACCGCCGCCAGTCCGACGGCAGGGTCCTTGCTGCTGGCCGCGGAGGCCACCTGTGCTGTGTCCGCCATGGCTGTCAACCTAGGTTGCAAATGTGGGCGCCGTCAACCTCGGTTGACCCGTAGTCGCGTGAGAAGGTGGGGGACGAGCCCGACCCGGCTCCCGGACGAGCGGTGCCGTACCCGGTGTGCGACAAGACGGCGCCAGAGGAGTTCTCGATGGCGTGGGCCGTGCTCGTCGTGTCCGGGATGCTGGAAGCGGTGTGGGCCACCGCTCTGGGCCGGTCGGCCGGGTTCACCCGGCTCACCCCGTCGATCGTCTTCGCCGTCGCCGTCGTGCTGAGCATGGTCGGGCTGGCGTACGCGATGCGCGAGCTGCCCGTGGGCACGGCCTATGCGGTCTGGGTCGGCATCGGCGCCTCGCTCACCGTCGCCTACGCGATGGCGACCGGCACCGAGCCGGTGTCGCTGGCGAAGATCCTGCTGATCATGGGGCTCATCGGCTGCGTCGTCGGCCTCAAGCTCGTGCACTGACCCGACGACGCAGCCCCGCCGTCACAGGGTGAAGACGATCTTCCCGTTGGTCCGGCCCTCGGACATGCGGTCGAAGCCCTCGCGCGCCTGGGTGAGGGGCAGCTCCACGTCGATGATCGGGCGGACGCCGGTGACGGCGCACATCCGGATCAGCGCCTCCAGCTCGTCCTTGGTGCCCATCGTCGAGCCGATGACCGACAGCTGGGTGAAGAAGACCCGGTTGAGCTCGGCGCCGGGGTCGTAGCCGGTCGTCGCGCCGGAGGTCACGAGCACGCCGCCGGGCTTGAGCGACTTGATGCTGTGGCTCCAGGTCGCCTTGCCGACGGTCTCCATGACGCCGTCCACCCGCTCGGGCAGCCGGGCGCCGCTCTCGAACGCCTGCTCCGCGCCCAGCGCCAGTGCGGCGGCGCGCTTGTCCTCGCTGCGGCCGGTCACCCAGATCCGGTAGCCGGCGGCACGGCCCAGCACGATCAGCGCCGTCGCGACGCCACCGCTGGCGCCCTGGACCAGCACGGTCTGCCCGGGCCGCAGGCCGGACCGGACGAAGAGCATCCGGTAGGCGGTCAGCCACGCGGTGGGCAGGCAGGCGGCCTCCGCGAAGGAGAGGTCGGCCGGCTTGGGCAGCAGGTTCCGCTTCGGGACGGCGACGCGCTCGGCCATCGACCCCTGGTGCACCTCGGACAGCAGCGACCGTTTCGGGTCCAGCGTCTCGTCGCCCATCCAGCCGGGGCTGGCGATGACGCCGTGCACGACGACCTCGTTGCCGTCCTCGTCGATGCCGGCCGCGTCGGTGCCGAGGATCATCGGCATGCGCTCCTCCGGCAGGCCGATGCCCTGGAGGCTGAACAGGTCGTGGTGGTTCAGGGAGACGGCCTTGACCTGGATGGTCGTCCAGCCGTCGGGGACCACCGGCTCGGGACGCTCACCGACCTCGAGGACGGAGAGGGGGTCCTTCGGGGCGGGCGTCGAGACGAAGGCTGCGAGCATGCTCGAAAGCTAACCGAGGCGGTGCGGAGCAGCGACGCGGGTGGTCGGGCGCACGCCCGACCACCCGCGCCGGCGGGCTCACCGGACGGCGTTGCCCTCCGGGTCGAACACCATCGCCTCGCTGAGGTGGACGCGGAGCATGAGCTCCCCGCCCTCCTGGACGTCGAGGCGCTTGTCGAGCCGGACGACGAGGTGGTCGCCGCGGTGAGCGACGCCGTCGGACAGCCCGAGCGGCTCGACCAGCGCGAAGATCTCCGCCCCGGTCCGCTCGACGCGCACCACCCGCGTCGTCAGCCGGTCGCCGGCCGCCGGGTCGCTCCCCGCGACGTCCACGCCCTCCGGGCGCACCCCGACCGTCACCGAGGGGAGTCCGGTGCCGGCCGCCGGCAGGGGGATCTGCAGCGACCCGGCGACGACCGCCCGGCCGTCGCGGACCGGCACGCCGTCGAGCAAGTTGATCGACGGCGATCCGATGAACCCGGCGACGAAGGTGTTGACCGGCCGCTCGTACAGCTCGGTCGGGGTGCCGATCTGCTGCAGCCGCCCGTCCCGCAGCACGACGACGCGGTCGCCCATCGTCATCGCCTCGGTCTGGTCGTGCGTGACGTAGACCGTGGTCGTGCCCAGTCGCTTCTGCAGGGCAGCGATCTCCGCCCGCGTCGACACGCGCAGCTTCGCGTCCAGGTTGGACAGCGGCTCGTCCATGCAGAAGACCTTCGGGTCGCGCACGATGGCGCGGCCCATGGCCACCCGCTGGCGCTGGCCACCGGACATCTTGGCCGGCTTGCGGTCGAGCAGGTCCTCGAGCTGGAGGATCCGGGCCGCCTCGGCCACCCGGGTCTGGATCTCCGCCGCGCCGACACCCAGGTTCTTGAGCGCGAAGGCCATGTTCTCGCCGGCCGTCATGCTCGGGTACAGGGCGTAGCTCTGGAAGACCATGGCCACGTCCCGATCCCGGGGGCGCCGGCCGGTGACGTCGACGCCGTCGATCAGGACCCGCCCGGAGCTGACCGGCTCGAGGCCAGCCAGCATTCGGAGGCTGGTGGACTTGCCGCACCCCGACGGGCCGACGACGACCATGAACTCGCCGTCGCTGATCTCCAGGTCGAGGGAGTCGACCGCCGGTCGCTCGCTCTGCGCGAAGGTGCGGGTCGCCCCCTCGAAGGTCACCGAGGCCATGACGGGTTCTCCTTCCCCTTCGGCGCGGACGTCACAGCTTCGGCTCGATGTCGCGCTCGTAGACGGTCTGGCTCTCTTCACCGAGCTGCTCGAAGACCGTCTCCACGTCCTCGCCGCCGATCGTGATGCGGTCCAGGCCGGCGCCGATACGCGCGCCACCGCCGGGCAGGAGCACCCGGGCGTAGTCCTGCGACGAGGTGACCTCGAGCTGCTCGAGTGCCGTGCGGAAGTTCGGGTTCTGGTCCAGGTAGGCCTTCATGTCCGGGTCGTCGACGGCGGCCTTCTGCACGGGCATGTAGCCGGTCTCCTGGCTGAACTTCACCGTGTTCTCGGTGTTGGTCATGAACTCGATCAGCTCCATGGCCGCTTCCTTGCGTTCGTCGGAGATGCGCTCCGGGATCGCCAGGCCGGCGCCACCGGTCGGGCAACCCGGCGTGGGGCCGGGGAGGAAGGCGGTGCCGATCTCGAACTGGGCGGCGCCGGTCAGACCCTTCAGAGAGCCCGTCGACTGCATCAGCGCGGCGGCCTGGCCGGCGCCGAACTGGTTGTTCGCGTCGTTGGAGATCGCGATGTGCTGCTGCTCGTACTGGTCCTGCAGGAACTGCCCGGCCTCGATCGTCTCGTCGGAGGTGAAGGTCATCTCCCACTCGTCGGAGTACGAGCCGTCGAAGGTCCAGACCATGCCCTGGAAGTACCAGTCGAGGTAGTTGCTGCCGTCGGGCAGGACCATGGGGGCGATGCCGGCGTTGGCGGAGGCCAGCTTCGGCGCCCACTCGGCCCACTCCTCCCACGTCTCCGGGCCGCGGTCGGGGAGGCCGGCGGCGCTCCACATCGCCTTGTTGTAGTAGAAGAGCGGCGTCGAGCGGGCGTAGGGCAGGGCGTAGTGCTGGTCCTCGAACGCGTAGTCCTCGCGCAGCGAGTCGACGTAGCCCTCGCTGTCCACGTCCACCGTCGACCACAGCTCGTCCATGGGGGTGATGGCGTCGTTGAGCGCGAAGTTGAACCACGTGACGTCGGAGGCCACGACCACGTCCGGCAGCTCGCCGCCGGAGAGGGCGGCGTTGAACTTCTGCGCCACCTCCTCGTAGCTGGCACCGGCGGTCACCAGGTTCACCTCGATGCCGCTCTCCGCCTCGAAGGCCTCGAGGAGCTCGGTCTCGATCGCCGTGGACTCACCGGGGTGGTTGGACCAGAAGGTCAGCGTCTCGACCGGGCCGCCACCGCTCTCGCCGCCGTCGTCGGAGGATCCGGTGCCGGCGCAGCCGGAGAGGGCGAGTGCGGCGATGGTCGCCGCGCCGGTGAGGCGCAGCAGGGGACGGCGTCCCGATGCGGACATGAACAGGCTCCTTCGTGGGTGGTTCGCAGGTGTCGCCGGGCTGAGCGCCCGGGAGTTCGGTCGGTCAGCCCTTGACCGCGCCGGCCGTCAGGCCCTTGATCATGTGGCGCTGCAGCGCCAGGAAGATCAGCAGGATCGGGAGCATGGTGAGTACCGTCCCGGCCAGCACCGGCCCCCAGTTGGTGAGGCCCTGGGTGTCCTGGAGCTGGGCCAGTCCGACGGGCAGCGGAGCGACGCGGGCGTCGTCGGCCATGAGGAGCGGCCAGAGGTACTGGTTCCACTCGTTGACGATGGTGATCAGCGTGAAGGCGATGAGCGTGGGCCACGACATCGGGAGCACCACCCGCCAGAGCATCCGCAGCGGGCCGGCGGCGTCCATCTCGGCGGCCTCGATGATCTCCTTGGGCAGCGAGAGGAAGTGGTTGCGCATCAGGAAGGTACCGAAGGCGACACCCGCGAGCGGGACGATGATCCCGGTGAAGGTGTTCCGCCAGCCCAGGTTGGCGACCAACGCGTAGTTGCTGATCATGGTGATCTGATTCGGCACCATGAGGCTGGCGATGATGAAGAGCAGCACCAGGCTGCGTCCGGGGAAGCGCAGGAAGGCCAGGGCGAAGGCCGAGAGCACCCCGAGGACCACCTGGATGACGGTCAGCGCCGAGGTGATGATGATCGAGTTGCGCAGGTAGTCGGTGAACGCGACCCCGCTGCCCACGGCGGAGTAGTTGTCGAAGGTCAGCGGGTCGGGGATCCAGCCGACCGGCACCGAGTAGATGTCGGGTCGCTCCTTCAGCGAGGAGATCAGGATCCAGTACAGAGGCACTGCGACGAGGAGCACGACGAGCAGCAGCCCGGCGTACCCACCGAGGCGGCTGAGCGGACCGGTGCGAGCTGCGGGGGGCGCGGTCGTGGTCGCCGTTGCCGCTCGGGCACTGTGGCGCGGACCGGTGCGGTCGGTCGTGGTCTGGGTGGTGGTCACTGCTGCTGCCCCCGCTCCATGACGCGGACCTGGAGGAGCGTGATGACCAGCAGGATGAGGAACATGACCGTGGCGACGGTGGCGCCGAAACCGGCACGCTGGTTCACGAAGGTCTCCTGGTAGACCTGGTAGACCATCGTCGTCGTGCCGTTGCCCAGGGGGCCGCCCCTGGTCATGGTGTCGATGATGTCGAAGACCTGGAAGCTGTTGAGCAGCACGGTGATGAGCAGGAAGAAGGTGGCCGGTCGCAGCTGCGGCCAGGTGACCTTGCGGAACCGCGTCCAGGTCGAGGCCGCGTCGATCTCGGCCGCCTCGTCGAGCTCCGCGCGCCGGCCCTGCAGCGCGGCGAGGTAGATGACGAAGGTGTAGCCCAGGTTCTTCCAGATGTAGGTGACCGTGACCATGAACAGCGCCCAGTCCGGGTCCTGGTAGAAGGCCGGCGCATCGACCCCGATGCGGCCGAGCAGGTCCTGCACCAGGCCGAACGTCGGGTCGAAGACGAACTGGAACGCGACCCCGACGGCAGCGCCGGCGACCACGAACGGTGCGAACACCAGCGACCGCACCGCGTCCCGGCCGAACAGCTTCCGGTCCAGCAGCAGCGCCAGCGCCAGCCCCAGGGCCATCGACCCCACCACCGCGGCCGCGGTGAACACCACAGTGTTCCAGAGCACGGTGTGACTGGCGGAGCTTGTGAACCACTCCGAGTAGTTGGCGAACCCGATGTAGTCGGCGGTGGGGGAGGAGATGTTCCAGTCGGTGAACGACAGCCGGATGTTGTCGATCAGCGGCCGGTAGGTGAAGACGCCTAGCAACACGAGGTTCGGCAACAGGAAGGCGGCGGCGATCAGCAGCCCGCGCCCGCGCCCGCGCTGCTCCGCGCGGGCGGCAGGTGGCCGTGGGGGAGCGGCCGGAGCGACCCCCGAGGGGGCGCCGGCGACGATGTCAGTGGCCACGGGGGCACGGTGGCGTCAGCGGGTGAACGAGTACCGGTACGCAGGCGGCCGGTCGGTTCCGGGACCGTGAACGTCTGGCGGTGGTCCGTTCCGGCGTGGCCGGCCGGGTGACGACGCCCCGGCCGGTGTGGCGCAGACCTCAGCGCCCTCTAGCCTGAGCCGGTTCTCACCGCCCGACCCAGGGAGCCACCCAGATGACGACACGTGCACTCGTACTCGGCGGCGGTGGCGTCGCCGGCATCGCCTGGGAGCTCGGGCTGCTCAGCGGCTGGGCCGCCGAGGGCGTGGACGTCCGGCAGGCCGACCTCGTCGTCGGGACGTCGGCCGGGTCGGTGGTGGGCGCGCAGCTGCGCCTCAGCGGTGACCTGCAGGGCCTCTACGAGCGCCAGCTCCTCCCGCCCACCGGGGAGCTGAAGGTGGAGTTCGACGGCGTCTCGACCATGGCGGCGTTCGCCGAGGCGATGAAGGGCAACACCGGCGAGCAGGACGCGCGGGCGCGGCTGGGTGCGCTCGCCCTCGCGGTGGACGCCGTGCCCGAGGCCCAGCGCCGGGCCATCATCGAGGGCCGGATCGGTGACCCGGAGTGGCCGACCGGTCGGCTGGTCATCACCGCGGTCGACACCGCCGACGGCGAGTTCCTCCCGTTCGACGCATCCTCGGGCGTGCGGCTGCTCGACGCGGTGACCGCCAGCTGCGCCGTCCCCGGCGTGTGGCCGCCGGTCACCGTGAACGGGCGCCGACTGATGGACGGCGGCATGCGCTCGGTCACCAACGCCGATCTGGCCGCGGGCTGCGAGAAGGTCCTCGTCGTGACGCCGACGCGGGGCATGCCCGGCGGCCTGCTCGGCCCGGGGCTGGACCGGGAGATCGAGATCCTGGAGAAGGACGCCGAGGTGCACGTGGTCACCGCCGACGAGGCATCGCTGGCGGCCTTCGGGAGCAACGTCCTCGACCCGGCCACCCGCGAGCCCTCGGCCCGCGCCGGCCGCGCACAGGCGGCCGCCACCCTCGAGGCCGCCCGCGCCTTCTGGGGCTGACCTCCACCGCGCCCTAGGCACTCACCTTCGCGGTATCGCGGCCGCCCCCGTCGTCGACCGCGAGGGCGGCTGCCACCTCGCGAGGTTCGCAGATGGTCAGACGCCTGCCAGCCGGTCCACCAGCTCAGCCACCAGTCGGTTCGGAGCCGCGTCTCCAGTCGCCGACGATGTTCGACCACGTCGTCGAGTGCCAGCATGACGAACAGGAGGTCGGTGCCCGTGGTGGCCGCAGCGGCCCGCCAGGTGTCGCGGGCCGGCTCGCTGTCATTCACGGCGTCCACCACGACGGTCAGCCCGAGCGCGAGGTTCTGCTCGGCGACGACCCGCGCTGCTTCGTAGGCCGCCACGCCGGTCTTCCACGAGGGCAGGAGCCCGGATCCGAGGAGCGCGTCCTCGATCGGGTCGATGGACACGTGGACGGCTGCCGAGCGGGCGGCGAGTCCGGCGGCGACGGCGGACTTCCCCGTCCCGGGCAGACCCGAGATGACGATGAGCACCCGCTCACCGTGCCGGTGCCCGGTGGCCTGGCACCAGTCGGACGGCTGGATGGGACGTGCCGGGGGCGCGGGCCCGGATCCGCATGCTCAGCGAACGACGACGACGTGCTCCCCGCGGGGCACGAACTCGCCGATCACCGGCGCACCGGGCACCTCGCCGCCCAGCAGCAGGCCGCCGGAGGTCTGAGCGTCGGCCAGCAGGAGCGCCTCGTCCTCGGACACGGCCGAGAGGTCGGTGTGCGGGCGCACCCAGTCCAGGTTCCGCCGGGTGCCGCCGGACACGAACCCCGCGGCCAGCGCTTCGCGGGCGCCGGTCAGATAGGGGACGGCGGCTGCGTCGACGACGGCGGTGACGCCGCTGGCCCGGGCCATCTTGTAGAGGTGGCCCAGCAGACCGAACCCGGTGACGTCGGTGCCGGCGCGGATGCCCGCCGCCACCGCTGCCTGCCCCGCCTCGCGGTTGAGGGCGGTCATCGAGGCGACGGCCTCCTCCGAGACCTCGCCGGTCGCCTTCATCCGGCTGTTGAGCACGCCGACGCCCAGCGGCTTGGTCAGGCTCAGCGGGGTGCCGGCCACCGCGCCGGAGTTGGTGACGATCCGGTCGACGTCGACCAGGCCGGTCACGGCCATCCCGTACTTGGGCTCGGGGTCGTCGATCGAGTGCCCGCCGCCCACGTGGCACCCCGCCTCGTGCGCCACCTCCAGGCCTCCGCGCAGCACCTCCGCGGCGAGCTCCGCGGGCAGCACGTCGCGCGGCCAGCCGAGCAGGTTCACCGCGACCACCGGCGTGCCGCCCATCGCGTACACGTCGGACAGGGCGTTGGCCGCGGCGATCCGGCCGAAGGTGTACGCGTCGTCGACCACCGGGGTGAAGAAGTCGGTGGTCAGCACCAGCCCCTGCCCGCCGGCGATGCGGACCACGGCCGCGTCGTCGCCGTCGTCCAGCCCGATGACGAGCTCCGCAGCGGGATCGGCAGGGCCGCGGGCGGTCAGCCCGGCCACCACGGCCTCCAGCTCCCCGGGTGGGATCTTGCAGGCGCAACCCCCGCCGTGCGCGTACTGGGTGAGCCGGATGGGCGGCGCGATCGTCACGCCGCCCGACGGTAGTCCGGTGCCGGTGAGGGGGCCTTCGGTCAGTCCAGACCGCCGGGCAGCAGGACCAGCCGGGGCGGCCCAGGCTCCGTCCGCGCCCGGCGCGCGCGCCCTGCGGGGTGCCGCGACCGCGACTCGTGGTCGGCGGCGGACCGGCCGGCCTGGGCGCTGGTCCGCCGGCCGGCCTCCCGCAGCTCCGCCCGCCGGCGCCGGTCGGGCTCGAGCACCGTGAGCACCTTCTCCAGCGCCTCGCGGCCGGCGTCGGCGAACGGGCCGTCGGGCTGGGCGGCCAGTGCCACGGCGACGGCGGCCGCCTCCTCGGGCGTGAGGGTGACCGGCGGCATGAGCGCGGGGGAGCGGGACTCGGTGCGGTTCACGGACGGGATGCTGGCAGCGACCTACGACAGTTCTCGTCGCGCCGGCACGTAGGCTGCGCAGCGGAGGCGTCAGGGTGTCTGGTGGCCCCCGCGGCCTCTAAAGCCGACGTGGCCGAGTACCTCGGTCAGGCGGGTTCGATTCCCGTCCGCCTCCGCCACTACCTCCGCCCGCCTACGCTGCGGTGCGATGCCCGACCAGCCCCGCAGTCCCGACCCGCGACGCTCGGTGCCGCGGACCGACGCCCTGCTCGCCGAGCCGCTGGTGCGGGCGGCGGAGCAGCGGCTGGGCCGAGCGCTGGTCAAGGCGGCCATCGCCGGCGTGCAGGAGCGGATCCGCGAGGGACAGCTCGTCGCCGACGACGCGCCGGCCGCCGTCCTCGAGGCGCTGCCGGAGACGGCGAGCAGCCTGCGGCCGGTGCTCAACGCCACCGGCGTGCTGGTGCACACCAACCTGGGACGTGCGCCGCTGTCCGCGGCCGCGGTCGAGGCGATCACCGCCGCGGCCGGCACCACCGACGTCGAGCTGGACCTGACGACCGGGCGCCGCGGTCCGCGCGGCCAGGCGGCGATCGGCGCCCTGCTCGACGCCGTCCCCGCTGCCGAGGCGGCGATCGTGGTGAACAACTGCGCCGCGGCGCTGGCCCTGGTCGCCACCGCGCTCGGGCAGGGCCGCGAGCTCGTCCTGGCCCGGGGCGAGCTGGTCGAGATCGGCGACGGCTTCCGCATCCCCGAGCTGCTGGAGGCCACCGGCGCCCGGCTGCGCGAGGTCGGCACCACCAACCGCGTCACCGTCGACGACTACCGCCGCGCCCTCGGGCCGGACACCGGCGCGGTGCTCAAGGTGCACCCGTCGAACTTCGTCGTCCGCGGGTTCACCCGGGCGGTCCCGGCGCAGGAGCTGGCCGGAGCGCTGGCCGGCACGGGGATCCCGCTGGTCGCCGACGTCGGCTCCGGCCTCCTGCGGGCGCACCCCCTGCTGCCCGAGGAGCCCGACCTGCAGTCGACCCTCGCCGTGGGCGCGGACCTGGTGCTGTGCAGCGGTGACAAGCTGCTCGGGGGACCGCAGGCAGGTCTCGTGCTCGGCCGGGCCGAGATCGTCCAGCGGCTGCGCCGGCATCCGCTGTACCGGGCCCTCCGCGTGGACAAGACCACGCTCGCCGCCCTCGAGGCGACGGTGCGCGGGCCACTGCCGCCGGTGCAGCAGATGCTCGCCGCCGAGCCCGAGGACCTGCGCGCCCGGGCCGGTGCGCTGGCCGGGCGCCTGACCGCGGCGGGCCTCGACGCGGCCGTCGTCGACGCGCCCGCCCGCGTCGGCGGGGGAGGGGCACCCGAGCACCCACTGGCCGGCGTCGCGGTCTCGCTGCCCGCTGCCTTCGCCGAGCCCCTGCGGCTGGGCGCACCGCCGGTCGTCGGCTACGTCGAGGACGGCCGCACCCTGCTCAACCTGCGCAGCCTGGCCCCTGCCGACGACGCAGCGCTGGCCGACGCGGTGCTGGAGGTGGCGGCTGCGTGGACGTGATCGCCACCGCGGGGCACGTCGACCACGGCAAGTCGGCCCTGGTCCGGGCGCTCACCGGCATGGAGCCCGACCGGTGGGCCGAGGAGCGGCGCCGCGGCCTCACCATCGACCTCGGGTTCGCCTGGGCCGAGCTGCCCTCGGGGCGCACGGTCGCCGTCGTCGACGTCCCCGGCCACGAGCGGTTCATCGGCAACATGCTCGCCGGCATCGGCTCGGTCCCGGCGGCCCTGCTGGTGGTCGCGGCCGACGACGGGTGGTCGGCGCAGACCGCCGAGCACGTCGCCGTCCTGGACGCACTCGGCGTCCGGCACGCGTTGCTCGCCGTCACCAAGGCCGACGTCGCGGATCCGGCGCCCGTGCTCGCCGACGTGCGGGAGCGGCTCGCCGCGACGTCGATGGGCGAGGTCCCCGCGGTCGCGGTCAGCGCCCTGACCGGGACGGGCATGCCGGAGTTCACCGCAGCCCTCGAGCGGCTGCTCGGGGGCCTGCCCGCGCCCGATCCCGCCGCGCCCGTGCGGCTCTGGATCGACCGGGCGTTCACCATCAAGGGCGCCGGGACGGTGGTCACCGGAACGCTGGCCGCCGGCTCGGTCGCGGCGGAGGACCGGCTGCGGCTGGGGGACCGGGACGTCGTCGTCCGGGGCGTGCAGTCCCTGGGCCGGCCGGTGGATCGTGCGCAGGCCACCGCCCGCGTCGCCCTGAACCTGCGCGGTATCGGCGTCGAGGAGATCTCCCGCGGCGACGCGCTGCTCACCCCGGGCGCCTTCCGCCGCACCAGCGAGCTGGACGTGTCGCTGGTCGGCGCCGTCGAGGACCGGCTGCCCGGCGAGGCGGTGGTGCACGTGGGCTCGGCGACCGTCGGCGCCCGCCTGCGCCCGCTGGACGGCGCCGTCGTCCGCCTCCGGCTCGAGGCCGCGCTGCCGCTGCGCGTCGGCGACCGCCTGCTGGTGCGCGACCCGGGGACCCGGCGGGTGCTCGGCGCGGACGTCCGGGACGTCGACCCGCCCGAACTGCGCCGCCGCGGAGCCGCCCGTTCGCGCGGCGCGGAGCTCGCCGCACGAGAGGGCAGCGACGGCGCGGCGGCCGACCTGGCGCGCCGGCGGATCGTCCGGACCGCCGAGTTCACCGCGATGGGCTGGACGGTGCCGGAGGCGGCCGACCAGCAGGGGCCGTGGCTGCTCGCCCCCGGTCTCGCGGACGCCCTCGCGGCCCGGGTGCCCGACGTGGTGGCGCGCTACCGGAAGCTCCGCCCGCTCGAGCCCGGCCCGCCGGTCGAGATCGTCCGACGGGCGCTGGAGCTGCCCGACGCCGACCTGGTCCGGGCGCTGGTCCGCGCTCCGCTCGCCCTCCGCGACGGCCGCGTGGTCGACGCCGCGGCCGAGCTGCCGCCGGCGGTCCAGCGCGCCGTCGACGCCGTCCGCACCCGGCTGGCCGAGGACCCCTTCGCCGCACCCGAGGTGCCCGATCTCGCGGCCGCCGGTCTCGGGTCGCGGGAGCTGGCGGCGGCGGTGCGCAGCGGTCAGCTGGTCCGAATCGCCGAGGCCGTCTACCTCGGACCGGGCATCGCCGAGACCGCCCGCGCGCGGCTGACCGACCTGCCCCAGCCGTTCGGCGTCAGCCAGGCGCGCCAGGCGTGGGGCACCAGCCGCCGCGTCGCCGTCCCGCTTCTGGAGTGGCTCGATGCCCAAGGCGTCACCACCCGCCTGCCGGACAACACCCGCCGCCTGCGCTGACCCCTCGACGGACGGGGTGCGACCGAGGAGCATGCCGACCGTGGTCCCGTCGAAGGAAGAGCTGCCCGTGCTCCCGGTCGCCTGCACGCTCGGGGCCGCCGACGGAGCGGCCCAGGTGGAGCACTGGCGGAGGCTCAACGCCGGCTCGCTCACGCACCGGGACCGAAAGGCCGACGAGCTGCTGCTCGTCTACCGGGCCGACGACCTGACGCGGGCGGAGCTCCACAGGCTGGTGAGTGTGGAGAAGAGGTGCTGCGCCTTCCTGGACTGGCAGGTCGAGGAGCGGGAGGCGCACCTCCGGCTGCGCATCAGCGGGACCGCGACCGACCTGGACACGCTCGACCTCCGCTGACCTCCCGCTTCGGGGTTCCGCGCGCTCCGGGAGGCCTGCGGCGCCGCTCCAGAACGTGGACACCCAAGAGCGGCGGGTTCACTCCTTCGCGGGCACCCAGCGGGCCGGGCGCTTCTCGCGGAACGACGCGATGCCCTCCTGGCCCTCCTCGCCGGCGAAGGAGCGGGCGGAGAGCTCCAGCAGGTCGCCGAACTCCAGGTTCGGCTGGTGCGAGCGCAGCAGCCGCTTGGTCTCGGCCAGTGCGGTCGGGGCG
>Ga0210040_10002331_pt1 | contig 26911 bp, 27 predicted proteins | sample CryGeyCG12114_NA_FD_185462 | JGI IMG/M metagenome (GOLD analysis project Ga0210040, IMG submission 185462) | Groundwater microbial communities from aquifer - Crystal Geyser CG19_WC_8/21/14_NA (SPAdes) (version 2) | ecosystem: Environmental > Aquatic > Deep subsurface > Groundwater | place: USA... | reverse complement strand
CGAGACCGACGGGGGCTCCGACGCTGGCGGCAGCGCGGTGGACCTACCAGCGACGGTGGATCCGTGCGCGCCTGGCATCCCGCATGATCCGCTGCTGGTCTGCCGTGACGACTACACGGTGACGTTCGCGGGCACCGACATTCCGTGGCAGCCGATCACGATCAGCGATCTCGCGAGTTTCGTGCCGGTCAAGCCCCAGTTCGATGCGGAGCCGGGGGAGTGGACGGTTCGAGGTCTTCCGACGAACTTCGTGTCGACCGCGTCAGCGCACACTGTCGACGGCCAGCTCCTCGGCGCCCCTGCGCAGGTGCGTTTCACGCCGGTTCGGTGGACATGGAGCTATGGCGACGGCACGTCGCGGACGAGCAGCACAGGTGGGGCGACCTGGGCTGAGCTCGGCCGAGCACGTTTCGACCCGACCGCGACCAGTCACATCTATCTGGATCGCGGACACGTCACAGTCGAGGCGAGCGTCGAGTATGCGGCGGAGTATCGTTTCGCTGGCCCGGCATGGACGGCCGTCGACGGGACACTCCCCGTCGCCGCGCCACCCCAGTCGCTGCTCGTCGTAACCGGGTCGACCGTCCTCGTCGACCGGCCCTGCACCGACAGCACCGGCCGCGCCTGCTAGCAGTTTCATAGCTAAGCGACAGAAACACTAAGGGTGAGGGTAAGGCCGCGCATAGGTAGTCGCGACAAGCTGTCTTCACCGACAAGGAGTGGACCATGACTGAAAACCCGGAGCGACCCTCCAACGAACCCTTCACCTCCAACGGGGGAGACCTCTCACAGCCGTCGCAGCGAGCCGCCTCCGCGGCAGGTTCACCCGACTCGGGCGCCGAAGCGCCGCAGACTCCGGCCCCCAGCAGCTCGATGAGTGGCCCTGCAACCGCAGCAACCACTCCCATCCCCGCGCAGCAGCAGCCGCACAATCCGACCGCCGCGTACCCGGCGCCCATGGCGGATGGCAGCGTCTCAGCTCAGCAGTCCGGCTCCATCTACGACATTCCCGCGCCTCGAGCGAGCGCGTCGGAGGGTGCCTTCGGCCCCGCCGCGGACCAGCAGGCGAAGCGCGAGAAGAGCCGCGACCGCCGCTTCGCTGTCCCGGTGATCGCCGCGCTCGCCGTCGGCGCGATTCTGGGCGGCGCCTCCGGTGCCGGGATCTACGCGCTGGTCGACAACAACAACCCGCAGGTCGTGAATCAAACCGGGCAGTCGACGAACACCATCGTCAACCGTGCCGACGACGCAACCGCGGTGACGGCAGTGGCGGCGAAAGCATCCCCGTCCGTCGTCACCCTCTCCGTCAGCTCGAGCAGCGGATCCGGAACGGGGTCCGGCATCATCCTGAGCGCCGACGGCTACATCCTCACCAACAACCATGTCGTCACCCTCGACGGGGCATCCTCCGCCGTCGACATCAGCGTGACCATGGACGACGGCACCATCTACCCGGCGACCGTCGTCGGCACCGACCCCATCGTCGACCTCGCGGTCGTCAAACTCGATAACGTCACCGGCCTCACACCCATCGAGTGGGCTGACTCCGAGGCGCTCAACGTGGGCGACGACGTCGTAGCGATCGGAGCGCCGCTCGGACTCAGTGGAACCGTCACCGAAGGCATCATCAGCTCGCTGAACCGCAGCATCACGGTCGCCTCATCCGAAGTGCCCGATACGCAGGGTGACAGCAGCGAAGGCGGCAGCGCGCCATACGACTTCTGGAACGAGATCCCCGGTCAGGAACAGCAGCAGCAACAGACCACCGGAACGATCTCGATCCCAGTCGTGCAGACCGATGCGGCAATCAACCCCGGCAACTCCGGTGGTGCTCTGTTGAACGCCGACGGTGAACTCGTCGGTGTGAACGTCGCAATCGCCAGCGCAGGGGGAACCTCCTCGACCTCGGGCAGCATCGGAGTCGGGTTCGCCATCCCCGCGAACCTCGCTCAGCGAGTCTCGGAAGAGATCATCGCCAGCGGCTCCGCGACCCACGGCTTGCTCGGCGCCTCTGTCGCGACATCCATCGATGTCGACCCCACGATCGGCGTCGCCGGCGCATACATCCAACAGGTGACGAGCGGAGGAGCAGCGGAGGCGGCCGGCCTTCAAGAAGGTGACATCATCACCCGATTCAACGGCATCACCATCGCATCGTCGACCGACCTGACCGCACAGGTGCGCTACCTCGCGGCCGGAGAGACAGCGGACATCGTCTACGTCCGCAACGGACAGAGCTACGAGGCAACCGCAACACTCGGAACCCTCAGCCTCTGATCGAAGAGCGTTGAATCCTCAGCGGCCGGTGCGTTCACGCGCCGGCCGCTGTCGTCGCCTGGGATAAACTCCGGACGATGGCTGAGCACCAAGGTGGTCCAGTCGGGGCGAACCTCCCGGCAGTGTCCTACGTCATGCCCGTTCTGAACGAAGCGGCATACATCGAGGCGGCCGTCGCCAGCCTGATCGCGCAGGATTACACCGGCGATTTCGAGGTCATGCTGGCCCTGGGGCCGAGCACCGACGGAACGACCGAGATCGTCGAGCGGATGAGCATCGCCGATCCGCGAATCCGCAGCATCGAGAATGCGCTTGGGACGACGCCTGAAGGGCTCAACATCGCCGTCCGCGCCACGGTGAACCCGATCGTCGTCCGCGTGGACGCCCACTCAGAGCTTCCCACGGACTACACGCGCATCGCCGTCGAGACGATTCAGCGCACGGGAGCGGCGAACGTGGGCGGCATCATGGACGCGCGCGGTGAGACCCCTTTCGAGAAGGCGGTCGCCGCGGCATACGGGTCGAAGGTCGGACTCGGAGGCACGAGACTCCATCTCGGCGGCGACGAGGGGCCCGCAGAAACGGTGTATCTCGGGGTGTTCCGCCGCGACCGTTTGGAGGCCGCCGGGCTCTTCGATGAGAACATTCGTCGTGGCCAGGACTGGGAGCTCAACCGGCGACTGCGCAAGGCCGGCGACATCGTCTGGTTCAACCCGGCGCTCCGGGTCGGCTACCGTCCCCGGTCGAGCTTCAAGAAACTCGCTCGACAGTTCCTGAGCACCGGGCTGTGGCGCGGCGAGCTCGCGCGGCGCGACCCTGCGGGAAACGGGATCCGCTATTTCATCCCACCGGTGATGGTTCTCGGGGTCATCGCGGGCTTGCTCCTCGGTCTCGTCGGAATCGCCCAGGCCGCGAATGGGAAGCGTTCATGGACGCTCGCCGGGCTCGCCGCTCCGGCCGGGTACCTGGCTTTCGACGTTCTGTCCACGCTGACGGTGCCCCGCGAAAGGGATGTACGCACACGTCTGTGGTTTCTCCTAGTCTTGCCCTGCATCCATTTCTGCTGGGGCATCGGGTTCTTCTTCGGTATCGCGAAACTGACCCGCAACATCCAGGCATACACCGGAAGGTGACGTTTGTCCGACGCCACGATCGCTGGAGCGCCGCGATCGGCGCGACCCGCCTCCATCGCTGAGCTTCGCGCCGTAGCGCAGCCACCAGAGGTCAGGCTTCGGGCGAACGCCGAACACTGGACCGCCTCGCTCTACCTGCGCCGGATCTCGCCCTACCTGACTTTCCTCCTGCTCAAGACATCGATCAGAGCGAACGGTGTCACCGGGCTGATGATCCTGGTCGGCTGGTCGACAGCCGCCGCGCTCCTCATCCCCGGCGTTGCCGGGGCCGCGCTCGCGCTCGTCCTCGGACAAGTGCAGATGCTCGTCGACTGCTGCGATGGTGAAGTCGCGCGCTGGCGCGGTGAGTCTTCCCCCGCCGGCGTGTTCCTCGACAAGGTGGGGCACTACACGACCGAATCGCTCATCCCGATCGCGCTCGGCATCCGCGCCGCAGGCTATCCGTTCGAGGCGCCGGATGACTTTCTTTGGACCACACTCGGTTTCGCGCTCGCTCTCATCATCGTGCTCAACAAGGCGCTCAACGACATGGTCCACGTAGCGCGAGCGAACGCGGGGCTGCAGAAGTTGGCCGACAGGAAAGAGGAGTCGGTTCCCACGCAGACCGTCGTTGCACGTCTGCGCCGGGCCGCCCGTTTTCTGCCGTTCCACCGCCTCTACCACTCCGTTGAACTGACGATCATCGCGTTTGCAGCCACCATCCTCGGGGTGATCCTCGCGAGCGCGGGAGTCGCCGGCGGTGAGCTGCTCGCAACCCGATGGCTGATCGCGGCTCTCCTCCCACTGGCTGTGCTCGCTCTCGTCGGGCACTTCGTTGCGATCATGGCGTCGAGGCGTGTCAGAAGCTGAACCGCGTCCGCGGGTCGGAGTCGTCGTCCTGACCCAGGGCGATCGGCCTGCCGACCTTGCCGCCGCGGTGACGAGCGTCTTCCGACAGCGCTCCGTCGAAGTCGATGTCGCCGTCGTCGGAAACGGCTGGATTCCCGCGGACGGTGAGCTGCCGGCCCGTGTGCGTACGGTCGCGCTGCCCGAGAACATCGGTATCCCGGCCGGCCGCAACGCCGGAGTCCCGCACATCGCGGGGGAGTGGCTCTTCTTTCTCGATGATGATGCGAGCCTGCCCTCCATCGACTTCCTCGCAGACGCCATTGCGAAGATCCGTGCCGACCCGTCGATCGGCATGATCCAGCCGCGCGTGATCGACCCCAGCGGGAAGTCGACGCCTCGCCGCTGGATTCCGCGCATTCGAAAGGGTGACCCTGCGCGTTCGAGCGTCATGATGACCGCATGGGAGGGCGCCGTAGTCATGCCACGAGCGGTTTTCGATGCCATCGGTGGTTGGGGCGAGCCGTACTTCTACGCACATGAAGGTATCGAGCTGGCCTGGCGGGTATGGGATTCCGGTAAGCGTGCCTGGTATGCCGGCGACCTCGAAGCTGCCCACCCCGTCATCCAACCCACCCGTCACGCCTCGTTCTATCGACTCACCGCACGGAACCGCGTGTGGCTGGCCCGGCGCAACCTGCCGGTGCCCCTCATCCCGATCTATACGGGGACATGGCTGCTCATCCAGCTGATCCGGTTCGCCAGAAACCGAACGGGAGCGGCGGCATGGTTCAGCGGATGGAGCGAGGGGTGGCGGGTACCGCCGGGGGGCCGTCGTGTGATGACGTGGCGTACGGTCGCGCGCATGGCACGTGCCGGGAGACCGCCCATCGTCTGATCGTGCCGGTTAGCCTTGAAGATATGGCTCTTCTCGGTGACATTCGGACGGCGACAGCGCTCGCTAAGCGACTCGTAGGGCAGCGTTTGGGGCAGCGCAAACTCCAAGCGACCCTCTCCCGGCAGACTCCCCTCCCCGCGGGCCGTTTCGAGATCGGCATCTACTTCGCCGACGGTGCCGTCAACATGTATCAGATGAGGCAGTGGTACAAACCGTTGCTCGAACTGAGCAAAACCCACCCCGTCCTCGTCTTGAGTCGTTCCGCGTCGGCGGCGAACGTGATCCTCGACGAGTCGCCTCTCCCCGTCGCGTGGGTTCGTCGGGTCGCCGACCTCGAGAAGGTGATCGACGAGCAGCCGCTCAAGCTCGTTCTGTACGTGAATCAGAACGCTCGCAATTTCCAGATGATGCGCTACGGGCGTCGCTGGCACGTTTTCATCAACCATGGTGAGAGCGACAAGATGTACATGACCACGAACCAGTTCAAGGCGTACGACTACAGCTTCATCGCCGGCCAAGCCGCGCGCGATCGGCTCGGCCGGGTGTTGTGGGATTACGACTTCGACAAGAGGGCCATTCAGATCGGGCGCCCTCAGGCCGACCACTTCTCGGGTGACTTGCCGTTCGTTCCCGACGAGAAGCGGGTCGTTCTCTATGCGCCGACCTGGGAGGGTGACCGGGCCGCGGCAGCCTATGGGTCTGTTGCGAGCCACGGCGTCGACCTGGTGCGCGCGCTGACTCGAACCGGCACGCATCGCGTCGTCTATCGCCCGCATCCCCGCAGCGGGGTGGTCGATTCGTCCTACGGGGCGGCGAACCGTGAGATCGTGCAGATCCTCGAGCGTGCAAACGCTGCGGACCCCACCGCGAACCACGTCTACGACACGGGTGCTGATATGGGGTGGCAGCTCGCTGCAGCGGACGTCGCCGTCGTCGACATCTCCGCGATGGTTTATGACCGTCTCGCAACGGGTAAACCCCTGTTGGTCACTCGTCCCGTCGCGTCCGGCGCGGAAGTCGATGAGGGCGGATACCTCTCCGACGCCGAGTGGCTCGATGCGTCCGAAGCGGCCTCTATCGCTGAGAGGGTCGACACCCTCATCAGTGATGACGGGGCGAGGATGCGGCTGTCCCGTTGGGTCGAGCACTATTTCGGCGACACGGCACCCGGGGTCGCCACCGAGCGTTTCCACGCAGCGGTCGAGCAGCTACTCGAGCGATGGGCCGTTCATGCGGCGCTGCATGACGGCGAAACGGTCGTCAATCATCTGGGCGACCCGGACGCTCGCGACGAGGACTGACTTCAGAGTCTTCTGAAGGTGCAGCGACTATCGGTCGGCTGCGACGGAGCGGTCGCTGTCCGTGTCGGAGAGTTCTGACTTGCTGCGGCGCCCGAGACGGCGTGGCTTGCTCTTCGCGGGGTCTTTCTCGATGCCGAGCTCTGCGCGGAAGTCGAGCGGTGCCGGCGGGAACGCTTCGCGGGCGCTGCTGACGACGCGGCGACCGAGGAGATGATTGCCCGCGCCGCCGATCGCAGCGCCTACTCCGAACGGCACCATCCGGCCGAGCACCGAGGTTCCATGCTTGGTGAGGAAATTGCGAATGAAGTGGCTCTTCAAGCGATCGGTGAGCGGGCCGATGAGAGTTTGCGGGAGGCTGCTGGTTACGAGTTCTCCCCAGAAAAGCTGCCGCGCAGGCCCTCTGCCGCCGATCTGACCGGCGAATTGCTTGACGAGATTTCTGCCGCCTTCACCGAGCATGAGGGCCATCACGAGTGCTCGTGCCCGCTCCGGCTCGGTCACCGAGATCCCGTGGACTTCGGCGACCGACTGTGCATACAACGCACTGGCCTCGAGAAAGCCTGCGGTTTCGACGCCGCTCAAGGCTAGGGAGACGCCCATGCCGACGCCGGGGATGACCGCACTCGCTCCGACGGCCGCGCCACTTGTCGTCACCGCGGCCAGGTATTGGCGTTCGAGCGTCTTGAGCAGCTGTTCGGGAGTGGCGTTGGGACGCATCCGGCGCAGGGTGCGGATATTCGCGAGGACCACGGGTCGCTGCACCGAGATCACCCGATCGAACGTCTTCAGCAGTGCGGGCGGAACATTGCTCGGGGTACGGTCTGACTCGTGGGCCATGGCGCGAGTTTACGGATGACCCCCGGAGAGTTCGCCGGACGTCAGCCGTTAGTGGCGTTGTTATACCGATCGAGGACTTCGTCGATCGTCGAGTCGAGAACGACCTCGCCGCCCTCGATGTAGAGTCCGCGGGTGCAGAAGCGACGAAGGTCGCGTTCGGAATGGGACACGAAGAACAGCGTTCGGCCCCCCGCGAGCAACTCCTCGATGCGCTTGTAGCACTTCTCGCGAAACCCACGGTCGCCCACGGCGAGGACCTCGTCGACGAGCATGATCGGCTCCTCCAGGCGGGAGATGACCGCGAAGGCGATACGCACCTTCATGCCGCTCGACAGGTGCTTGTACGGGGTGTCGAGGAAGTCCCCGATCTCGGCGAACGCGATGATCTCGTCGAAGCGTTCGTCGATCTGAGAACGAGTCATGCCGTGAAGGCCAGCCGTCAGGTAGACGTTGTCGCGGACGGTGAGATCATCGACGAAGCCGCCGGTGATCTCGATCAGCGGAGCGACGCCGCCCCGGAGAGTGACACGTCCTTCGTCAGGCAGAACCACTTCGGCGACGACTTTCAGAAGCGTCGATTTTCCTTGGCCGTTTCGCCCGACGACGCCGATCGCCTCTCCCTTTTGCACCGTGAACGAGACGTTGCGAAGCGCCCAGAACTCGCCGGGACGGCTGCGGCGCGACCTACTGGCGAAGAGGTCCTTGAAGCTGCGTCGTGCGCGTTTGTTGCGGCGATAACGGATGCCGATATTCCGCACTTCGATGACGGGAGTCTGCGTCGTCATTCAGATCTCCTTCAGCACGCCGCGCTCGGATCGCCGGAAGACGAGCAGCCCGATGACGAGAAGGAGCGCGGAGATCCCCGCCGAAACGGCGACGAGATACCAGTCGAGTTGTTCCAGGAAGAAGCTCGAGCGGTAGATGCTGAAGATCCCGCTCAGCGGGTTGAAGGCGGCCCAGAAGTGCAGACTTTCGGGCAGGTCCGACGTGCTGTAGATGATCGGCGAGGCGTAGAAGAGGAAGCGCAACATCAGCTTCGTAGCTCGCTCGAGGTCTCGGAAGAAGACCACGAGCGGAGCGACGATGAGGCCCACGCCCGCGGTGAGGATCGCCTGCAGGAGAACGGCCAGAGGGAAGAGGAAGATCCCGACGGTTACCTCGGCGCCGTTGAAGACCGCGAAAACGGCCACTACGGGGATGCTGAGCAAGAACTCGATGCCCTTGGAGAGCACGAGCCGATTGACCCAGATCGTGCGGGGGATCTTGGTCGACCTCACCAGTTTCGCTTCCCGGAGGAAAGCGCGGGTCGAGTCGCCGACGGACCCGTTGAACCACATCCACGGCAGTAGGCCCGCGAGGAGGAAGACGATGTACGGCTCTTCACCGACGCTCTTCTCGAACACCTGAGTGAAGACGAACCAGTAGATCGACGCCATCACCAGTGGGTCGAGGATCGACCAGAGATAGCCGAGCGTCGACGTCGAGTAGCGGACCTTGAGGTCGCGAGTGGTCAACAGCCACAGCACGTGCCGATAGCGACGGGCTCCGGTGGGGCGGGAGCGGGACTCGCTCGCCACAGTGGTCGTCACGATTCGACTCTAACGCTCGGTCGTACGCACCTTCGTCCGATGCGCCGACGGAAGTCAGACGTGAAGGTTGGCGCGTTCGAGATCTTCGGCGAAGTCGATCTCGACGGCGTAGAGGTCACTGATGTCGAGGGGCTCCACAAGAAGGCCGTCGCGATCGATAGCGAGCTCGAGACCCCGTTCGAAGTAGTCCTGCGCTCCGACCTTCTGCAGGTGGCGGACCAGGGTCGCCTTGTCGCGGCCGGAGATGAAGTTGATCCCGACAGCCTCGCCGAGACCCCCTCTGACGGTCTTCGAGAGCTCCTTGATGTAACCCTCAGCGCTCGTCGTGTACTTGACCTCTTCGTCCGAAACGGAGGAAGTGTTGACCGTGACGAACGACTGTTCGCGTGCAACGAGCGGTAGGCACCGGTCGAGGACCTGCTGATCGAACACGACATCGCCATTCATCCAGAGAACGCCGCCGTTGCCCGACGCTTGAAGTGCCCGCAGCAGACTCTTCGACGTGTTCGTCTGGTCGTACTGCTCGTTGTAAACGAAAGTGGCTTCGGGGAACGCCTCGATGATGTGCTCGAGTTTGTACCCGACGACGATCGTGACATCGGCGTTTCGGCCGAAGGTGTGGTGGATGTTGTCGAACTGCTGCCCCATGATCGTGCGGCCGTCGCTCAGCTCGGTGAGGGGCTTGGGCAGCGAGCGCCCGAGGCGCGAGCCCATGCCTGCGGCGAGAATGACTATTTGGGTGTTCACGGTGTTCTCCTGATGTTCGCCGGAACATCGCTGTTTCGTTTCCGGTCGCTTCGCTTCATGACACCTCTTCGTGTAAGGATCGAGCTTAGCTTTCTGGCCTCTGATCTGGCCAGAGTGGAGCTTCTTCGTAGCGGGATCGTGATATGCAAGGTCGCTCTCTCGGATCTCACCCAGCGAGCTGCCAGCTGACGACCGGTTCCTCGGCTGCATCTCACCCAGCGAGCTGCCAGCTGACGACCGGTTCCTCGGCTGCGCACCGGCTACGGATTGATAGCGTGGCGGTGTGACAGCTGCGCCGGAGGGTCCTGGGGACAACTCACCCACATCAGAGGGCAGCGCCAAGAGCGACGCTTCCCAACAGTCTGCCAAGCCGCCACGGCCGACACCGGTGCGGAGGCCCGCTGCACCCCGTCCGCCTCGAGCGGGAAGCACAGCAGCAACTGCGGCCCGTGCGAAGGCGGCGAAGCCGACCGAAGGCCCGGCCGCGGGCTCCGAGGCGGTCAGCCCGGGCGCCGGGTCTGCATCCGCGTCCCGCCCCTCTGACGGGTCCAAGAGTGGGAAGAAGAACCGCACTCGCACCCGCACGAGCGCCGCGAAGCCGACCGCGCGGGAGCGGCAGGAGCAGTCACCGGCGACTGATCCCTCGCCTGAGCTGCCTCCGACGCCCTCGGATCCTGTTGTCACCGTTCCCGAGGCGGTCGATCCCGTCCCCACTGATCTGGCACCCGTGTCCGAGCAGCCAGCGCCCGTGAACGAGGCAGCGTCTGAATCCGGCGCGGGAACAGAGCAGATTCCTGAGCCTGAGCCTGAGCCTGCCGATGTCGGTGACTCGGCACTCGCTTCAGAGCTGCAGGTAAAGCCGGAGCCTGAAGTCGTGGCGCACCCCGCGCCGGAGACCGAGCCGTCGGTCGCCGCTGAACCCGAGCAAGGTGAGACGCTGACTTCGACGGCGCAGACGGCACAGGCGAAGAAGAATTCTGTGCCCGTTGTGCCGGCAGGGAAGCCTCGCGCCGACCGACCGACCGACCGAGCCGTTCTGACGATGAAGCGCCTGAGCAAGAGCTTCGGTGCGAATATCGCGGTCGACGCGATCGACCTCATCGTGCCCGCCGGCTCGTTCTACGGGATCGTCGGACCGAACGGCGCAGGCAAGACGACCACTCTTTCGATGGCGACGGGACTGCTCCGACCCGACTCCGGTTCGGTCGTCGTCAACGACGTCGATGTATGGCGGGAGCCCGAACGCGCCAAACGCAGCATCGGAGTTCTTCCAGACGCTCTGCGGCTCTTCGACCGACTGACCGGCGCGCAACTGCTTCACTACTCGGGCGTACTCAGAGGCCTTGATCGGGACACCATCGCCGAGCGCTCAGCCGACCTCACCACCGCATTCGGGATCGAAGATGCGGTGGACCGACTCGTCGCCGACTATTCAGCCGGAATGACCAAGAAGATCGCGCTCGCGTCGGCCATGATCCATTCGCCGCGTCTGCTCGTGCTCGACGAGCCGTTCGAGTCGGTCGATCCGGTCTCGGCCGCGAATCTGATCGAAATCCTCCAGCGCTATGTTGCGGGCGGAGGCACCGTCGTGCTTTCAAGTCACGGAATGGACCTGATCCAGAGAGTCTGCGACCACGTCGCGGTGATCGTCGGTGGTCGCGTACTCGATGCGGGCACCATGGATTCGGTGCGTGGCGAACAGACGCTCGAAGAGCGCTTCGTCGACCTCGCGGGAGGACGGAAAGCGGCCGAAGGTATGGAGTGGCTGCATAGCTTCTCCGAGAGCTGATCCGCGACCTCTCCGCAACCGCGGGACCTCCCTACGGTCAGCCCTTCGGGCGTCTGCGCTCGCTGGTCGTCTGCAGCCAACGCGAGATCCGCTGCAGCCCAGGTTCGGGCTCACGCTCGGCGGGTTCCTCCACCTCGAGGCCGTAGAAGTCCCCGATGTGATCGACGAATTGGGCTCGTTGCGCTTTCTGATAGGCGCGTCGCTCGCGGCTGAAAGCGATGACCGTGGCGACGCAGATGAGGATCATTACGACGCTGAACGGAAGTGCGGAAAGGATCGCCGCTGTCTGCAGCGCGTTCAGGCCGCCGGTGAGAAGCAGCGAGATCGCCAGAAGCGACGTGGTCACGGCGAAGAAGATCCGCACAGCGTTGCGCGGATCGGGGTTCCCACCTGTTGCGATCATCGACATCACCAGCGAGCCCGAATCGGCGGAGGTGATGAAGAAGATCCCGATCAGCACGATCGCCCCCAAGGAGAGCGCGACGCCGCCGGGAAGACCTTCGAGCAGCGCGAAAAGCGCTCCGTCGGAGTCGACCGCACCATCTGCCGCGATGAGCCCACCTGCGCCATACAGCTCGCGGTAGAGGGCGTTACCGCCGAGGATGCTGAACCACAGGAAGGTGAGCGCTGTCGGTACTAGAAGCACGCCGGCGATGAACTCGCGGACGGTGCGACCGCGCGAGACACGAGCGATGAAGACGCCGACGAAGGGGGCCCACGACATCCACCATCCCCAGTAGAACGTCGTCCAGTTCGACTGCCACTCTTCGCCGGCCGTTCCCGCGAACGCGCTCACCGTGAAGGTGAGACCGATGAAGTTCTGCAGGTAGTTGCCGATCGATTGGACGAACTCCCGGAGCAGGAACTGTGTCGGGCCGGCGATCAGCAGGAAGACGAGCAACGCTGCCGCGACCAGCAGATTGCCGGTGGACAACCATTTCATTCCGCGGCCGACTCCCGAGACGAGGGAAAGGATGGTCAACCCGGCGATGACCGCGATCACGATGATCTGGGTGAACAGTGTCGACTCGGCGATTCCCGCGGACTCGAGGCCGGCGGACATCTGCAGCACTCCGAGGCCCAACGACGTTGCGACTCCGAATATGGTGCCGACGAGCGCGACGACGTCGATGGCGTTTCCCCAGCCGCCCCGAACCCGCTTGCCCAGAAGCGGCTCGAGCGCCCAGCGGATCGAAATCGGACGCTTCCGCCTGTGAATGGCGTAGGCGAGGGCCAGCCCGACGACGACATAGATGGCCCAGGCGTGGATGCCCCAGTGCAGGTAGGTCTGGGTGATCGCGCTCTGTGCGAGCTGCTCGGGTGTGCCCGTGACGCCGGGCCGCGGAGTCGCGAAGTGGTTGAGCGGCTCTGCGACTCCGTAGAACACCAGGCCGATACCCATTCCCGCGGCGAAAAGCAGAGAGATCCACGCGAGCAGGGAGAACTCCGGCTCGTCGTCGTCGTCGCCGAGCTTGATGTCACCGAAGCGGCCGACTCCCATCCAGAGGGCGAAAGCGACGAACAGCGCCGCGATCAGCACGTAGTACCAGCTGAAGGCGTTCACCACCGTCGACTGCATCTGGGCGAACACCGAGGTTGCGAGCTCCGGCGCGATCATGGCGAACGCGACCGTTGCGAGGATCACCGCTGCGGCGGGCCAGAAAACCCACGGCGCCAACTTGGAGGGGGCCGTTCCTGACTCGGCGGCTCTAGCGTTCATAGCGGCTCTGCTCCTCTAGGTGTCGACCCGTCACCATAACCATCCTGACGTGTGACCGCGCTCTGCGCTGGCGTCAGGGCGCGACGATGTCTTCTCGGCTACAGTCGAACGCGCCGAATGAGCCCGAGCCGACCAGGGAAGACCCGTGATGGAACAGCCCACCCTCCCCGCGACCCCGGGTCAGTTCCTCGGTCTGAAGCTGCGGATGCTCGGCAACTCGTTCCGCCGCGGTCCTTGGCAGATCGTCGGCCTCGTGGTGGGGATTCTCTACAGCCTCGGCGCGGCCGGATTAGCCTGTGCAGGACTGATCGTGCTGCGCTCTGCGGACGCCGACGTGGCTCGGAGTGCGGTCATCATCGGTGGATCAGCGATTCTGTTGGGTTTCGCCGTGATCCCCCTCCTGCTCGGGCTGGCTGACAGCCTCGACCCCCGCAGCTTCTCGCTGTTCGGTATGGAGAATCGCGCGCTGGCTCTCGGTCTGCTCGTCGCGGCAGCCGTCAGTGTGCCAGGCGTCGCCCTCGCGCTCGTCTCGCTCTTCTCCGTCGCCACGTGGACGCGGGATCCCGGGTCGATCCTTCTGGCGCTGATCAGCGTGCCATTGATTCTCGTCACCGGAGTGCTGGCGGCGCGGGTCGCGACATCGGTTGCCGCGTTCGTCCTGACGACCCGCCGTGCCCGCGAGTGGCTGGCGCTGCTCGTGATCCTCGTGCTGGTGACGATGTCACCCTTCCTCTTCATGCTCACCGAGGTCGACTGGAACGCAGACGGTGCAGAAACCCTCGCAGGGATTGCGGATGTCGTCGCGTGGACGCCGTTCGGAGCCGCGTGGGCGTCGCCCGCCGACGCGGCTACCGGTCGATGGGGGCTAGCCATCGCGCATCTGCTGATCGCGCTCGCCACGGCCGGCGTTCTATGGCTCGTGTGGCAGGCGCTACTCGGACACATGCTCGTCACCCCGCAGCGGGATGCCAAGGCGAGAAGCTATGGCGGTCTGGGGTGGTTCGACCGGCTCCCGGACAATCCGGGCGGCGTCATCGCAGCGAGAAGCCTCACCTACTGGCTTCGCGACCCGCGTTATCGCGTCTCGCTCGCGATGATCCCCATCACTCCTCTCCTGCTCCTGCTCCCGTTCTACTTCGTCGGTGTGCCGGTACCCGTACTGGCCCTCATCCCCGTTCCCGTCTTCGCAATGCTGCTCGGGTGGTCGCTGCACAACGATGTGGCCTACGACAACACGGCGATCTGGTTGCATGTCGCCTCCGGAAGGCACGGTCGCGCCGACCGACTGGGCCGCATGTTCCCCGCTTTGCTGTTCGGGGTACCCATGATCGTCATCGGATCGGTCGTCTCGGCCGGCTTCTACGGCGACTGGGCTGCGACCGCGGCGCTCATCGGCGTCGGACTCAGCCTGCTCCTCGCGGGAATGGGCTTCTCGAGCATCATGTCCGCCCGGTTTCCGTATGCGGTCGTACGGCCCGGCGACAGCGCTTTCAGTCAGCCGCAGAACACCGGCGTCACAATGGCGGTCGTGCAGTCGGTGACCTTCGGCCTGGCGATTATCGCGTCGCTCGCACCGATCGCCTTCACGATCGCCGGCTACTTCCTCGGCGATGCCTGGTTCTGGTGGGCTCTGCTCTCGGGTCTCGGCTGCGGCCTCGTTTTCCTCTGGATCGGAATCGCCCTAGGGTCCCGGATCTTCAACCGGCGCGGACCTGAGCTGCTGAGGTCCGCGCTCCGGAACGCATGACGAGCGGGAGTTACAATCCGGTGATGGGCGATTTCCGAAGCGCGAACCAACCTGCAGGCGGCGGTGGCACCGACGTCCTCGACCGTGAGCTGCAAGAGCTGATCGAGCGCGAACAGCTGGACGATGGTGACCACGACAAGTTCGCTCACTACGTGAAGAAGGACAAGATCGTCGAGTCGGCGGTCACCGGGAAGCCGGTTCGTGCTCTCTGCGGCAAGAAGTGGGTGCCCGGACGGGATCCGTCGAAGTTCCCGATCTGCCCGGCCTGTAAGGAGATCTACGAGTCACTGTCCAAGTAGGACAGCTTTCACTCGTACCTCACGCTGAGGACAGGGTCGCCCGAGCTCAGGCGGAAGGCGTCGCGCGGCAGCTCCGCCACGACGTGCTCGCGATGTTCGCGTGCACGCGCGGTGCCCGAAGACCCGAGCCATTGGTCGTCAGCGACGCCGGCGTCGACCAGCGGAACGTGCAACGCGCGCTCGTCGCCAGCGGTTGCTGGCACTCCACCGTCAGTGTCGATCTTGACGATCTCGGCGATAGCGATGCCCTCAGCCGAGAGCTGCCGGAACGCGTGCTTGATGCCGCCTCTGCTCACCTTCGACGCCGACCGCTTGGCGACCGAGACCCAGTCGCCGGCGTCATCGCGATGGGCGACGAGCTTGTAAACCATGCCCGCGGCGGGCTGGCCGGATCCGGTGACAACTGAGGTGCCCACGCCATAGGCGTTGACGGGGGAGGCGGCAAGGGTGGCGATGCCGTATTCGTCGAGATCGTTGGTCACGGTGATCCGCGTCTTCGTGGCGCCCAGCTCGTCGAGCAGTGCGCGCACTTCGGCGACGACGATCGGCAGATCGCCCGAGTCGATCCGGACCGCCCCGAGCTCGGGCCCCGCGATCTCCACCGCGCGGCGCACCGCGGTCGGCACGTCGAAGGTGTCGACGAGCAGAGTCGTCCCCGAGCCGAACGCATCGACCTGCGCAGCGAACGCCTGCTCTTCGCTGTCGTGAAGGAGTGTGAACGCGTGCGCCGAAGTGCCCATGGTGGGGACCGACCACGAACGCCCGGCCTCGAGGTTCGAGGTGGCCGCGAACCCCGCGATCCAGGCAGCCCGTGCTGCAGCGACCGCGCTGTGCTCGCCGGTGCGGCGGGAGCCCATCTCCGACACAGGACGGCTCCCGGCCGCTGACACCATCCGAGCGGCCGCTGTCGCGATAGCGCTGTCGTAGTTCAAGACACTCAGAGTCAAAGTCTCGAGGAGGACAGCCTCGGCGAAAGTTCCCTGCACGACCAGTAGCGGTGAACCGGGGAAATACACTTCACCTTCGCGGTACCCGCGGATGTCGCCGGTGAAGCGATAGTCCGCCAGGAAGTCGAGCGCGTCCGCCCCTACCACGTGGTTCTCTCGCAGCCAGGAGAGCTCGGCATCGCCGAAACGGAACTGCGTGATCGACTCGAGCAACCGGCCTATGCCCGCGACGATGCCGTAACGGCGTCGTCCGGGAAGCGAGCGAGCGAAGACCTCGAAGACGCATTCGCGCTCGTGTGTCCCGGCACGCATCGCAGCGTCGAGCATCGTCAATTCATAGCGGTCGGTGAGAAGCGCTGAGCTGGCAGTCACGCGGACAGCCTAGCCAGCGAGCTACCACGGTCGATCGGTGGAGCGAACGGTCGACCCCTGTGCTGGGGGAGTGACCCGCCAGGCGGGCCGGACATACGATTGCGTCACCCCGCGGCTACCCACCGCGCGCGCATCCGCACACCCCTTCAGTGGAGCGCGTCAACCGAAAGATCCCCCGAAATGCTTTCGCTTCCCAGCGGCTCGACTGTGCGCGCCCTCTCCGGCGTCACGATCGACCCCATATCCCTCGACCTGATGCCGAGCGGTGTCGTCGTGCTCGTCGTCGTAGCGCTCGGCACCGCACTCATCGTCGCCTCGATGCGACGCAGAGAGCGAGACGAATAGACTGAGCTGCCATGACTGACGCGCCGATCGGAGTCTTCGACTCAGGGGTCGGCGGTCTCACCGTCGCCCGCGCAATCATCGACCAGCTGCCCGGCGAGTCGATCCTCTACGTCGGCGACACCGCGAACGGACCCTACGGCCCCAAGCCGATCGCTGAAGTCCGCCGCCACGCGCTCGCCGTCATGGACGACCTCGTCGACCAAGGTGTCAAACTTCTCGTCATCGCCTGCAACTCCGCGTCAGCTGCAGTCCTCCGCGACGCGCGCGAGCGTTACAGCGTCGGGCACGGGATCCCCGTGGTCGAGGTGATCCAGCCAGCCGCGCGCGCCGCAGTTCGTCAGACTCGGAACAAGCGCGTCGGAGTCATCGGCACGAGCGCGACGATCACCTCGCGTGCCTATGACGACGCGTTCGCGGCTGCACCCGAGCTCTCGTTGGTCAGTGCCGCCTGCCCTCGGTTCGTCGAGTTCGTCGAAGCGGGAATCACGACCGGAGACGAGCTCTTCGCTGTTGCGCACGAATACCTGGCTCCACTCGTCGATGAGGGAATCGACACACTCGTGCTCGGCTGCACTCACTACCCGCTGATGTCCGCCGCCATCCAGTTCGTCGTCGGTCCCGATGTGACGCTGGTCTCCAGCGCCGAGGAGACAGCGAGCGACGTCTATCGTCGGCTCGTGGAGCACGACCTGCTCCGCAGCGCTGGAACGCCGCCATCGCGCGTCTACGAGGCCACGGGGGAGAGTGCCGACGAATTCACGCGCCTCGCGCGACGTTTCCTCGGACTCGAAGCACCGGCTGCCGCCTCGGTCCTCACCGGCGCGATCTCACTGCCTGATCTTCCCTGACCCGCGGCGAACGCCGCTTCCCACTTCTCGAGAAAGAAACCCTCATGACAGAGCGTGCCGACGGCCGAGCCAACGACCAACTCCGCGAGGTGACGATCGAACGTGGGTGGAGTGATCACGCCGAAGGTTCGGCGTTGATCTCGTTCGGGGGCACCCGTGTGCTCTGCACCGCCTCCTTCACCAACGGAGTGCCGCGTTGGCTCACCGGCAAGGGCAGCGGATGGGTGACGGCCGAGTACGCGATGCTGCCGCGGTCGACCAACTCGCGCAACGACCGCGAATCGGTGAAAGGCAAGATCGGTGGGCGCACTCATGAGATCTCACGCCTGGTCGGTCGGTCGTTGCGCGCGATCATCGATCTGAAGGCGCTTGGTGAGAACACCGTCGTGATCGACTGCGATGTGCTGCAGGCCGACGGCGGAACCCGCACCGCAGCCATCACGGGTGCGTATGTCGCGCTCGCCGATGCGGTCGAATGGGCGCGCGGCAAGAAGTTCATCGGCCAGAAGTCGAAGCCTCTCATCGACACCGTCGCCGCTGTGTCGGTCGGGATCATCGACGGCGAGCCGATGCTCGACCTCGCCTACACCGAAGACGTCCGGGCTGAGACGGACATGAACGTCGTTGCAACGGGCCGTGGACTCTTCGTCGAAGTTCAAGGCACAGCGGAGCGTGCACCGTTCGATCGTCGTGAGCTGGACAAGATGCTCGACCTCGCGCTCGCCGGGACGGATCAGTTGGCTGCCATCCAGCGTCAGACCCTCGAGCTGCAGTGACCGCTCCACGCGCCACGGTCGTCCTCGCAACCCACAACCCGCACAAAGTCGAAGAGCTACGACGGATTCTCGGAGCGCAGCTCGACGGCATCGAGCTCATCGGCTACGACGGTCCCGAACCCGTCGAAGACGGTGCGACGTTCGCAGAGAACGCCTTGATCAAGGCGCGTGCCGCTGCTGTGCACACCGGTCGGCCGGCGATCGCCGACGACTCCGGCATCTGCGTCGACGCATTGGACGGAGCGCCCGGAATCCACTCGGCGCGGTACGCGGGCACCCGCGACTCCGACGACAACGTGCGCCTGCTTCTCGAGAATCTCGCCAATGTCGCGGAGGCCGAACGCGGTGCACAGTTCGCGTGCGCTGCCGCTGCGGTCCTTCCTGATAGCACAGGGGGTTCGGTCGAACACGTCGAGTTCGCGCTCTGGCCGGGATCTGTCCTCGTCGAGCGGGCGGGAGAAGGCGGATTCGGCTACGACCCCGTTTTCCGGCCGGACGGCGAGACCCGGTCGGCGGCGGAGCTTTCATCCGCCGAGAAAGACGCGGTCAGTCATCGCACTCGGGCCTTCACCGCGCTTCTGCCCTGGCTGGCCGCACGCCTCTGAGGGGCGACGCGAGAGTGGTTCTCGTTCCCGAGAGGTCCTGGTTGCTAGCGCCTCATCCCTTCGACATCTACCGTAAGAGCGATGCACTCCCATGACCACAGCGCTGATGGCACGCTGAGTTCGCGCCGCCGGCTGGTCGTAGCGCTCGCGATCACGAGCGCATTCGCGGCTGTGCAATTCGTCGGCGCATTTCTCACCAGCTCCCTCACCCTGCTCGCCGACGCCGGCCACATGGTGTCCGACTCCATCGGGCTCGTCATCGCGCTGGTGGCGACAGTCGTCGCCGCGAGGCCGGCGACCGATCGGTCGACATTCGGCTATCGGCGGGCCGAGGTGTTCGGTGCGCTGCTCAATGGACTGGTGTTGCTCGGCGTGGCAGCGTCGGTCGGCTATGAAGCGATCCGCCGACTGCTTTCACCCGAACCGATCTCCGTCCTCGGCGGGCCCATGCTGGCTGTGGCGGCTCTCGGACTCCTCGCCAATCTCGTCTCTCTCCTCGTCCTCCGCGGGGGCACGGGCCAATCGATAAACGTGCGCGGGGCCTACCTCGAGGTCCTCGGTGATCTGCTCGGATCGATCGCAGCGATCGTCGCAGCGATCGTGATCATCGCAACCGGGTTCGGGGTCGCTGACGCAATCGCCTCGCTCGCCATCGCGCTCCTCATCGTGCCGCGCGCTCTGATGCTGCTGCGCGATGTTGCGAACGTTCTGACCGAGTCGGTACCGGCCGGGACAAGCGTGACGGAGATACGAGAACACATACTGGAAACGCCCGGCGTGGTCGATGTCCACGATGTGCACGTTTGGGCGATCACAACGGGAGCGCCGGTGTTCACCGCGCATGTCGTGGTCGATACGCCGGTGTTCGAACAGGGCCGCACGGATGAAGTCCTCGATCGTCTCGCAGGCTGCCTCGCCGACCACTTCGACGTCGCCCATTCCACCTTCCAACTCGAACCGGCCGCCCACGCCGTTCACGAAGAGTCGAAGGAGCGACATGCGTGATCGGTCAAGTGCATCGCGGTGAGGGGAGTCGTCTTCCGACGCATAGGCTTCCGGAGGGACCGAAACGTAAGAGGTAGCGATGTCGACGACAGCAGCTCGCACGCTGCCGAGCCCTGGCCGACTGCTTCCTCTGCTCGGGCCGGCGGTCGTCGCAGGAGTCGCCTATCTCGATCCGGGCAACGTCGCAAGCAACATGACGGCGGGCGCTCAGTACGGCTACCTGCTGGTGTGGGTCGTCGTCGCAGGCAACACCATGGCGTGGCTCATTCAATATCTGTCGGCGAAGATCGGCATCGTCACGGGGGAGAGCCTCCCGGAGAGCCTCGGTCGCCGGATCCGCGGTCGTTTCGCCCGGTACACGTATTGGCTCCAGGCTGAGCTCGTCGCGATGGCCACCGATGTCGCCGAGATCATCGGCGGCGCCATCGCTCTCAACCTGCTCTTCGGTCTACCTCTCGTCCTCGGCGGCCTCATCACAGGCGCGGTGTCCCTCCTGCTGCTCGTCGTGCAAAGCCGTAACGGTCCGCGAGTGTTCGAGCGGGTCGTGATCGGTCTCGTGCTCGTCATCGCCGTGGGATTCTGTGCAGGAATAATCGTCGGTCCACCGGATCCCGCGGCCGCGATCGAGGGACTCGTGCCCCGATTCTCCGACAGCGGGTCCGTTCTGCTCGCAGCGTCGATCCTCGGCGCGACCGTGATGCCGCATGCGATCTACGCGCATTCGGCGCTATCGCGTGACCGTTTCGTCGGAATCGAAGCCGGCTCGAGTACGCCGCTGCTTCTCCGAGCCACGCGAGTGGACGTCACGGTGGCGCTCGTCGTCGCAGGAACCGTGAACGTCGTCATCCTCCTCGTTGCGGCCGCATCGCTACAGGGGGTTCCGGGAACCGACACCCTCGACGGCGCATACGATGCCCTCGCGAGCGGTCTCGGTCAGGGAATCGCGACGCTCTTCGCGGTGGGTCTGCTCGCCTCGGGTCTCGCATCCTCGTCCGTGGGCGCCTATGCGGGATCCGAGATCATGAGCGGCCTTCTGCACGTGAAAGTTCCGCTGCCGCTCCGTCGAGCGGTGACCCTCATTCCGGCGCTCGTCATTCTGTTGATCGGCGTCGAGCCGACCCTCGCGTTGTTGCTCAGCCAGGTCGTGCTGTCGTTCGGTATCCCGTTCGCGCTCGTTCCGCTGATCTGGCTGACGGCACGGCATCAGGTCGTCGGCGCATACGCTAACCGGTGGTGGACGACAGCGCTCGCGGTCGTCGCGGGCGCCCTGCTGATCGCGCTCAACCTCACGCTGCTCTGGTTGGTCGGCACCGGCGTCTGACGGATCAGTCCGGCTTCTGGTCCAGGTACTTCTGTTCGAGCACGAGGTCCTCCGGACGGATTTCGCTCTGCCCCTGCTTCGCCTTTCGCGTCGACTGCACGTAGTGGATCGCGGTCGGAATGACGGTGATCAGTACCGCAGCGATCAGAATGACGTCGATGTATTCGCGGACGAAGTCACTGAGGATCGGCACGTAGCCGAGCAGATAACCGCCGAAGGTCAGGCCGGCGCCCCACACCAGCGCACCGACGAGATTGTAGAACGAGTACTTCCGTCGGCTCATGTGGGCGACGCCCGCGGCGACCGGAGCGAAGGTGCGGACGATCGGGACGAAGCGGGCCAAGATCACGGCAAGGCCACCGAATCGTTCGAAGAACCCATTCGTGCGTTGCACATTCGCTGCGCTGAACAGGCCCGTCTCTCTGCGCTCGAAAATCCTCGGCCCCGCTTTGTCACCGATCACATAGCCGACTTCGCCGCCCAGGAAAGCGGCGAGCCCGATGGCGAGACATACCCACCAGATATCGAAACCGATACCCGGGAAGAAGGCGAACAACCCGGTGATGACGAGAAGGGTGTCGCCCGGCAGGAGGAAACCGACGAGAAGGCCCGTCTCAGCGAACACGATGAGGCAGACGAGCAGCAGCGCCCACGGCCCAGCGTTCTGAATCAGCATCTCGGGGTCGAGCCACGGGATGAGCAGGGACGGCTGGATGCTATGCAAAAACTGCACTGGACTCCAAGTGGCGAAAGCGAAGGTCCCGATCAGGCTAGTCGAGAATGGACCCCTCGCTCCGGAAGCTCGACCCCCCATTCGCGCGCCGTTTCGGCGATTCGACGGGCGACGGACTCCGAAATCCGCTATGCGAGCCCACCGACCTCCGGTCTTCGGGCTTCGTGCGGAAGGCGGGACTTGAACCCGCCCCACCTGCTCGGCCGTCACACCGCTTCGCGGTGCGTCGGAACCGGCGACGCGGGGACCCCAGTGCGTCTCGCGTGCAGCCTTCCACCCGAGAGCCCACCGACCTCCGGTCTTCGGGCTTCGTGCGGAAGGCGGGACTTGAACCCGCACGCTCGAAAGCACAGGAACCTAAATCCTGCGTGTCTGCCAATTTCACCACTCCCGCGTCCCGCCAGTTTATTGCTCCGAGAGACGGAGGATGCCGGGGTCTTGCGGAGTCGTGTCTGTGGATAACGGATGCGCCACGAGATCACCGCTCTGCACACTGGCCGGATGACGAGTGCAGTCGAGGCGATCACCGAACGGGTGCGAGAACGGATCCGTCGCGACGGTGTCGACCTCAGCCGTGACCGGGGTCTCGCGGCGCAATACGCACACGACGAGGTCCGCCGCTACAGCGAGCGGGCTCTGAGCCGTGACGAACCGCTCGTCGACGACGACAGTGCGGCCGAGCGGCAAGTCGTCGCTCCCTCACCGGGTATGGTGCGCTGCAGCCATTGCTCGACGACCCGTCGATCGAAGAGGTGTGGATCAACGGGCCGTCTCGAGTATTCATCGCTCGAGGTGGCTTCGCCGAACTGACATCGATCGTCCTCACCGACGAGGAGATCCGCGATCTCGTCGAGCGCATGCTCGCCGCCAGCGGCAGACGCGTCGACCATTCCTCCCCATTCGTCGACGCGTCACTGCCCGACGGTTCACGCCTCCACGTCGTCATCCCCGACATCACGCGCCGGCACTGGGCGGTCAACATCCGCAAGTTCGGCGGCCGCATCCGCGACCTGTCGCAGCTCGTCGACGCCGGGTCGCTCGGCCGCGACTCGGCAGAGTTCCTGCGGATGTGTGTACTGGCGGGCTGCAACATCCTCGTCTCCGGCGCGACCCAAGCGGGCAAGACCACCATGCTCGGCGCCCTACTCGCGGCTGCCAGGCCGGGGGAGCGGATCGTGACCGTCGAGGAGACTTTCGAACTCGACCTCCGTGCTCGCGACGTCGTCGCTATGCAGTGCCGCCAGCCGAGCCTCGAAGGTACGGGAGAGGTCAACCTTCGGCGACTCGTGAAGGAGTCGCTGCGGATGAGACCCGACCGGCTGGTGGTCGGCGAGGTACGCGAAGCCGAATCGCTCGACCTGCTGATCGCGCTGAGCAGCGGTATCCCCGGCGCCTGCAGCATCCACGCGGGAAGCGCCCGCGAAGCGCTCGTCAAACTGTGCACCCTGCCGCTGCTGGCGGGTCAGAACATCGACGGAAGTTTCGTCGTGCCGACCGTCGCTTCCACCATCGACATCGTTGTGCACTGCGCGATGCGCCGGGGCGGGCAGAGGGAGGTCGTCGAGATCCTCGCCCCGACGGGGCGCGTCGACGGCGGAGTGATCGAGGCGAGCGTGCTCTTCACCAGAAGAGGCCGTCAGTTGAGCGCCACGGGAAGCTTCCCCGAACGGCTCGTGAAGTTCGAGAACGCGGGACTCGATCCCGCACACATCCTGGGGCGGTCGGCGTGAGCGCTGCGCTCGGGGTGCTGCTCGGCACCGGACTGCTTCTCCTCGCGTCGCCTTGGCTATGGCCGGCAGGCGCCAGCCGGTCGAGGCAGCCACGCAGGCCCACGATCGAGTCGATGCTCGCCGCGGGCGCCGTCACGGCACTCACCCCGGCCGGCTTCATCGCTGTGTCCATCGGGCTCGCGTTCGTCGCCGCACTCGTCGTGTTCGCGATCTCAGGCGTTGCCGTGCTCGGCCTTCTCGCCGGGATCGCGGCCGGCGCTCTTCCTACCGGCGAACTCAAACGCCGGGCGAGCGTGCGCGTGAAAGCAGGGCGGCTCGCCTGGCCCGATGTCATCGACCATCTCGTCGGCGCAGTGCGTTCGGGAATCGCGCTTCCCGATGCCGTCGCCGCACTCGGAGAAGGCGGCCCCCCGATGTTCCGCGGCGCCTTCCGTGCCTTCGGGGACACGTACTCAAGGACCGGATCGTTCGCGATCGCAGCGGACGAGCTCAAAGACCGGCTCGCCGATCCGGTCGCCGATCGCATCATCGAGACACTCCGAATGGCGCGCGAGGTAGGCGGCGGTGAACTCGCTGCCGTGCTCCGCGATCTCGCTCGACATCTGCGAGCGGAAGGCGCGATCCGTGCGGAGGTCGAAGCGCGGCAGTCCGGTGTCGCGAACACCGCGAAGCTCGGGGCGGCGGCGCCGTGGATCGTACTCGGATTGCTGTGCACCCGGCCTGAGGCTGCCGCGGCGTACGGCACGACCGGCGGCGTCACTCTGCTCGCCGGCGGCGCCATCGTCTCGGTTCTCGCCTACCGACTGATGCGGTCGATCGGTCGCCTCCCCGTCGAAGGGAGATGGTTCGGTTGAGCCCGACGGTTCTTGCCTGGACGGTCGCGCTCGGGGTCGCGTTCGGCGGGGGTTCGGCGCTCATCGTGGCCGCCGCCCCGCCGCTTGCCCGCCCGAGCCTTGCGGCGCGGATCGCACCCCAACTCGTCGACCTCTCCGCCGAAGCGCGCACCGTGGTGGTGCGACGGCGCCGAAGCGAGGGCACGGCGGTCCGCTCGCTGTGGGCACGGGGTCGTGCTGCGATCGACGGCTGGATCGGCGGACACGAGCGCGTTCGGGCGTTGCTGCGCCGAGCGGGGTCCGGAGTCGACATCGACGGGTACCGCTCGCAGCAGCTGTTCGCACTTCTGGCCGGCGCGGCGTTCGGGGCGATCGCCGGCGCGGCGCTGGTCGCCTCGGCCTCGATTTCTGCGATCGCCGCGGTGATCCTGCCGGTCGCCGGAGCCGCGGGCGGTGTGGTGCTGCGGGAACGTATGCTCGGCCTTTCTGCCACGAAACGCACTGCTCGAATCGCCCATGAGCTGCCGACGATGCTCGAGTTCCTCGCACTCAGCCTCGCCGCCGGTGAAGGCATCCATGACGCTCTCCGCCGCCTCGCGCGGGTGGGGCGCGGTGAACTCTCACGAGAGATCGCGTCGGTCATGAACGAGGTCGCCAGTGGCGTCCCGCTCGCAACAGCGCTCGGCCAGCTCTCGCGCGAGCTCACCGTTCCTGCGCTGACTCGAGCCGTCGATCAGCTCGTCTCAGCACTGGATCGGGGAGCGCCGCTCGCCGACGTTCTTCGAGCTCAAGCGCAGGACTGTCGCGAGGAGGCGAAGCGTGGGCTACTCGAGTCGGCGGGGCGCAAAGAGATCGCGATGCTGGTTCCGCTCGTGTTCCTCATCCTGCCGTTCACGGTTCTCGTCGCGGTCTTCCCGGGACTCGTCGTCCTCCAGGCCGGCTTATAGCGACTCTGCCCGGATCTTTCCGTTCAGGAAGCTTCGGCGAACAGGTCGTCGGGGAGCCGGTCCGCGCCCTTGATTCCCGCGAAGAGTTGACGCTCGAGAGGTGCGCCGCGCTTCGTCACGCTGACGGATCCGGTGGACTCCAGAACCACGCAAGCAACCTCGTCGACGTTGCGCACCCCCGCCACTCGAAGCGCCTCGCGGACCTCGTCCTCAGCGATACGGGCCTTCGCCATGGTGTCCTCGAGCATCACCGGGCCGGCCATGAGGAGGATCGGTCGATCGCGGACGATCGAGGCTCCGAAGCGGGTTGTGCCGACCTGTTGTGCGATCCATCGCAGCGTGAAGAGTGTGACGAGAGCGAGTACGCCGGCCGCGAGGCTCGGCGTGTAGCCGGTGATCACCCGGCCCGCTGCGGAACCCAGGGTGAGCACGACAGCCACGTCGAAGGTCGACATCCGTGCGATGGAACGTTGTCCGAGCAGCCGCACCAGGATGAGGAACGCGAAGTAGATCCCGGTGGCGGAAGCCACCACCGCGACTGCTTCGAGGGGGTGTAATCCGAGCGCATCCCACATATCGGTCCTCCTCGAGGTGACGTTTTCCGGTCCGAGCAGAGTAGAGGCGCTGGCCGAGCGGCGTTCTCGGTTTAGGAGGCGCCCGAAACGGGTAGTGCTCCGTTTCGACGTCGGGCGCTCGCGCCGGCCCGCCGTCGTGCACGGCGGATTATCAGTGCCATAAGGATCACAAGAGCGATGAGAGCGACGACTACGAGCACCGGGAGCAGGATCGCCGAGGCCACGAGAGCGACACTCGCCATGTCTTCGGCGACGCTCAGCACGGGGGCGGCGACACCCGCGGACGCGGCATTGGCCGCAGCTCTGATCGTGGCTTTCGCGGCGTGAACGAGTAGGGCGACGACGACACCGGTCGCCACCGGAACCCAGCTCCCGGAGGAGAAGAAGTCGGACGGATCACTGATCGCCGCGGTCTCCGCGGCGGTTCCCGAACCGAAGACGATGCCGCCAGCGGCCGGTCGGACGACGGTCTGCACGATGTCGTTGATGCTGTCGACCGCCGGGACCTTATCGGCGATCGCTTCGAGGAGGAGGAGGACGCCCAGAACGCCGAGCACCCAGGGGTTCTCGAGCCACGCCCAGCCCGAGGGCAGGGCGACCAGATCGGTGAAGCGGGAAAGCAGGCCCAGCGAAAGTAACGGGATGTATGCGTTGAGGCCTGCGGCGGCCGCCAACCCGGTTCCTGCAAGTGCCTCGAACATCGTCGCCTCCT
>Ga0210040_10002330_pt1 | contig 26927 bp, 34 predicted proteins | sample CryGeyCG12114_NA_FD_185462 | JGI IMG/M metagenome (GOLD analysis project Ga0210040, IMG submission 185462) | Groundwater microbial communities from aquifer - Crystal Geyser CG19_WC_8/21/14_NA (SPAdes) (version 2) | ecosystem: Environmental > Aquatic > Deep subsurface > Groundwater | place: USA... | reverse complement strand
AGGCACAGAAACATTACTGACGCTCTCGGAATTCTTAAAGTAGCGTTTGGAATTTCGCCTTATTTTTTTCTGATAAGGTAGACTAAAAATAAAAACTCAATGTGAGTAAATCACATATTCCCATCAACCTTTTTTTGTAACTATAAACTCGTCGTCCATTTCTCCCAAAACTTCAATGGCAGATGGAAGATACGATGATAATTTCACCCGATATAAAAGTCACGCTGCACGTCATGAAATAAATCACAACCACAAAGAAAGCAAAAAAAGAAACCAATTTTCACAGCCACACAGAAAACATAGATCGAGATATGTGAGGAATCCTAAGAACTCTAAAAATCTTTGCAACCAGATAAAAAACGCGTTTAAAATCTTCAGTCTTCCGTTCTGGAAAAATACACCAAAACAAGCTACACCTTCAAGACTAATCAGCAGCAATTCCACACTATGTACAACTTCAGTATCATTTTCTATTCCGAGGAGTCAATTAAAAAACAGTCATAGGCCAATATGTCCAGAAGAAATGACAAAAGATGCCTTCTCTCACCATTACAAGAAAGCATACTACTGGGATGATATGGGCAACTTGAGAAAAAAATATTTTCTCCCTACTCAAAAAGACCGAGAGGATTGGACATGTTTTCATAAATCAAATAAAGCTGTTAATTTGACATTGAAAACAACGTCAACTTCCTCATTCCTGAAAAGCAGTAATCCCGCTTCAAAGTTGCAACTTATTCCTAAAAGAAGCTACCAAGGTTTTAGAATTCCACAAAGACTTTCCCAGAACAGTGATTTGTACAAGAAATATGGGGATTCTCGAGATTGCATAAACAACGTAGGAAAAAATAAACTATAAAAATGCATAATGTCTCCTTTTTTCTAATAATTTACATACAAATATAGCCAAAAAATGTAGAAGGGGACTCGGAATGCGGTCTCCATTCTTTTTACGATCGTCATATGAAAGGAGGAATTCAAGCTCGAACTACGTGGAAGATGTATGGATCCCCAGTAGGTGCCAGTAGCTCAGATTTCAAAGATACTGAATATGAATCTGGGGCTATACAAGAAAGCGAATTCGATTTGAATAACTCTTGTGTTAGAAGCTCCACATATGCAGTGCAACCAGGAAACAAAGACTTCAATTCTAAACGGTTTCAATCGGATTCCAGGTCTAGTTCTAACACAGGGAAAGAAGACGTTAGATTCAAACTAAAAGGTTTGCTTTAACCTTTGCTCAGTGAATAAAAAATATCAACATCATTCATAACATGGAAAATTTGCAACTCTAGGAAATGTAAAAACTATGTTCATACCAATGGATAGTGATCGTCCTCAACTGGAAATTACCGGCAAGTTTTCGCAGATAGATAAAGTGATCAATTGGACTGCTATAAAGTTCAGAAAGGAAAAAGTTGATGAAAATAAAAACGGCATTGAAGAAAATGAAGCTAAAGAAGCTAAAAGAAGGGCTCGATTATGGAGTAAAAGAATTGAGATTGGCAAATTGAAACGCAAGCTGCAAAGGGCGAACCCTTGTGTCAGGTAAATAAGCGGCCAGCGGCCCTATGTAAAACCTAACTCACGTTTGCAACATTTGCTAAACAATAGAATGGAATTAATTTATTTCCCGTATTAAATAATTCCAATAGACCATGCAAAATAAGAGGGACATCACTAACTGATCGGTTCCATAATATTCTCTGGTTTGCCGATGAAAATTCCTCAAATAAGATACAGGTAAGATTCCTAATCCTAATGGCTAATGGTAAGCATAAAAAGAAGTAGATCTGCGATAAAAAACAAGCACTATGCATCTTGACGGCAACCTTATTGTTTAACTTAAAATGACGACTTTTTTTAATTTACAAAATTGTTAGCTAGGAAGATTTTTTGACAAAGAGCAAAGTGCAGTGGTAACACTCAAAGGGTTCAAAACAAACGACCGGATGGACATTGAAACCAAGTTAGAGAACAAAGTATTGGCTCTTCAGGAAATCAGTTGCTTGCAAGTATGTATGTACAAATTTTCATATCCGATGACCAACCCATACTACACAGTCAAACCCTAAAAATTCATTGAAAATTATTTGAAAAATTTGTAGAATTTCGCTCATGAGAATGTGGTCCGACTAATAACCTATTTCGAGTTGCATGACAGCCCTTACCTGATTCTGGAACCTTGTGATCAAAACTTGCGTTATGAAATCGCGCAGTATAAACGAGGTTTACACGCTCCTAAAGTAAAGCGAATAATTCTGCAAATAGTTTTGGGTCTGAATCATTGTCACAGTAAACGCTACATTCATTGCGATTTATGTCCCGAGAGTATTTTGATTGCCAAAAATGGAGTGGTCAAGATTGCAAACTTTGACCATGCAATTGCACATACACAATCTGAGTCGTCAAACAACTCCAGCAATACGAGTTTCAAGAGTAACAATAATTCTGATGAGCCTGAAGACGCAAACAAACCGGCAATACACATGGCCTATACTGCTCCAGAAATTCTCGTAGGAAGTAGTTGCATTGAGTTTGCTGCAGACATTTGGTCCTTAGGTGCTGTCACTTGTGAGCTCCTTAAAGGGAAACCTCTTTGGTGTGAATTGACCAAAAAAGATCAATTACAGCAAATTCAAGATGCCTTAGGACCGTTACCATCTCAAAGACATTTTTGTCTGCCAAAACTTTTAGAATCTTTTGAGCCTTCGGGAGATTGGTCAAATCTTAGGGAATTTTTACCCAGAATACCAGAGGATGCTTTCTCCTTCATTTCTGTAAGCATAAAACAACAAATTTTTCCTAGTATTCCTTAGTTTGTTGATCCAGTGATAAAAAAACTCTTAAATAATGCAATTAAAAAATAACACAGAGATGTCTAGATGTAGAACCGAAAAGACGGAGTTCAACATCAGGTTTGCTCCAACACTCTTTCTTGGGATATACATCGTAAGTTCGTGAAGTGTTTGTTACAAAGGCGTTTGCAACAAAGTCAACACATTTTTGGACTTATCAAACTTAAAAGTTGAACTCATTGGATTGGTGATTTTAGAAATACCAAGATACCGGAGAAACCAAAACCTGACTATGTCCCTCCTCAGGCGACTAATGCAGAAGGAAGTGAATTTAGACCCCAGTCAGCTCCATTCAATAACTATTGCTCCCCATTAAATGTTAAACCGAGACCAAAGCCAGTAGTTTCCAAGAAAATCAGTGCCGGACCACAACGTTATGAGGAACATAAAGTTTCACAAAGTCTTCAAACTTTGTCTCCAGTTGTACCTATGCAACCAGGACCATGGGAGAAAAAATTTTGTTTGGAAGCTGCAAAAACTCATGTAATCAGAGAGCAAACTGTTCCAATTGTATACGATGCAATTTTCTCAGGAAAAAGTATCAAAGAGGCATTGGAAGAAAGCATATCAAGTGTTTCTCGAAAAGGGTGAATAAAAATTTAAAATGCTTATAAATGTTAACAAATACGACCCGGAAAAAAGCTAAATTTGTATACGCTAATGTAGAACAGGAAAAAAGAAAGTGAAGAAGAAAGCCGTGACATTTGAATGTGATGATCCTGAAAAGGATAGGAACGAATCGAGACGGAATAAATTGATGCACCGGACAAATACATGTCCATTACGGCAATCCCTCCCACAAATCATCAGTTCAATTTCCAGAACAAACTGGAGCAATGTGGAGCTAATTTCTTCACAACTTGTTGCTGTAGCCGAGCGGTATCCTGGAGCTTTTTTGCAAAATGTCAATCAGCTAACAACTACTTTGATTTCACATGTAAGCATCATTTTTTTAAGCAAATTTATTTGACCGACCCACATAGATGCACAAACTATCATGAACCAGAAATCAACACTCAAGTTTTGATAAAACGTAGATTTCCAGTACAAAGACAGCTGTAGCGGGGCCGGCAATAAGGATACTAAAGAACGTTTATGATAAGCAAGGGCATCTCTTTGAAAATGTACATTCACTGTTCTGTTTCTGTCTGTTTTAATTCAACTAAAATGGATGATTATAAATAGCTCGAATATTTTAGGAAACGGAGAGAATTGTGCATGTACTTTTGAGTAAACTGAATGGACCCAGTTTCATTGACAAAGAAAGTCAAGAAATTTTGTCATTCATTGCTGTAACGATACATCCTAATAAAGCGTGTTTAGCGTTTTGCAAAGCGGCAGCGTGAGTATCTTTAATAATATTGATTTTTTAAAGGAGCCCAAGTCTCCCGTATATTAGTTAATCATGATTTAATTTTTACAGACACAAACTTCCAGCGAGCAGATACGTGGCAAGTACCTTTGTAGTGACCATTTTGAGAAAAATGGAACTAATGACAGAGCTCGGTGATCGATCAGTAAACCAGAGAAAGCTTACATGGTAAGATTAGTGCATAGAAAATACTGAAGACAAAGTGCTTATAGCAAGTCTATATTTTACAAACAAAACAATAACCTCATGTAATGCTTGATTTTATGATTGGCGTAATTTCAGTGCTATTTTCGATGCGGCCCAAAAATTTTGCAAGGACCCGAGTCCCGGAACACGAACAATGGCAAAAGATATTTTTAAAATTTTAATGGAGCATCCAAACTTTTGGGACCTGTACCGAATGTACGTGAGAAGCGACCAGAGAGTATCAATTGACCGAGTTTTGGGTGAAATACGAGCAGGGCGATATTTTTATTAGAGTACGTATCATCAATCGAAAATTGACTATCAAATCCACAGCGTACTACTCTCAATAATTAACACTCAATAAACACGTCAATTCATTCATCAAATCAGAACCTGTCACTGTCTGACAAAAATGGCAAATTCGTAGTTTCTTCGGAAGTTGAAGAATGATTTTATTGTTCTATTGTTATCAAAAAGCATTTAAATAACTTCAATTTTCTCTGTAATGACTAGTATATTTTAGCTGCTGAGACTTGGTACGAAGGAACTTAGATTTAACGATTGGATTTTTTGCCATGCTAGATAGAGAAGATCGAGTCATACACTTCTCCAGAGCATTTGGAATTTTAATACTCCCATTGCCGTCTTGAAATGTTTCTACTAATGCAATCAACGTGCGAGGCACAGCACAAATTGTCCCATTCACCGTGTGAACATACTTTAACTCCCCATCCATATTCTTATATCGAATATTTAAACGACGGCTTTGGAAATCAGTACAATTACTACAACTAGAGATCTCACCATACATATTTCTTCCAGGCATCCATGCTTCAATATCGAATTTTCTATGAGCACTTAATCCTAATTCATTTGGAGGCATTTCTAGAATCCTGAATTGTAAACCAAGTTCTTTAAAGTTTTTTTCTTCGATTGCTCTAAACTCGTGATGCAGTTCATCACTTTCTTTTCCCGTTTCACTAGCTGTGACCCCAAACATTTCAACTTTAGTGAACTCGTGGACCCTGTAAATTCCTTTTTCTTCCTCGAGACTCGAAGTCTCAGCCCGATAGCATCGACTAACTGCTGTAAGTTTTAAAGGTAGATCCTTTTCTTTGAAAATCCGGTCTTTTAGAAATCCTCCTATAGCCATTTCTGCTGTTCCAGCTAGACACAATTCCTCAGCATCCTGTTCAGGAATGTCCACCCAAAATACCTTGAAATAGAACAAAACAAAGCTGTAAAATCATTCTTTATAAGTAATGCTAATTGGATACATAAAATGATTTAACTAATAAATTATAATTAACTAAATAGATTAGATTAATGGTTTAGTAAGTTAGCAGACATGCCTGATCCCGTTCTCCTCGAGTTCGCATTCCACAGGATTCAATGACATGGGGAAATAAAATGTCTGGGACCGAAATCAACTCAAATCCTAAGTCCTTCACAGAGTTTAAGGAAAACCTTACTAACGCACTTTCTAGTTCAGCTAAGAGTCCCTGCAAAATAAGCGAAAACAATATTATTGTCTTAATATTTCTAGTAAAAAAGGTGAATAAAAATTTACCTTTGTGTAATAGCTTCTATGATAAGAAAGATTTCCTAAGTTTTCAGTGCGAAGCATACCATTCATCTCACAAAACTGAAATCACGCAAAAAATTAGCCATAATTCAACGTATATTTTAGCAGAATCAAAGCTTTATGATTAACTGAGGATACCTTCTGGAAATCAATGACATTTTTTAGGTCTCTTGGAGCCCCATGCTTGAAAATGGCTTTAATTTCATCGTTGTCAACTTGTAACGCAGCCGCATGAGTATTATTTGGAATCCATAAAGCCAATGAAACTAATTCCTTAAGCAATTCATCACTAGAATCATCTTTTGAAAGCCATTGAGGATGCAACTGTTTCAATATTTCTCCAACTCTTTCAACATTCACATTATTACACCGCCTTCTTAAATTCTCCGATAGAGAATGCAAACTATCATCACTTTGAAAAAATCGAGAAATGTCTAAACGTTTCAAAATGCTCTTAGGATCAGTGAGCCAATGTGAATGAGTGGTTTTCCCTAACTTCTTGAAGAAGGAAGCGTCGTCAATTTCATTGTTCAAAATAAAATTTCCTTTAGCATTATTTTGTTTGATTGCTAATGAAGAGAAACGAGAGCAGCAAAAATTCCCTCCTCTGCTTTCCGGCCATTTAATCTTCACTATTCTTTTCGAGAAATTTGAAGATGGATATCGACAACTCCGTAGTGATATCATTTTTTATTTTAAAAACTCTCTACAAAAATGTCACACATCACTTGTCCAAACTTTTGTCATTTACTGAAGTCACTAACTAAAGTAAAGAATAAGAAGTAACAGTCAACACATGTGCCATGGATGAAGTATTGCACTCGCGCCGATGGAAAAAGTAACTTTTGTTCTATGCTGGGCTGCTGGGCAGAGAAAGTTTAGGGCGATTGAATATGGCAAATGGTTTTTAAAGCATCAACGTAATTTATTAACTTTTAGAATTTCTTTTATAATGTGTCATAAAGGTAAATAGATGGTGCAGAATAGTCAGCAATTTAAGTTTCTATTATGGAAATCCTTGTACATGAGTGAAACTTATTAGTATCGCATTACCCCGTTGGAGTAAACCGTTCCAAATCCTCGGTTCGTCTCATTTACAAGACTTACTGTAGTCGGGGTATACTGTGTAGAGTATGGAGTAGCACCCAAATGTTCTCGAAAATCAAAAACTCTTTCTCGGGTCCATTCATGTCCATTTTGACCCCAATGGTCCTGAAATTCCCCAATGGTACTAACACGTCTAGATGCAGCACAAAATGCACCTACGGCCATACTCTTCACTTTTAGTTTTCGCCACTTGCTGCCATTAAGTTCCCCGATGGCTTGTAGGATAGTATTGTGAGCTTGTAAGGGAAAATATTTTGATTAGTGAGCAAAATTTTCTCAGTAAAATATTTTTAAAGCCTAATTTTTTTACTGCAATTAGCGCCGCCGATGTACACAGCCCTATTGTTAGCATCCTGCACAGATAGACGTGAAGCGAAAACTGACACTGCTTCTGAAACACCATTATGGGGTCTTCGTACCAAATGCTCAACAAAATCAGCCCCCAGTAATTCTTCTTCCGGATCCATCCGAATCGGTATAATTTTGTTGATTATCTCAAATAATTAAAAAAAGGGAATTGATTTTACGCAGATAATTGTTTTCCATTCAGCTCACAGAATATCCTTACCCAAAGGAGTGTAGCTGTAATGCATGCAGACCAAACTATAATGAACACTGCTGCTAAAAGCTGTGCTAAAAGTAATTCCGGTCCCCCTCCTAAAATGTAATGCTCAGTTGATTAAAGGGTAATGAAGATGATCGTTAATTTAAAAAAAATACCTCGAAATAATCCAGAATACCGTGAAAATTCTTCTTTTGGATCTTTTTCCGCAAAAAGCCCTACTGCTACTAGACCCCATAGCCCGCCAAATGCTAAAGCAGTATATCTCAAATTGAATTGATGAAAAAAGGGAAGATAAAATCATTATTCACATATTTTATCACCATGAACAGAAGTCGCTCCGACGGGATCATCAACTCCAGTAAGATCAGCCCAATTAGACGTTATTAAAATAATGGCTCCTCCAATCATTCCAACTACAAAAGCATCAAATGTGTAATACAATGCACATCCTCCAGTGACTCCAACTAGGGCTCCCAAAACTGGGTTTACGATATCCATGACAACAAAGGTATTTGTTGGGCGAAAAAATGCATAGAATGATCCAACTACCCCGCCTCCCAAAGAGGCTACCAATGTAGTCACAGAAGCCCGGGCTGCGAATTTCCATTTATCTCCACTCACTCCAAAAGTACTAGCAAATTTTTAATTTTTTTGGGGCTATTTGGAGGGAAGGGAAATCGTACGGAAGAAGAAAATGTAAAAAGTGTATGCAAACCTTCCACTATTGAAAGCTAACCAACCCCACCATAGAATGAAAAGTCCCACAATGCAACTTGTCGGGTTTCCTAAAGGCAGTGGATCAGTACCATTCTCGTACCGCCCCAATCTCGGTCTAGATGTTAAGAAGTAGAACTTTCGCACCATTGTGCGCTTCGCAAATATTTGGTTTTAGCGACCCGAAGTTGAAATAAAGTTTCAGCTTACCCCAACATCCATGCAGCGATGTACCCTTACATATAAATTAAACAAATGGTAAACTATGACGGTCATAGCTAACAAAAACTTACTCGATTACTGTATATATCGAAACCAACCACCATACCGGAGACGCCTCCTAAAAATCAAAATATATTTTGATGCAGTCTTTTTAATATGATGCAAATAATGATACAAAAATCTCACAGTACCCTACCCAGTAAGTGAACAGCTCCAGATCCTGCGATATCTACTGTTCCAAACTCAGCAAGAAAACCTGTTGGTCCCCAAATCCAACGAGCTAAAAATGTTGATATGATGAATAAATCAAAAATTAATTATTAATTTTTGATTAATTATTACTCTTACTCATACATAACATAAGAGTGAGTGCTAGTGATTACCTGGGACACAATACACGATGGTATTGGTCATCGAAAATATACAGTAGGACTTAAAATTACATCTGTAATATCAGAATTATTAGATAAAATCTACAAAATTTATTTTATAGAGCCAGTAAATATGAAAGTGAACCGCTCAGCCATAGTTCCTGAAACGATTGTTGTTGCTGTTGTAGCAAATGACAGTTGAAACATAAAGGCAGCAAACACAGGTCCCATTACTTCCATGTCCGAGTCCACAAAGTACTCACCGATTCCGAAAAACGGTGTAGAACCTTTATCAGTACCAAAGCTAATACTGAATCCGAAAATCCAGTATGTTAGTCCACCAAATACGACATCAACTACATTTTTCATGAGAATATTGGACTCATTTTTCAACGATACACATCCTGACTCTAGCATGCCAAATCCTAAAACAAATTTTGTTTCTAAACTTTTAAAAATACGTTTTTATGTGAATCTTCTCTTATGCCAAACCTGTTTGCATTGTGAATATGATGAATGATGCTAGATGCAGGAAAAATTAAGCCGTAATTAGTTTCACGGATTTGAAACTTCTCTTGATTTAAAAAATACTACCTGTTAGTATCCATGTGGCGTCCTAAAGGGATGCAATGAAATTCATACATTACAAAACATTGGTTTGTTTTAGTTTCTGTTAAAATTTTCTTACATCCCAATCCAAATCTTCTACCCACACACTGTTTTCGTTGCTACTGCTTTTATTGCCTGGTGAATTCATCGCGCTCTCCATTTCAAGCGGAATATTATTTGATAGTATTTTTTACGCTATAAAAAAGCTTTCGAAACAACTAACTGATGCACAGAAAAGAGAGTTTGTGTAAAAAGCAGTTGGCTTGAATTTATTCCTAATATCGAACGAATTTGGAGGAGTTAATTGCATAAGCTCATCACTTAAATACGAGGCCTGATTGATTGAAATTTGCTTTGACTGTTCTCTGTTCTGGACTCCTTATTTGATGTTATCAGTCACAGCTTGGTTAGATAGCATTTTAGGCTTGCAGTTTCTGGAATAATTAATAATTCATTGATGTTCTCAACTTCTATTCTTTTCTCTGAATTTGTTACTAACGAAGGTACCCAGCACATCGTACATAAGTTCCCTTAAGTAAAATGTTAGATCAAAAACATGTTTATGTTTGGTCAGTCAAATGACAGGAGGAAAGGACACGCATGCATGCCAAATCCAAGCAATTCTTGTTGATCAAGAAATATCGACCCAATTAAATTGTTTTCATAAACTCATGTTAAATGCAATAATTAAACAAGATTAGCACCGCACCCTTTATTTACCTTATTCGTGAACAATATAATCGAAGCAATATTGTAAACTCTTCATTTTTAACTGTAATGCAATGTCAAATAAAGATAAAAGTTTCCTCACAACTATCAGAGACCAAAGTTGCCATTCATTTCTATAGTTATAGTCTCTCAGATCTATAAAATGTTTAAGAGGTCAAAGTGACGTTTACATTTAGACCATGGGTTAAACCCTTTTCATTTATCAGACAAACTTAATCCGTAGTCAAACACAGGTTGTTAATTTTTAGTTAATAACCTGTATGCGCCAGAAATGTTTCATGTTTTACAAACAACAAAGTTTAAACTTCTTTGATCATTCTAATGAAATTATTTACATTTGAGTATTCCATTAAACTACATTTTTTATTGAATGAAGTGCTATAATGGGATACTTATGGAAACTCTAAACTCACATGCGACGCACACATGTGACCTGCGTGGGTCTGTTAATTGTAACGAGCGTTCATGTTGCATATCAATATAGTATGACAGTGACCGTTTTCTGACTGACTACATGTAGTGATGTAGTGTGCATACTATAGACTTGCTAGACTAGACGAATTAGGTTTGTTATTTCAGCAGTCAAAATCAATAAAGCTATAAGCTTATATATATATCGGGTTATTGTGCGATTCATTGCTCTAACTAAGTAATCCAGTAACACGATCAGCCAAACTATTGATAACAAAGACTTCTATTCATCATTTTACACCGAGCGTCCGTGCGTGTGGTCACACTTGTCAGTCAGTCAGTAGTCATTCACATGCAGACATTTAAAGTAAAGGCAGTAGTTCATTTATTGCTTAAATTTATCTATAGCTTTATGTCTAATAATTTTGAAACAAACATAGAAATAAAAACTTCCCTACCCACAAACTGGATTTCACAAAATGTCTAACTTAGATTTGGCAAAAATTGTTCACGAAATTGCGACATTTTCTAATGAAAAAGTTATCGATTTTATTCAACCTGAAGTCTTAGAACAAGAACTGTCCAAAAGACTTGAGCATGTCCATAACACACAAAATGATGTGGAAGAACTTGTGCGACTTGTGCTGTCCAAATGTGTCAACACAACTCATCCATTTTTTCTCAATCAGTTATATGCTGGTGTACATCCTACGGGTTTAATTAGTACATTCATTGCAGAGAGAATGAATACTAATGCGTAAGGAAAGCGCATATGATTTTTGGTCACTTGACTTTTGATGGGGATTGATTGATGTTATTGTTTTGACATTTTGTAGACACACTTACGAAGTTGCTCCAGTTTTTGTGCTCGCGGAAAGGATTATTCTGAAAGAAATGAGGAAAATGTTTTTCGGCACTAGTGAGGGAGATGGAGTATTTTGCCCTGGCGGTAGTATGGCAAATATGTATGCTATGATTTTAGCCCGACATAAATATTTTCCAGAAACAAAAAGCAAAGGGATTTCTCATTTGCCCCCATTTGTTGTATTTACCTCCGCAGATGTACGTGTGAACATATTTTGTTAATTAAAGTATTGGAATTTTTACGAGCACATATTTATGTATATGTTGACTGCTGACACACCAATCAATCAATATTTGATTAACAGTGGTACAATTTTATTTATACAGGCACATTACTCTATATCCAAAGCAGCCAATTGGCTTGGTTTTGGACTAGACAATGTAGTAAAGGTTTCTACAGATAAGAATGGAGCTATGATCGTATCAGACTTAGAAAAATGTATTCAAAACGTGCGTTTAGAAGGCAAATGTCCGTTGATAGTGAACGCTACTGCTGGTACCACAGTTCTGGGCGCTTTTGATGACTTGGAAGAAATTTCGAAGGTACAGACGGTATAGACTTTTTTGCAGCTGTTTACTTACTAAAGTATAGTATTTTAATTAATTACAGTAAGTGCTTTTTGGGATAACAGGTTTGTCAAAAGGAAAATATTTGGTTTCATTGTGATGCTGCATGGGGTGGATCTTTTATTTTCTCTCCTGTTTTAAAAGAAAAATGGCTGAAAGGCATTGAAAAGTGAGTATTAAAGGATAAGAAAAATAGTTTTTCAAAATCGATTTAACGTCAAAACATGAAAAATATTGCAGGTGTGATTCTGTTGCATGGAATGCGCATAAAATGCTTGGAGCCCCATTGCAATGTTCTGTATTCATTGCAAAACAGGCAGACTCCCTAAATGAGTGCAATTCATTGACTGCTTCGTATTTATTCCAGCAAGACAAATTTTATTCTGTTGAATACGATAGGGGTGGAGATAAAAGTATGCAACATTTATAATTGTTTTAAATGCATAGCTAAATTGCTCAAAATTGAGTATTTAATTTGTGTATAGGTTTTCAATGTGGAAGAAAAAGCGATGCATTCAAACTATGGTTCATGTGGGCATGCCTTGGGGCTAAAGGTTTCCAAGATTTAGTCGAAAATACGGAAAATTGTGCAAGGTAAATAATGTGTAAAGTAGAAATTAGAATTCATATTTATAGTTTTAAACTTTGAATCTTTAACCAATGCCTTTTAAATTCAACATACGGGTAGATACATATCAGAACAGCTGAAAAAAAAGAAAGAATATATTCTCTATTTGGATAAACATCAATGCACAAATATATTTTTCTGGTACATTCCACCTCGTTTACAAAACCAAGAAAAAACTGAATCATGGTGGAAAGAACTTGGAAATGTAAGTTTAGCTATCATGATTGACTGTAGTAATCAATCATAACCATTTAAACAATAAATTGTTATTTTTTCCTGTAAAATTTTCTACAGATTTCTGCCAAAATCAAAGAAAAAATGGTCCTCGATGGATCCATGATGATCGGATATTCACCACTCCCTCATAAAAATGTTCCAAATGCTATTCGACTGGTTATCACAGCATATCCACCAAAGACATGCAAAGATATGGACTGTGTATTAGAACACATTGAAACATTGGGAAAAGATTTGTAATAAAATCATATTTGTCAACTCTTGCTCTACCTCAATTCATTATTCTAGGTTCCTTCTTCAGAATCATAACTTTTGTGCTCCCAAATTATTTGTATTCAATTTTTCAGCAATCATCTCCGGTGTATATTAATATAGACTAATAAAGACCTCATACAAGTTGTACATGCAAGGTGAAAGCTTAACTTGGCGTGTGCTTGCTGTGCTGCAAAAACATTTAATACCATAAGCAGAAAGAAGGCGCTAAAGCTGTGAAAGTCGCTGTGTTGTTGTATTTGCTTCTCGTTTGGTCGACTTTCTTTTGCAGTGCATTGCAATGTTTACCGGCCATTATTGTTTTTATTTATTTTAGACATAAAAAAACTTTTTAAGTGAGTGTGACTAGCTATGTTTGTGTACCTAAGATCATATTGTGTGTAAGAATGTATAGATTGCTACTATTAGTGTCGACATAAATCTGTTGTCGGATTATTTGATTGTAACGCCACAATCTAAAAAGCCAAGATCTCCACAATTTTTGTATTTCCTTACGAAAACGATGTCACAAATCTTCAGAAAGCTGCCGGCAGCTTTATGCATTGGCTTTTCAGGTTTTTTCGGAGGAGTTTATTACTCAGAGAAGAGGAAATCTGTGTTGTTTGAGAATGGGAGCTTTGAAATATTGAATAAAGTTGCTGCTGCGTCTCCATTTGGAGGGAGCGACTCGAAGGACCAAGGAGTGGTGCCGCTTAGCAAAGACACGACTGATTCAAATAATCTTTGGGGCAAAGGCTATTCGGAAAATCGCGTATCTCAGGTGGGGTTTTCATTCTTTTATTGTTAATTAAAGATTAATAGATAAACGATTGATTTGCTTTTGCATTTCACTGTCATAGATCATGAGGTTTGGATTTCCCAACATGAGCAGTCTTCGGTCTTTTGATGACTTTGTGTTATCTTACGACCACCGTAATAGAGTCCCTCATTGGGTGTTTGAACATTTAACGCACCACTCGGTAAAATTCAATAAATCTGTAGACCGATCCAAATGTGAATTTTTCGAAGACAGCTCCGTTCATCCATTCTTCAGAGCCTCTAACAGAGATTACAAAGCTTCTGGATATGACCGTGGTCATTTAGCTGCTGCAGGAAACCATCGTGTTCACCAAAGTCATTGTGAACAAACATTTGTTCTATCCAACATTGCCCCTCAGGTTGGCAAAGGTTTCAATCGGGATAAATGGAATGATTTGGAGAAGCATGTACGATCGCTAACCAAATCATATGATAATGTTTATGTATGTTCTGGGCCATTGTATTTGCCGAAGTAAGTTATTTGCTTCTCATTGGGCAATCATGTTGTCATCATTGCTCCTTGAAACTTTTAAGTTTGTATTTACATGAACAGAAAAGATATGAATGGCAAGAAGTATGTGCGTTATGAAGTCATCGGAGCAAACAACGTTGCAGTACCAACTCATTTTTTCAAAGTACTGATTGCTGAGCATGTGGCGTCTTCAACATTTGATCTCGAGTGCTACATACTCCCTAATGAACCTATTGATGATAAAATACCTATATTCTCATTTCAGGTACTAAATACAGAGTGATTGGTCTAGTTATTGTAAATCATAATCATCTATTCTTTTTTGTGCTTTAGGTGCCTTTAGAAGCTGTGGAGAAATCTGCGGGAATTTTATTGTTTGATAAGCTACCCAAATCCACTTTTAGATTAGTAAATGGAAGAAAGTCCACTTTCCTATAAGAAGCAAGCTCAAGTATTTTGATGCGATTTGAATTCAGATTTTATATGTAGTTGTAGTGTATAATGCATATTATGAATCTAAGAAGAAAAACGAAACAGGACTATAAATTGGACCCTTAACGGACTTGTAACAATACAAACGGTAATAAAAGTTATTTTTCAATTTTACTTTTTGGGCTCCCTTAGGTGTTAGCTGGGTCATATTTTCGTCATAATGCCCGTATGCCAGTGTTGACCATTTTAATTTAGTATGAGCAGCAGTAATAAGGACGTTCGATGCATAATAATAGTCCATTTGATATTGTCATTATCTGCATGCATTTCACCAGATCTATTGCTTTATCTATATTATGGAAGCATACTATATCAGTTTCGCCTATGGTAGTACACTTTTAACGATGAAAAGTACGTTTTGAGTACAGGGGATGAGGGAAAGAAAAGGTAATTTTCCCATGCAGTAATTTGGTGATGCAGGGGGATGGGGGAAAGAAAGTTTTAGGTACTTTCACAGAAGTAAGTAAGTAGTATGCACACTAGTTATCTCATGTACGTACCCTGCTATTTCCCCGGAAAAGTGAAGGGGGTATGTGGGGGATGAAAGTTAACATTGGGAAGCATTGCAACCAGTCAATATCAACAGAAAATGTGTGCAGTTGATGGAAAAAAGGAGGAGCCTGTGAGTATAAAAGGGAGCGTTTTGAAATCCCCTAGTCATATTCTGTCTGAGCTTCAAACAGTCCTGACCTCAAAATAAAATTGGTTTATTGCCTTGCTCAAACCAAAAAGAAAAAAAAAACTTGAAAAAAGCCATTCTCAAAAAAGTAAAACTGAGAATAAAATGGCATCAAGTATTCCGACCATGTCTACGGACTTGGAGAATGCTGTAGACCTTTCTTGGGTCATCAACTTGGTGGAACCAATCGGTACGAAGCAGACCAATAATACGGTAAGTATTTGGTACTTTTTTTAAGCCATGCATATAATTTTTTATTTGGGCATAAATTGCGGGTAATGTTTTACCTGTACCGTCTTAATCGATCCATTCGTTCTGTTTATTTGCACAGGTCTCTCTCATCCGCAAAGAGGAGTCAACTGAATCCTCAGGCTACAGCTCCGCATCCGAGTCCATATTCCAAGACATGTTTGCATTTGGGGCTACTAATGCGGACGAACCCAAGAGACTGCCACTACCATATCCTGCCCACGAGTCTCCCATCCCTCCGGTCTCTTCTTGCTGGAATCTGTGGAATCCATTGAATCTCACAATGCCTGTGGATCTTTCTATGACCATGAAGAACTACTTCACTATCCGTCCAACGCCGCCGACACAGCAAACCTCATCAATGGCCTTCTTCTTCATTGAGCACAACAATAAGATGTTTATAAAAGGCTATGGACCTGAAGACTTGGCCGTTGTTGTGGAAGATCCATACGGGAACTCATTGCCTACTGTACGAAGGAGGGATCCTAATCATGCCAATGTGATTACTTGCACATTTCGGCCCATTTACTGTGGACTCTATGCAGTATCTGTTACAAGCGTTAACGATGGTACTGATCACATTGAGGGCAGCCCATTCCGCATGGCCATTTCAAGGAACTACGATGTGGATCGAATGACTTCTTTGGTCAATTTCTCCGTGATTCCTGCTGCTGTTGAGAGGCCGGTGAAAGCATGGGGGATTGCAAGTAACTACTACAGTGATATTGTAAGTGAATAATTCTTTCCTATCATATTTTTCTATTGTCTGATGCTGTATGCATGTGTATTCAATGTACCTTTGAAATACTAAAGGTGTGTTTTGTTCTATTTTTTCCTTTCAGCTCTACATTTGCGACCGAGAGTCCCATTGTGTCAACTTACATAGACCAGACGGCACATTTCTTGGTCGAATCGGAACTCCCGGCACTGGACCTGGCCAGCTATTTCGGCCCACAGGGATTGTCTGTGACCACCGAAATAATCGCTTGATTGTTACGGACAAGGACAACCACAGGATTGCTATGTACACGTTTGATGGGCAACTCATCCGTACTTTTGGCCACAAAGGACATCAAAATGGCGAGATGAGCTATCCATGGGGCGTTGCTGTATCCCCATGTGGGAACAAAATTGTCGTGGCAGACTCTCGGAACCACCGAATGCAAATGTATGATGCCAATGGAGACTTTATCCGCAAATTCAGCGTGTTTGAAACCAATCCATTTGAGTACAAGTCCCACTTCAATTATCCAAGGGGCCTTGCATACGATAATGAAGGTGAGCATCTTTTCTTACCGTTTTCATACCAGAGTTGTCTAGTGTTTGTTGTGTGAATTTTATGTATTTTTCTAGTTCCTAACATCATTTCTTTTATTTTTTCAGGAAAATACATCTACGTGACGGATTTCAACATGCACAACGTGCACAAGCTGCGAGATGATATGTCATATGACAAGAAGCTGATTCCTGATGGCAATCTGAGCCGACCCCAGGGAATCACTGTGGATGCAGTGGGAAATCTTCTGGTTTGTGATAGCCGTCACAATAACATTCGAGTTGTTTCACCAGAGGGAGATTTGCTATCTACATTGGATTCAATCGCTGCTAAACCAATCCAAACTCCTGTAGATGTCACCGTGATGAGAGGTGGTCGAGTAGCCATTGTGGAATACGACGGAAAAGTGCGTGTGTTTTAGTGTCAGTATTATGTTAGCATGTACAATCCGTGTTTGTAAGTAGCAATGTTTTGTTAGCTGTTACTATTTATGATGTTTGTGTCAACTCTTGCAAGTTTGTTGTTTGTTCTTGTTTTGCGTTGACCACCTACAATACACAATACAAAAAAGTACAAAAATATGACCTGTTTTCTTGAATAAATCCGTTTGCAGTTTAAGCATGGAAATTTACGTCCACAAATTGTATTTATTTATCCATGATGACACAGCAAAATATTCATAATTAGATTAGCCCATATTTTCATACCATAATAAATAGAGGCAGAAGCTGTCATCGTAGTTCATATAATTTACACTATTTCAAATTCTAGTTGTACTCATGTTTCCACATAAACGATAGATTTTTTGTAAGATTTAACTTTCCAGACTCGCTAGTTTGTACATCAGATGATCATGAAGTCCTAAATTACCTTCCACAAAACACAACTTACACAAGAAATCCCTGGAGTTCCTGGACACTTTACCATATGGGAATCAAATCATTTCACACTCTCTATACCTGAGAAATGTTACATACAAATTCTCATCCAAAAATATCTCATTCAACACTAAAATTTAGAACCCGTTCTAGAGGAATAATGACTGTTACGGAAATACTAATTCGCCAACCTTCAAAACATTCTCATGATCTCATGACACGACTAAATATTAAATTATCGTTGACTACACAAATTCCCAATGAGCAAAAAGAAAAACAGCTATTTTTTTATAAAAAACATCTTCGGATATCGACAGACGAGACAAGTACTCACATAAACTAACCAACCAACATTAACCAAAAACTACTCGAAAGTAGTCAATCTTAAAAAAAACTCATTGTTCTCGAAGTACATGAGATACATTTTTGCCTGTGACAGCCAACAAAAAACAGAAAACGCAATGAACAATGCGTTACATAAAACATACAAATGGACATGCAAAAACTGCCCATAACAGTCCCATAAATATATAACTCTAATTACACTTGTTGTTGCTAATAGCTAACAAACGTTCAACTATGCATGATGCTGAGATCCTAGCTTCTGCATCCTGATCCCATGCTTCTTTCATGGCTTCTGCCAACACACACATCCCAGGATGGCTAAGCCAGTCATTTCGAATGGTGGGACGTTTTCTTTGGGTTACAACTTTGTCCTGCATTTCTTCTAATGAGGGCTGTTGTCCCACAAATTCTTCGAAAGGAAGCATGTACTCAGTTATTGGGCCCTGTAATAGCACAAATTAGAAATCAGTGTTTCATTTAATTTCATCTCAATAACAAAATTCTCAAACTCAGTGATCAGAATTAAAACTAACTTGTTGAGCGGTACATCTTGATGCCAGTTCCCACAAAACCAGACCCAACGCATACATGTCAATACGCTGGAAACTGTCCCGTGTGAAGCTCACTGCCCCTTCCAAAACTTCTGGTGCCATGTATCGGCGTGTACCGACCTATAGAAATAAATGAAGCACGATTAGTTTTATGAGTTAGTCAATTAGATCGTTCATGATTGTTTATGGCATACCTGGCCATGAGAAGTTCCAACTGGTTTGTTAGGATAAAAGATTTGGGCTAGACCAAAATCAGCAATACAAGCTGTTCCATCGGTACGCAGCAGCACATTTTTGGACTTGAAGTCTCGGTGAGCCACAGCCGGCTTGTACCCTTTCACTCCACAATCAATTTCTTCATGCAAAAATGCGAGACCCTTACACATTGTGATTGCCAATTTGAGCACATCATTCCACTTCAACAAATTACCCTGTAAAAAATTGGACGAAAAAGAGTTGCAATATGATACACATAGTATCAGAGTCTGTGTAAGTTTTCATAATTAAGTGAAAAATATTACCTTGAGGTGCTCATACAATGATCCAAGCTCAATATATTCAGATACTAGCCAAAGCTGAAGATTGTCACCATCAGCATGATATTTAACTCCAAAGAATTTTACGATATAATCGCACTCCGACATCATGTTCAAAGAATATACTTCTTGTTCCAATTTCCAAGATGCTTTCTCCCGTAATGGCAAAATTTTCACCGCAACGTAAGAATTGTTTCCAGCCATGGAGGCTTTCCAAACTTTCCCAAATCTTCCGGAGGCTTTCACTTCCACCAATGTTACGGACAGCACTGAATAAAAATAACAAAAATGCTACAAATAAGTTCCCAAATCCACCACCAGATTATATTATAGTCAAACTACTTACTGTTGGTGCTTTCTGATTTTTCCAGCAGTATGTTTTCCTCTTCTGTGATGCCTGATTCCAAAGATGGCAAGCTTTTCTTGAATCTTTTCTGGGCAAATATTGCTCCAATAATAAGTAGAGCACAGATTAGAGGTACCAATGTAAAAACGAGAATCGAAGAAGATCCATTGTTGGTTTGGGGTAAAAGCATCGCTGCAATGTTAAAAAACAACATTTATGAGATTGAAAGCCATTTGAACTTATTCTTGCATCGAATCATGATAACATACGTTTGACAGTAGTAGTTGTTGGGCCAGGAACCCAATCATACTGTTTGTTACAAAAATCTTTCATACAACAACAATATAAAGTAGTAGTATTTGTATTCTTTTCCATCCTTCCTGCAGATGTGTCCACACAAGACTCTTTTCCGAGGCAGTCCTTGTTGTTCAGAAAACATCCTTTGTACTCTAAACTTTCCTTTCCACCCTGTTTAATCTGCCAAATGGAATAGCAGCTATATGATTTTGAGGACTCATCTTCGCCACAATATTTAGTCTTCATACAGGATTCTTTGGAGTCCGATTTACATTCGGTGTTATTGTAATACTCACACTCTAGCCCCATAGCTGAGGTGTCTGCATAAGAAAAAAAATTCATCAATTACTCATTATAAATTAAATCTAAATACTAATAAATCTTTTCCACGTGCACAATTGATATAATTGGTAGTATTCTAAATGGACATAACTCCTTACATAATAATACTATCAATTTATAATTTAAAATGTGTGAACAAAATATTTTCTTACGAATTAGAGTAAATAGCATTCCAAAAATTAGGAGTGAATTCCACATCTTGAACATTAGGTTTCCGATCGACATGTAGCCAAGTTACAAATAAATATATATAATTGTCTGTGTGTTAAACGATTATGTAAAGGTTTGCAATTTTAGTAAACAGAAGACATTAGAGAGTCCATTTATGGACATGTAGAGATGTAAATGCAAGGAAGTGCTTCAGCGGGTGTAGTACTACTTTTTTGGAACTGTGATATTTGCAAAATTTGACTACGTTGCAAAAACTGGACGCCTAAAAAATGTAGATGACACGTCGAGATAACCTTTCCACACTTCTTAACGTGGGTACAAAGTTTAGACTTATAGTATAACTTGAATTATCCAAGGTTAAAGATGTTCGCTTCTGTACTCAAACACTTGATATTATTGGCGAGAGCTCGAAAATAATGTGCTAATTTCTACAACCAGACAACTCGTTGAATAGAATCTAGCATATAAACAAAACTTAAACTCAACGATTAACTAATCGTTGATGAAAATAAGGGTTCGAAAATTACACTTTCTCTTTTTCACTCGCATGTTCTCCATCTGAGTTCGTGAAAGTCCTCTACTTTCCACTTTTTGAATTATTTCAAAGTCCACCACTATACAAACAACTTTAAATTTAACACAGCAAGTTCTTTATTAGTACATTGATGTTTTGTGCAGCTACTAGCTCACAGTCACAACGACGTTTGCAAACACCAATAGAATTCCAAATCGAACCTTTTAGAAATTTTTTTAACAGATTATGGATCGATTTCACAACGACCAGTTGACCAATACTGAGAAAACCGAACTGAGGTGAACACTAAAATTGTTGAACTTCCAGGGATAAATTGTTGGCTCGTAAACCTAATTTACCCAAGTTTAGATCCGTTAAGTTTGTAAATAATATGTATGATAATTATTTGCTTAAAATCTCTTAAGTTCAAGTTAATAACTATTAGACATCTTACGTGCTGCGTTGTTTTCTGATATATCGCAAGCACTTTACTACTACACTACAGTTGTAAAGTTGTAGAAGTAAAGGCACGCAAGCGCTCCGTATTTTGTCCATAACACCCAACCTAACAAGACGTTCATAATTTACCATATTTCTGCTTGCATGAATTTAAGAGCTGTACACAAAATCTGAAAATATTTCTAAATTTATAATACGTTATTTTAAAGCCAGAAATCTTAAGTGTGAGTATTTCATTTAGTCATGCACAAAAAAAAAAAAACTTTAAGGGACATTAATTTCAGGTTTACATTGTGTTCTAGCAACTATGTAGCTGCTGCAAAGTATTATTTCCGAAGCATTATATACTACTAGACCGTGGCATGTATACTTTGCAATCGAGGAACTGTTCTACCTCATTCATGTTCGAAGCGGCAGTATACTGAAATTGTGACCCCAAAACTAAAGAACAAATTTTCCTCTAAATAACTCTAAATTGGAAAGGATTTTATAGCTAATTAATACAAGTTATGTATTAACCACTATAACATGCTTTAAACTAGTATTTTAAGTATAATTAAATATTTTAAGCACATTGAAGGCTCATTTTTCCCAACCTTGAATTATTTTTTAACGGCCTCACAGTGTCTCGCATCGCCTCCTAGTGGTAAACTCCACCAATGCTTGGGGAAGCATTTCTAGACTAGTTACTTTCACTACATCTTGGTGGCTGTTGTGAGGCATAAAAATTATTTGTACTTTTGGTTGACACTATTTCCTGTTTTGATAGCTTTCCCCTGTCTTTCACCATCCATATATGGTGGAAAAACCAAAATTTTCATAGTATGTTATTGCTAACTTGAGTATGTGATCAACTGCTCAACAACAAGCCAACAAATTCAAAATTATTGCGCTTTGCATATAGTCAGGCTAATTCAAACATTAGTTGCAACTGCCCTGGACACATTTTTCATTCGCCCGTATTCTGTAAAGCTACAGAGGAGAAAAAAAAGGGTGAGCCGACTCAGATATCCGGCGAGAGACTCATTGGTATTCCCTAACAATATCCGGACTACCCCACCAAAGCTCTAGAATGAAAATGAAGTTACCCCAACCCTAACCTTAGATAAGAAAAACGTTAGTACGAACAGTTTGCTTCTTTATGGCCATCATTGTATCTCTGCACATAGTACAATATCAAATGCATTCGAGTCTGCCCGAAGTAAAAGCAAATGATGAAGACCAAATAAATAAGTAACAACATAGGGGATGTTTTACCACCCTGAAAGGGAAACTTCCTTTCGCATTCTTAAGTCAAGTCAAGTTTTATATTTCATTCATACTAGGGTACAGGTAGCGGCTAATACAAAGTTTTCGTTACTGTTCTTTTTGTAAGATTCTTGGGGTCTAGTTACTTATCACCAGTTAGTTAGTTACAGACTTGAATATTTATTAGTTGTTGACAAATGATACACAGAATTTCATATTCTTGCTTTGTAGTAAAAAAAACTAACAAGGAATGTTAACAAGAGTAGCTTGGATGAAATATTAGTGCACTTCATCCCCATTTAATGACTAAGTAGTGGTTGGAGCAGAAACTTCTTTATTATCTTTTCCAAATTAATGAGACATTTCATCCCCCTGTTTTCCATTGAAAAAAGTTTCCTAATGATAAGCCCTGGAGTGCTTATTAGACAATTAGTAGCCAGCTCTGAATACGAGCGAGTATATAATGGGGAATTATAAACTCCCTCGTCCCAATGCATGGATGAAACTTTCTCCCTCATTTGAAGAAAACGCTATAGACATACTCACATGAAAAGTAGAAATATTAATATTACAAAATCCAGACCGAAACATAAGAAGCGTAAAGCCAAAAATAAATTCCATCCAAGCTCAACTTTTCAGCAAGTTTATTGTTTAACATTCTCGAATATTGCATTCAAAACTGTAGATTTTATTTAGCTAAAATATTGCCAGAAATTCTTTAAATCCATCTCCCACTGTGATGATGAAATTCACCAACTGTAAACTTGTATTCCAAACTTTTGTTGCATTATTGCACAATCACTTAATCACAATCCAAACAGGGAAAGCAAACAACTTTAATGTTCCATTTCCCAACTCAAAGTAAAAGCACATGCACATTAGGCACATGAATGATACGATCCCATTGAAGCTGTCAGAGAAATATGTCCGTTTCTACAGGGGAAAGGAAAAACATAATTATTGTCATGACCTAGGTCGCCATGAAATATTGCGTAACTTAATGAGAGCTCTTAATATTGAACACATGAAAATAATGACCAGAGAAATCATATACAACTTCTGGTCCAAAAACCTGCTAATATGACAACTCCAATATTTTATAGCGCTCACACATGGTGACGGTGGTTACCACTTATACAAATACCATTGAACCCCTACTAACTTACTATAGTTAATGCATGAACAAATTAATACGGTGATAACAACATAGCACTACGTTTCGGTATGGCAAGTGCCCTCATTTTATGAACAAAGTACCACTGTCAACTCAAATTACTAGTTCTCACTTAAAGAGCTCACAACAACCCTGTTATTATTGCTACCATAGGACAAACCATACGAGTCCATATGTGGACCATATATTATGAAAATGACTAACACCTCATGTGTGTGTGTGTGTACGTACTCCCTCCCATTGATTTTACAATATCCAACTTTTTACTAATAATAATGTGATGCTGGAATAACTGAACCCTCTTAATTTTGGTGAAAAAGCTTTTTGAGCTAGTCAGTCAGTTACTTGCATATTCTAGCACACAGTCAGAGTGAGGGACGATATCGAACTTACAATGCGTGTATTCAATGCGAGGGGTTCTCACTCACGACACTAGTATTCCTAATCCTCATACATGACCCTTAAAACACGGACGGATATAGTACATGTATCCCTGTACTTGAAATAATGGGTGAGTGTGAGTGAGCGAAATCACAATACTAACCATACGAAACCACTGACTGACGAAACAACCCACAGTCAATTTATATCTGTGCGTATATTTATAAATATTATTTTCACCCGTAGGCTTTTTTTGTCTACCAAATAGTCCCATATTTTCTCCCAAAAGCTACAAAGGGAGATCACAATAATGATATACCATATGTACATACATTTGCCTACAGAGCTTTCAAATTAAACCGGCTCTATCATACTTTACATATTAAAGAGATGAGTTCACCCTCTGCTTTATACACTTCTGGAGGTAGGTGGGAGCTGCACACACTAGTTTTTCCCAACAATAATAATTGTTATGACTCCAGTGAAGGTGCCTTACTAGCTAAAACTGTGAGCCCCCCAACTTTTAGGAACAATGGCTACTACTGTGTGCATTTTGTATTGAGCTTGATTGACGAGCTAAAATGAGAGTGGTCGTGGTTCATTGGCAAGTCTCGTGTACAAAAGCATGGGCTCTAATGTGTTGTGTGTAGCTCAAGTGAGTGAGCAGGGACGTACTGGAAGGGGAATTTTTTCATGGGCTCCAAAAAACTGTATCTATATCCATGGAAAGTTTGCCCTTAACCCTCTGTAGCAAGCATGAACGGCTGGATGCAATGTTTTCAACCTTACTATGCACTATATTTTGTTGAGCACAAAATACAGATTGTATACAACACAAAGTTGCAGTTTTTAAATTTTTGGTATATAAATCCTCATTAAACGCATGGAAAATTAACTCAACAACCCTTCAAAATGTATTTCAGTTGCACATTTTATGCAGTGAGCTAATAGTTTAAAACTTTCAAACGTATCAGCTTTTGTGTTTAGGTAAACTAAAAGCTGAATATTCAGCTGCTGGCATATAGTAAACTCACTGCGAACCGTCCATTGTAACAACAGTCATGGTGCGTTTAGTGCGTACGTACACACATAGCAAGTTCCACTCTCCAGCAGCAATTTAGTATGCTTTTAGTAATAGCAGCAGGCAGACAGTGGTTTGTTGGTTGCACTGCGTGAACCAAGTAAAGTTTCTAGCTGTACTTACTTACTTACGAACTACATGTTATATGTGCAACACACAGTGTACATACGTGCGCATGGAAGAAGGTTTTCAGTCCCAAACCTAAACACACGGGGATATCTTGTGCAGACGAGGACCATTTGCTCTCCATTCGATCCGCAGTCACTGAGGGATGCAAAACCCTATCACCCTCGTTCCTTCTGCTTTCCCACTACTACTACCCGGTTTTTAGTCTGACCATTTTATTAGTGTGCTACTGCCTTGAATTTGTCATATAGTGAAATTTGCTGCACGAGAATCGCAATCACATTTAATTACGTACAGTGAGTGAGTGAGTAAAAAACAGTGTTTAAAACCCATCTATCATCATTGCTCAAAAAATTGGCTCGGCAATATTTCTCTGACATTGACACTCACTGAAAGGATATTGTTTTACAGTGTGTGTGTATGACTATAGTGTACCAGTTCTTATTAAGGCAGCACTAGTGTTTTGTTGCCAAAAGAAAACTGAGTGAGTGAACTAACTATTCTATGTATGTGAGCTTTGTCTTCCATACGTGTTTAGTAATGACAAAATTCCTGATGCAAATTCCTCAGGGATATTATTGAATTCCGTTCGTTGCACTGACATCCTCCTGTGAATATGATTATTAAAACTGGAGCTATGTCATTGTTTCACGCTTGAGTTATTTCCATATCTATCCGCCCATGTGAACAGGTACGCATAAAATATGATGACAATGAAGCTCTTGTTTTCTCACCTGCACGCATCAATACGTTCTCCACACGCATTGTTAGCTTGTTCACAGTAGTTAGTTTCATTTCCCATTGGTTTGGCTCACTGTAGAACAATGGACTATAATTCAAGCTCTGTTGATTATTAGTATTATCACATTCGTGCTGCATGCATGTAAGAGTACACAATAGTACTAAGTAAGTAAGTTAGTTAGTTAGCTCAAATATACTTGAGTTATTTGCAAACTACTTAAGCAAGTTAACCAACATTTTAGCAACTAACAAACTTAAGTAAGAATGAATGCAAGCAATTGTATGTGAATGGTTTAATAGATTAAACTAAGGACAAGTCTGACCAAATGACAGTCTGCAACGAGAATGCATAAACAAGTGCCAAATGAGTTCCCATTAATCTTACATATGTCAATAGGGATAGCCCCGTGTATTGGAATAAATAATGCATTGGACACTTTAGAGTCAACTTTGATTTCACTGTTTGATACATA
>Ga0210040_10002329_pt1 | contig 26928 bp, 25 predicted proteins | sample CryGeyCG12114_NA_FD_185462 | JGI IMG/M metagenome (GOLD analysis project Ga0210040, IMG submission 185462) | Groundwater microbial communities from aquifer - Crystal Geyser CG19_WC_8/21/14_NA (SPAdes) (version 2) | ecosystem: Environmental > Aquatic > Deep subsurface > Groundwater | place: USA... | reverse complement strand
GCAGCAGCTGCAGCAGCGCGCCGTCGGCACCGATCGCCTCGACGACCCGGTCCACGGTCAGCGGGTCGTCCAGGTCGCGGCGGGTGGCGACGTCGGGCAGCAGCAGGTGGTGACGCACCATCTCGATGAGGGTGCCCACGTCGGCGGGGCCGAAGCCCATCCGGGTCGCCATCTCCTCGATGACCACGACCCCGACCTCGGTGTGGTCGCCGGGATACCCCTTCCCGATGTCGTGCAGCAGCGCCCCGACCAGCAACAGGTCGGGGCGGTCGACGTCGCGGGTCAGCTCCGCGGCGGCGGCGGCAGCCTCGACCAGGTGCCGGTCGACGGTGAACCGGTGCCAGGGGTGGCGCTGGGGAAGGGAGCGCACCCGGTCCCACTCGGGGAGCATCCGGGACAGCAGTCCCTCCTGGTCCAGCTGTTCGAGCACGGGGACGGCACTGCGGCCGCTGGCCAGCAGCCGGAGGAAGGACCAGCGCACCTCCGGCGGCCACGGCTCGGGCAGCGGCGGGGCGTGCACCGCGAGCACCTTGAGGGTGTACGGCGACAGGAGCAGGTCGGCCCGGGCGGCGGCCGCGGCGCCGCGCAGCACCAGCCCTGGGTCGACGGCGGGACGGGCGTCGCGGGCCAGCACCACCTCGTCGCCCTGCCGGACCAGGCCCTCGGCCAGCGGCTCGCGGCGCACCCGGCGGTACCGGGCGCCGGGGCGGCGCACCAGCGAGGCGTCGACCCGGCGCCAGGTCTCGTCGGCGACGAAGGCCAGCCGCCGCCCGGCCAGGCTCACCTGGCGCAGCAGCGCGTCGTCGTCGGGCTCGCCGTCGGCGAGCAACCCCAGCGCCGCCGCGACCGGCCGCTGCTCCTGGCGCACCAGGGCGTCGGTCGCGCGCCCGGCGCTGCGCTGCAGCGCGTCCCGCACGTCGAGCAGGAAGGCGTAGGCCTCACCGGCGTCGGCGGGCGGCTCGTCGGCCAGCTGCGTGGCGGCCAGCGCGCGCAGCACCTGCCCCTCGCGCAGCCCGCCGTAGGCCTCCTTCAGGTCGGGCTCGAGCAGGAAGCCCAGCTCGCCGAGCTGCCGGCTGCGGGTCCGCCGGAGGTCGCGCAGCTGGGGCAGCAGCCGGTTGGCGTGCTGCCGCCAGGAACCCAGCGTCGCCGTCCGCAGGGCCGTGGTCACCTCGGGGTCGCCGGCCACGTGTCGCGCGTCGAGCAGACCGAACCCGGCCTTGACGTCGTCCCCGCCCACCGAGACCGCCTCGGCGACGGTGCGCACCGAGTGGTCCAGCCGCAGGCCGGCGTCCCAGATCGGGTACCACAGCGCGTCGGCGAGGGCGGCGATCTCCGGGCGGCCGTCGTGCACCAGCACCAGGTCCAGGTCCCCGTGCGGCGGGAGCTCCCGGCGACCCAGGCTGCCCACCGCGACCAGCGCGATGCCGGTCCCGGCGGGCTCGTTCGGCGGGCCCCCGCGGCGGCGCGCCTGGCGCGGGGTGCCGGCCAGGGCCTCGACCAGCAGGCCGGCCAGCCAGTCGTCGACCGCCTGGACGCGCTCGGCGCGGGGCAGGGCGGTCAGGGCGGCGAGGTCGAGCACGGGCACCTCTCGGTCGTCCGACGGGAGTCGGCCGGTGGGGGGATCCGGCGGCGGGAACGGCGTCGGCCGGGACGGCGGGTTGCCCCACCGTCCCGGCCGACGGTCGAACTGGACACCGGCCCCGTCCGAAGGCTCACCCAGGGGTGAGGAGGACGGGGTCCTTGCTTCAGAGCGCGTCGGCCCCGCGCTCGCCGGTGCGGACCCGGACGATCTCGTCGATCGTCGTCACCCACACCTTGCCGTCGCCGATCTGGCCGGTGGAGGCGGACTCCACGACCGCGTCGACGACCCGGGCCGCGTCGGTCTCGCTGACGACCACCTCGATGCGCACCTTGGGGACGAAGTCCACCTGGTACTCCGCACCGCGGTAGACCTCGGTGTGTCCGCGCTGGCGACCGAAGCCCTGGACCTCGCTCACGGTGAGGCCCGCGATGCCGATCAGCTCGAGTGCGTTCTTCACGTCGTCGAGCTTGAACGGCTTGACGATGGCGGTGACGAGCTTCATGCCCGGGTCGCCCCTTCCGTGTTCCGGGCCTCGGCGTGTGCCTGGCCGACCAATGTGGCACCGCCGCTGCCACCCAGGGAGGCGAAGTCGTAGGCGGTCTCAGCGTGCACCACGCTGTCGATGCCGGTCACCTCGTCCTCCTCGGTGATCCGGAACTTCATCGTCTTGGCGATCACGGTGCCGATGATGAACGTGAGGACGAAGGAGTACCCGAGGACGGCGAGGGCACCCACGGCCTGCTTGCCCAGCTGGCCGAGGCCGCCGCCGTAGAAGAGGCCGTCGGTGGCCTGCGAGGCGGTCGCCGAGGCGAACAGACCCACGGCCAGCGTGCCCCAGAGCCCACCGACGAGGTGGACGCCGACGACGTCGAGGGAGTCGTCGTAACCGAACTTGAACTTCAGGCCCACGGCCAGCGCGCAGAGCACACCGGCGATGAGGCCGACGAGGATGGCGCCGATCGGCGTCACGGCCCCGCAGGCGGGGGTGATGGCGACCAGTCCGGCGACTGCGCCGGAGGCGCCGCCCAGGGAGGTGGCGTGGCCGTCCCGGACCTTCTCGATCAGCAGCCAGCCGAGGATGGCCGCGGAGGTGGCGACCAGCGTGGTCACGAAGACCTCGGCCGCCTGGCCGTTGGCCCCGAGTGCGGAGCCGGCGTTGAACCCGAACCAGCCGAACCACAGCAGCCCGGCGCCGGCCATGACCAGCGGCAGGTTGTGCGGACGCATCGGGTCACGCCCGAAGCCGCGCCGCTTGCCCAGCACGAGGGCGAGGGCGAGGCCGGCCGCACCGGCGTTGATGTGCACCGCGGTACCGCCGGCGAAGTCGAGGACGCCGAGGTGGGTGATCCAGCCGCCGGTCTCGGACTCGTAGCCGTCGAAGGCGAAGACCCAGTGGGCGACCGGGAAGTAGACGACCGTCGCCCAGACCCCGGCGAAGACCATCCACGGGCCGAAGCGGGCACGGTCGGCGATCGCACCGGAGATCAGCGCGACCGTGATGATCGCGAAGACGCCCTGGAAGGCGACGAACGCCGCCGAGGGGATGGTGGCGACCAGGCTGGTGGCGGCGAAGTCGTCGTCGATGCCGAAGAGCCCGTCCAGGCCGAAGAACTCGAACGGGTCGCCCAGCAGACCCGAGCCGACGTCGTCGCCGAAGGCCACCGAGTAGCCGTAGAGGACCCACAGCACGCCGATGAGCGCCATGGCGCCGAAGCTCATCATCATCATGTTCAGCACGCTCTTCGCGCGGACCATGCCGCCGTAGAAGAGGGCCAGGCCGGGGGTCATCAGCAGCACCATGGCGGCGCTGGCCAGGACCCAGGCGGTGTCGCCGGTGTCCACGGCAACCTCCTGAGGTGTCGGTGTGGCGGGGGGCCACGCTGTGGGCGGACCACCTGTGCCGGAGGCGACAGGTGGAGGCGAGGCCCCCGGGCGGACCGGGGGCGTGGTGAAGACGGTGACGACCCCGTGTTTCCGAGGACGGCGCGGACGTGTTTCGCGACGGTGAACTCCCCGTCGCGTGTCGCCGGACTGTGTTCCGAACGTGTTGCCGACCCGCTGTGGAGCCGCCGCCGGGCCCGAAGTCGTGCTCTGCGTCACCGTCGCGCAGAGTTCACCCGGGCTTGTTGCAAGACATGTGCAATTGCCAAAGGCGTGCAATAAGGTCCCCCGGTGACCTCCGCACCGCCCACTGCACCGACCGCGCCGGCACTCGAGTGGAGCCGGGAGGAACGTCGCTCCCTCGGAGCGATGACCGCGTTCGTCGTGCTGCTGCACGTCCTGGGCTGGGGCGTGCTGATCTTTGCCGTCGCGCCGCGGCACTACGACCTGGGGAGCACGGGCGTGCTCGGCGTCGGCGTGGGTCTCACCGCCTACATGCTCGGTGTGCGGCATGCCTTCGACGCCGACCACATCGCGTCGATCGACAACACGACCCGCAAGCTCGTCGGCGAGGGGAAGCCGTCGGTCAGCGCGGGCTTCTGGTTCTCCCTCGGCCACTCCTCGGTGGTCTTCGTCGCCAGCCTGCTGCTCGTCGCCGGCGTGCGCTCGGTCGCCGACGTGGTCCAGAACGGCGACTCCACGGTCGGGCAGACCCTGGGCCTGGTCGGCACCCTCGTCGCCGGGACGTTCCTGGTCGTCATCGGCCTGATGAACCTGGTCGCGGCGGTCGGTATCGCCCAGGTGTTCCGCCGGATGCGCAGCGGGGAGTTCGACGAGGCCGAGCTCGAGCGGCACCTGCACAACCGCGGCTTCCTGGCCCGGCTCCTGGCGCGGGTGACCCGGCGGGTCAGCAAGGCCTGGCACCTCTACCCGGTGGGCCTGCTCATGGGCCTGGGCTTCGACACCGCGACCCAGGTCGCGCTGCTGGTGCTGGCCGCCGGATCGGCCGCCTTCGTCCTGCCCTGGTACGCGATCCTCGTCCTGCCGGTGCTCTTCGCGGCGGGCATGAGCCTGTTCGACACCGCCGACGGCGTGCTGATGTCCCGCGCCTACGGCTGGGCCTTCCTCAAGCCGGTCCGGAAGGTCTTCTACAACCTCGCCGTCACGCTGCTGTCCGTCGCCGTCGCGCTCGTCATCGGGATGCTGGTGCTCACCGGGCTGCTCGTCGACCGGCTCGGCATCGACTCCGGCCCGCTGGCCTGGGTCGCCTCGCTGGACCTGGGCTACGTCGGCTTCGCGATCGTCGGGCTGTTCGCCCTGGCGTGGGCCGTCGCCGTCGCCGTCTGGCGGTTCGGCCGGATCGAGCAGCGCTGGACGCCGCAGCCGGCCGACAGCTGAGCTCCCGCCTCGGAGGAGGTCGGCGCCCACGTTGCCGGTCCGCCCGTCGGCGGGTATCCACGGAGGACCCCGGGACAGCGTGGGCCCCCCGGACGGCAGAGCGTGAGGCGGCACCGTGACCCAGGGAGATCGGCGTCCTGAGGGACCCGAGGGGTCCCAACAGCAGGAGCTGCCCGTCCCGGACTTCGCGCGGGTGTTCGACGTGGCGCCCGCGCCGTTCCTGCTGCTCACGCCGGACCTGGTGATCGTGCACGCCAACCAGGCGCGGCTGGAGGCGACCGCGACGACGCTCGAGGAGACGGTCGGCCGGCACCTGTTCGACGTCTTCCCGCTCAACCCGGACGACCCGGGCGCGGACGGGACCCGCAACCTCGCCGCGACCCTCGCCGAGGCGCGGGACACCCGCCGGCCGGTCACGATGGCGATCCAGAAGTACGACATCCCGATGCCCGACGGGACGTTCCAGGAGCGGTACTGGAGCCCCTGGCACGTGCCGGTGCTGGACGACGCCGGCGAGGTGGTGCTGCTGCTGCACCGCTCCGACGACATCACCGACTACGTGCGGGGCCGCCAGGAGGCCCAGCAGGAGGTGGCGCGCGGGCAGCGACACGTGCAGCAGGTGCAGGCCGACCTGTTCGACCGAACCCGCGAGCTCGAGCGGCTCAACGCCGAGCTGCGGGAGAGCGTCGCGCGCGAGCGGCGCACCGCCCGGTCGCTGGCCGGGCTGTCCCGGACCGTCTCCGCGCTCGCCGCCGCCGAGACGACCCCCGAGCTGCTGCACCGGCTGTTCGAGGAGGGCCGCTCGGCGCTGGGCACCGACACGGCCGCGGTGGCGCTCGGCGCCCCCGACGGTCGGGGCCTCACGCTGACCGAGGCCCGCGGCAGCCGGCTGCTGACTGCCGACCTCCCCGCGCACTCACCGCTGCCGATGGCGGTCGCCGCCTCCACCGGTCGCCCGGTGCTCGTCGCCGACGCGGGACCGGCCGGCCGGCACGACCCGGAGGTCACCCACCTCGCCGAGGCACTGCAGGTCCGCTCCTGGGCGGCGCTGCCGCTGCGCGCCGGCGGGCGCCTGCTCGGCTCCTGGACGATCGGCTGGGCGGACCCGCGCACGTTCGGTGACGACGACCTGCGGGTGCTGGAGGCCTACGCGGCCCAGTGCGCCCAGGCGGTCGACCGGGTCACCCGGCTGGAGGCCGAGCGCCGCCGGGCCAACGCGACCCGCAGCATGGCCGAGACCCTGCAGCGGTCGCTGCTCACGGACCCGCCGCAGCCGCCCGGGCTGCAGATCGCCGTCCGCTACCGGCCGGCCGCGCAGGAGGCCCAGGTGGGCGGCGACTGGTACGACGCGTTCTCCGCCCCCAGGGGCGGCACCACGCTGGTGATCGGCGACGTCACCGGGCACGACCGGGCGTCGGCCGCGGCGATGGGGCAGCTGCGGAACATGCTGCGCGGCATCGCGCACGCCCTGGAGGCGCCGCCGGCACCGGTGCTGAGCGCGCTGGACGACGCCATGAGCGACACCGGGATGACCACCCTGGCGACCGTGGTGCTCGCCCGGGTCGACGTGGGCCCGGCCGGTTCCCGGGTGCTGCGCTGGTCCAACGCCGGCCACCCGCCGCCGCTGGTGCTCCGTGCCGACGGCGGCGCGGAGCTGCTGGAGCGGCCACGGAACCTGCTGCTCGGGGTGGACCCGGCGTCCGACCGCACCGACCACGAACTGCCGATCGGCCCGGGCGACACCGTCGTCCTCTACACCGACGGCCTGGTGGAGCGGCGCGACGCGACGCTGGACGACGGCCTGGACCGGCTGGTCGAAGCGGCCACGGCGCTGGCCGGGTGCGGGGTCGAGGAGCTGTGCGACGCGCTGCTGGCCGCCATCGCGCCGGACCAGTCCGACGACGTGGCCCTGCTGGTGCTCCGGGTGCAGCCCGAGGCCCCCTGAGGCCTCCGCCGGCGTCAGCCGACGATCGCCTCGGCGAAGCCCTCCGGCTCGAACACCGCCAGGTCGTCGGGGCCCTCACCGAGCCCGATGAGCTTCACCGGGATGCCCAGCTCGCGCTGCACCGAGACGACGATGCCGCCCTTGGCGGTGCCGTCGAGCTTCGTCAGCACGATGCCGGTGACGCGGACGGCCTCGGTGAAGACCCGAGCCTGGACCACGCCGTTCTGGCCGGTGGTCGCGTCCAGCACGAGCAGCACCTCGTCGACCGGGCCGTGCTTCTCCACCACCCGCTTCACCTTGCCCAGCTCGTCCATCAGGCCGGACTTGGTGTGCAGCCGGCCTGCGGTGTCGATCAGCACGGTGTCCACCTCGGCCTCGATGCCGGTGCGGACCGCCTCGAACGCCACCGAGGCCGGGTCGCCGCCCTCCCGGCCGCGGACGGTGAGCACACCGACCCGCTCGCCCCAGGTCTCCAGCTGGTCGGCGGCGGCCGCGCGGAAGGTGTCCGCGGCGCCGAGCAGGACGCTCTTGCCGTCCCCGACCAGCACCCGGGCGATCTTGCCGACCGTCGTCGTCTTGCCGGCACCGTTGACCCCGACGACCAGGACGACGGCAGGGCGCCCGTCGTGCCGGTCGGTGTGCAGGGTGCGGTCCAGGTCCGGGCCGAGGACGGCGACGAGCTCACGGACCACGAGCTCCCGCAGCTCGGTGCCTGACGCGGTGGCCATCACCAGGCTCTGGGTGCGCAGCCGCTGCACGATCTGGGTGGTGGCGGCGACCCCGACGTCGGCGGCGAGCAGGGTCTCCTCGACCTCCTCCCAGTCGTCCTCGGTGAGCTTCTCCCGGGCCAGCACGGTGAGCAGGCCACGGCCGAGGGAGGACTGCGAGCGCGCCAGCCGGGAGCGCAGCCGCACCAGCCGGCCGGCCGAGGGCAGCGGGGTCTCGAAGACCAGGCCCGGCTCCGGCTCCGCGGGCGGCAGCCCGACCGGCGGGGCCCCGGCCTCCGCCGGCGCGGTCGCGGCCGGCGGGCCGGTGTAGAGGTCGGCCGCGGTCGCCCCCGACGTCGGGTCCGGGGCGTGCGGGGGGCGGGTCAGCGTGGTGCCGGCGGCCGCGTCGTCGTCCAGCCGCAGCGTCCGTCGGCCGCGGCCGACGAGCAGGCTGATCCCGGTGACCAGGGCGATGACCAGGATCGCGATCGCGAGAAGCACGTACTCCATGGCGATGAGTCTCCCAGCCCGTCCGCCGGGCGCTCGCAGCGGCAGCAGGGCCGGTACCGAGCACCATGGGGCAGGCTGTAGCCCATGCTCGAGACCGCCGGCACGCGCCCGCTCCTGCTCCTCGGCCCGCTGCTGCGGCACGTCGACCCGGTGTCCGCGACCGTGTGGGTGGAGACCGACCGGCCCTGCGAGGTGGCGGTGCTCGGCCGGCGGGCGCGCACGTTCTGCGTGAACGGCCACCACTACGCCCTCGTCGTCGTGGAGGACCTGGAGCCGGGCAGCAGCACCCCCTACGAGGTGCACCTGGACGGGGAGCAGGTGTGGCCGCAGGCGCACTCGTCGCTGCCCCCCAGCCGGATCCGCACCGCCGGGCGGCCGGGCGCGTTCCGGCTGGCGTTCGGCTCCTGCCGCTACGCCACGCCCACCACCGCCGACGTCCGCGACGCCATCCCGCCGGACGCGCTGGACAGCTACGCCCGCCAGGTGGCGGCGCTGCCCGAGGAGCGGTGGCCCGATGCGCTGGTCCTGCTCGGCGACCAGGTCTACGCCGACGAGATCACCCCGGCCACCAAGGAGTGGCTGGCCTCACGCCGGGACCTGTCCCAGCCGCCGGGCGAGCAGGCCGCGGACTTCGAGGAGTACACCCGGCTCTACATGGAGTCCTGGAGCGACCCCCAGGTGCGCTGGCTGCTGTCCAACATCCCGTCGTCGATGGTCTTCGACGACCACGAGATGATCGACGACTGGAACACCTCGGCGGCCTGGCGGGCGGAGGTCACCGCCACCGACTGGTGGCGCCGGCGGATCTGCGGCGGGCTGGTCAGCTACTGGGTCTACCAGCACCTGGGCAACCTCTCGCCGCACGAGCTGTCGGAGAACGCCACCTGGCAGGCCATCCAGTCCAGCACCTCGGACGACGCCGGCCCGATGCTGGACGAGATGGCCCGGTCGGCCGACGAGGAGCCGCACACGGTGCGCTGGAGCTTCGTCCGGCACTGGGGGCCGGCGCGGCTGATCATGGTCGACAGCCGGGCCGGCCGGGTGCTCGAGGAGCAGGACCGGAAGATCCTGGACGACCAGGAGTTCGAGTGGGTGGAGGCCGCCGTCGCCAACGCGGTCTCCGACGGCGTCGACCACCTGCTGATCGGCACCTCGCTGCCCTGGTTGCTGCCCCACTCGGTGCACGACCTGGAGCGGTGGAACGAGACCCTGTCGGTGCGGCACGCGGGCAAGCCGCTGGGCCGGCTGGCGGAGAAGATCCGGCAGGGTGCGGACCTGGAGCACTGGGCGGCGTTCGGCCAGTCCTTCGAGCGGCTGGGGGCCCTGCTGGTCGGGCTGGGGCGAGGTGAGCTGGGCCGCCCGCCGGCGACCGCGTTGGTGCTCTCCGGCGACGTCCACCACGCCTACGCCGCCGAGCTGGTGCGCCCCGGGGGGCTGGACACCCGGGTGCACCAGCTGACCGTCTCCCCGCTGCACAACTCCGCGCCGCACGCCATCGAGATCGGCTTCACCGTCGGGTGGAGCCGCTGGGCGCGTGCGGTGACCGGTGCGCTGCGCACGCTGACCCGGGTGGCGCCCACCGCGCTGCAGTGGCGCAAGCAGGCCGGCCCGTTCTTCGGCAACGAGCTGGGCGAGCTGGTGCTGGACGGCCGCGACGCGCGCTTCCTGCTCTGGGCCGCCGGCCTGGACGACGACGGGCGGCCGCAGTTCACCCAGGTGCTGGACACCCGCCTGTCATGAGCCCGCAGCCCGGGGCGGCCGTGCGGCTGGTCACCTTCAACGTGCACCACGGCGTCGGCGACGACGGTCGGCACGACCTGCCCCGGCTGGCCCGGGTGCTCGCCGACGCCGAGCCCGACGTGCTCTGCCTGCAGGAGGTGGACCGGCACTTCGGCGACCGGAGCGAGCACGTCGACCAGGCGGTGCTGCTGTCCCGGGCGCTGGACCTGGAGCTGGTCTGGAGCCCGTCGATCGACACGTCGCCGCAGCCGGGCCGCACCGAGCGGCGGCAGTACGGGAACGCGTTGCTGACCCGGCTCCCGGTGCTGCGCAACGACGTCCACCGGCTGCCCGGCGGCGGCGAGCCGCGCAGCGCGCTGCGGGCCCTGCTCGCGGTCGAGCGGGGCGCGCTGTCGGTGACGACCACCCACCTGTCCAGCCGCTCCGCCGCCGACCGGGCTGCCCAGGCCGCCGCCGTCGCCGCCCTGCCGGCCGACCCGGGCGTGCTGGTGGGCGACCTCAACGCCGACGCGGGCTCCCCCGAGCTCGCGGTCCTGCGCGAGCGGTTCACCGACGCCTGGGCGCAGGCGGCCCGGCGCAGCGACCAGGCCGGTCGGTTCTCGCTGCACCGCGACGAGGGGCTGACGCACCCGGCCCGTCGCCCGCGGGTGCGGATCGACCAGGTGTGGCTGACCTCCGGGGTGGCCGTCACCGGCGCCCGGGTGCTCGACGGGTCGGGCGCCTCGGACCACCACCCGCTGCTGGTCGACCTGGTGGTCACCACCGCCGGCTAGACACCTGCCACGGGTGCGCGCGGCCCCAGTTCCAGCTGCAGCTCGACCACCCAGTCGGACTGGTCGTCGCCGTCCGCGGCCAGGAAGACGGTGCGCTGCGGCGCCGCGGCGACCTCCGCCTCGCTCCAGGCCTGCGCCGCTGCCCAGCCGGCGAGCGCCTGGGAGCCCATCCGGACGGTGTCCATCGGCCCGCGGTGGAGCGGGGACGTACCGGCCGACCGGGGCGAGGCGGGACACCGCAGCACCCTCCAGCACCCGCCCGACGCCGTCGAACTGCTCCTCCACCACCGCTGCGAGGTCCTCGACGTCGACCGGGACGAACGACGTCCGTCCGACGATCCGCAGCACCGGTACGTCCTTGACCAGCACGTCCTCGAGCACGGCAGCAGGCCGATGGCGTCGTGGTGCCGCAGCATCCGGACCGACACACCGCCCAGCCGAGCGAAGTCCCCGATGTCCATCATGACGCCACGAGCCTCCGTCCTGACACGGTGTCAGCTGCAAGCCCCGCGTTGCTCGGAACGGGTCGGAGCTCAGACCGGCTGCAGCTCGCGCAGCCGCTGGCTGATCACGCCGGTGATGCCGTCACCGCGCATGCTCACCCCGTAGAGGGCGTCGGCGATCTCCATCGTCCGCTTCTGGTGGGTGATCACGATCAGTTGGGACGTGCCCCGCAGCTGCTCGATCAGGGTGAGCAGCCGGCCCAGGTTGACGTCGTCCAGCGCCGCCTCGACCTCGTCGAGCACGTAGAACGGCGACGGCCGGGCCCGGAAGATCGCCACCAGCAGCGCGACCGCGGTGAGCGAACGCTCACCGCCGGAGAGCAGCGACAGCCGCTTGACCTTCTTGCCCGGCGGCCGGGCCTCGACCTCGACGCCGGTGGTGAGCAGGTCGTCGGGGTCGGTGAGGAAGATCCGCCCCTCGCCGCCCGGGAAGAGGATGGCGAAGACCTCGGCGAACTCCCGCTGGGTGTCGGCGAAGGCCTCGGCGAAGACCTCGTGGATCCGGGCGTCCACCTCGCGCACCACGGTGAGCAGGTCGCGCCGGGTGCTCTTCAGGTCCTCCAGCTGGGTGGCCAGGAAGGTGTGCCGCTCCTCCAGCGCCGCGAACTCCTCCAACGCGAGCGGGTTGACCTTGCCCAGCGCTGCCAGGTCACGCTCGGCCCGCGCCGCGCGGCGCTCCTGCACCGCGCGGTCATAGCGCTCCGGCTGCGGCTCGGGCTCCCCGGCATCGGCCGCCGCGGCGACCTGCACCTGGGGAGGCGGCACCAGCGCGGCCGGGCCGTACTCCCCCACCAGCGTGGGCAGGTCGACGCCGTACTCCTCGGCCGCCCGCGCCTCCAGCGCCTCGATCCGCAGCCGCTGCTCGGCCCGGGCGACCTCGTCGCGGTGCACCTCGTCGGTGAGCCGGTCCAGCTCGGCGGTGTGCTCCCGGACCGCGGCCCGCACCACCAGCAGCTCGGCCTCCCGTCCGGTACGCGCCTGCGCCAGCGTGTCCCGCTCGGCGGCGGCCCGCTCCAGCGACGTCCCGAGCGAGCTCAGCGCCTCCTCCGCACCCTGGCGGACGGCGGCCGCGACCCGCGCTCCACGCTCCCGCGCCGCCCGGGCGGCGGCGGCCCGCTCCCGGGCGGCGCGTTCCTGACGGGCCTGCCGGCGCAGTGACTCCGCGCGCCCGGCCAGCGACCGGGCCCGCTCCTCGGCAGTGCGCACCGCCAACCGCGCCTCGGTCTCGGCCTGGCGGGCGGCGGCGGCCTCCGCGCGCAGCCGGTCGCGCTCCTCGGTCGAGGGCTCGTCGGCCATCGGCGCGGCCTCGGCGGCGGCCAGCCGCTCCTCCAGCTCGACCAGCCCGGTGACGGCCTGCTCGCGCGCCTGCTCGGCGCGCACCCGGGCGGCGTCCAGGCGCTGGGCCTCGGCGGCGGCGGACCGGGCGGCGGCACCGAGCTCGGCCAGCTCCGCGGCGGCGGCCGACCGCGCCCGGTCGCCGGCCTGCCGGGCGCTGAGCGCGGCGTCGACGTCGGCGGAGCGCTCCGTGGCGGCCTCGCGCGCGGCGGTGAGCTCGTCGGCCAGCCGGGCGGCGGTGGCCGCGGCGCCGTTCAGCTCGGCCGCGGCCTCGTCGACCCGGGCCCGGACCTCCAGTCCGGACGGCGCGTTGCCCTGCCCACCCACCGCGGAGTCGGCGCCCAGCACGTCGCCGGCAGCGGTGACCGCCCGGACCCGGGGATGGGTGCGGACCAGTGCCACGGCGGCGGGCAGGTCGGGCACCACGGCGACGCGCTCCAGTGCCCGCGCCAGGGCCGGCCCCAGCTCGACCGGCGCGGTGAGCAGGTCCAGCGCCCAGCAGGCCCCGTCGGGCAGGTCGGGCCAGCCGTCCCGGCGCACCGCGGGCAGCCCACCGGTGACCAGCAGCCCGGCCCGCCCCCCGTCGGTGGCGCCCAGGTGGGCCAGCACGTCGGCGGCCTCCGCCACCCCGGCGACCACCACGGCGTCGGCCAGGCCGCCCAGCGCTGCGGCGAGCGGCACCTCGGCACCGGAGGCCACGCTGAGCCGGTCGGCGACCGGGCCGAGCACACCGGAGAGGCCGGCGGAGAGCACGGCGGCCGCTCCGTCGGCCGGCGCCAGGCCCAGCGCCAGGGCGTCCCGGCGGGCCTGCCACCCGGCCCGGTCCCGTTCGGCCGCGCGTTCGGCCGCGGTCAGCTCCGCCACCACCCGGGCCGCCGCTGCCGACGCGGCGATCGCCGCCGCGTGCGCCGCGGCGAGGCCCTCGTCCCCGCCGGCGTCCTCGGTGAGCTCGGTGCGCCGGGCCTCCAGACGCGCCTCGGCGTCCTCGGCGCGCTGCGCCGCCTCGGCGGCCGCGGCGGCCAACCGGTCGATCTCGGCCTCACCGGCCGCGGCGCGCGACCGTCCGGCGGCCACCTGGCCGGAGAGCCGGGCCAGGTGCTCCCGGCGATCGGCCAGGGCGCGGGCGGCGGCGACCAGGGCACGCTCGGCGTCGGCGAGCGCCGCCTCCACCTCGGCGCGCACGGCGACCGCGGTGGCCAGCCGGCCGCGCTCGGTCTCCAGCGACTCCGCCAGTTCGCGTTCGGTGGCCTCGACCCGGTCGGCCTCGGCGTCCAGCGCGTCCGGGTCACGCCCGGCCGGCCCGGCGGGCGGAGCGGCGGACAGGTGGCGGTGCCGCTCGGCGGCCAGCTGGCCGACGCTGCGGAACCGCTCGGCGAGGGTGGAGAGCCGGTACCAGCTGTCCTGCGCGGCGGCCAGCAGCGGGGCGTCGGCGGCCAGCCGGCGCTCCAGGGCCGACTCGGTGCGTGCGGCCCCGGCCAGCGCGGTCTCCACGACGGCGCGCCGAGCACGGGCGGCGGTCTCGTCGGCGACGTCAGCGTCGAGGGCCTCGCGCAGCCCGACCAGGTCGTCGGCGAGCAGCCGGAGCCGGGCATCGCGCAGGTCGGCCTGCACGCCGGCGGCCCGGCGGGCCATCTCCGCCTGCCGGCCCAGCGGCTTGAGCTGGCGGCGCAGCTCGGTGGTGAGGTCGCCCAGCCGGTCCAGGTTGGCCTGCATCGCGTCGAGCTTGCGGAGCGCCTTCTCCTTGCGCTTGCGGTGCTTGAGGACCCCGGCGGCCTCCTCCACGAAGGCCCGGCGGTCCTCCGGGCGGCCGGAGAGCACGGCGTCGAGCTGCCCCTGACCGACGATCACGTGCATCTCGCGGCCGATGCCGGAGTCGCTCAGCAGCTCCTGGACGTCGAGCAGGCGCACCTTGTCGCCGTTGATCTCGTACTCGCTCTCACCCGAGCGGTACATCCGGCGGGTGATCGAGACCTCGGTGTAGTCGATCGGCAGGGCGCCGTCGGCGTTGTCGATGGTCAGCGTCACCTCGGCCCGGCCCAGCGCCGGGCGGCCGGTGGTGCCGGCGAAGATGACGTCCTCCATCTTGCCGCCGCGCAGGCTCTTGGCCCCCTGCTCGCCGAGCACCCAGGCGATCGCGTCGACGACGTTGGACTTGCCCGAGCCGTTCGGGCCGACGACGGCGGTGATGCCCGGCTCGAGCCGGAGCGTCGTCGGTGACGCGAAGGACTTGAAACCCTTGAGCGTCAGGCTGGAGAGGTGCACGACACCGAAAGGTAGTCGAGGACGTACAGACCGTGGCCCTTCTCCAGGGGCCCGCCCCGAGCTTGCGAGGGGTGGGGAGGAGGAGGGCCCTTCTTCAGTGGGCGAGGGCCGGGGCCGACGCCTCGTGGGCCATGCTGAGCAGCTCGCGGGCGATGGTGACGTCGCGCTCGTCGCGGAGGGCGGTGAGCTCCTCGCGAGCGGCGACGAGCTCCGCCTCGAGGCGGCGCACCTTCGCACGCAGCGCGGCGTTCTCCTCGGCTACTCGCAGCTCGTGCGGAGCGACGATGGAACCGAACAGGGCCTTGGCCATGGCTCAGCGGCCTTTCACTGCAGGGGTGGATCCCCGCGCACCGCCGGGAGGCGGTCTGCGCGGGCTGGTGACCTCAGGGTGACACCCGCCGCGACCTCGGTCAACGGCACCGGTACCGCTGTCCCGTGTCCGGGTGATGTCGTCTTCGTCACCCTGTGGTGAAGCCGGCGACCGCCCGCACCACGGCGTCCCGCTGCTGCACCCCCGGCCACCCGACCCCGGACCGGCCTGCCCGGCGCCGGGCAGCTCAGGTCCGGCGGAGGCGCGGGCGGGGCTGGCAGCGCGGGCAGCTGTAGCTGGAGCGGTTCATGAACGACTCCCGGACGATCGCCGTGCCGCACCGCGGACAGGGCCGGTCCAGTTGTCCGTAGACCGCCAGGTGCCGGGAGAAGTAGCCGCTCTGGCCGTTGACGTCGACGTAGAGGGAGTCGAAGGACGTGCCGCCCTGCGCGAGGCTCTCGCCGAGCACGTCCCGCACCCCGTCGAGCAGGTCCGAGACCTGCGCCCGGGTCAGCTTGTCCGTGGGCCGGGCGCCGTGCAGCCGGGCCCGCCACAGCGACTCGTCGGCGTAGATGTTGCCGACCCCGCCGATCAGCGTCTGGTCCAGCAGCGCCCGTTTCACCTCGGTGTGCCGGCGGCGCAGCGCGGCGCTGAACGCGTCGGCGTCGAAGCCCGGGTCCAACGGGTCGATGGCGATGTGGGCCAGCCGCGGCGGGATGTCGTCGCCGGCCGGGGCCTCCTCGACCGCCAGCCCCCCGAAGGTGCGCTGGTCGACGAACCGCAGCTCCCGGCCGCCGTCGGTGAACCGGAAGCGGGCGCGCAGGTGCACCTCGTCGGGTTCGTCGGGCTTCTCCACCAGCAACTGGCCGCTCATCCCGAGGTGCGCGACCAGCGCACGGTCGGCGGGGCCGCCGTCCGGCTCGGTCATCGGCAGCCAGAGGTACTTGCCGCGCCGGTGGGCGGCCGCGAGGGTGCGTCCGGTCAGCGCCGCGACGAAGTGCTCGGTGCCCTCGAGGTGCCGGCGCACGGCCCGGGGGTGGCGCACCTCCACCTCGGCGACGGTGCGGCCGGCGACCCAGCGCTCCAGGCCGCGCCGGACGACCTCGACCTCGGGCAGTTCCGGCACGGGTCAGGCTCCTGCGGATCCGCCGTCGGCAGCCGCGGACAGCAGGCGCCAGGCGGCCTCCGCGGCCTCCTGCTCGGCTGCCTTCTTGGTCCGGCCGGTGCCCTTGCCGCGGACCTCGCCGGCGAGCAGGACGACCGCGGTGAACGTCTTGGCGTGGTCGGGGCCGTCGTCCTCGACGTCGTACACCGGGGCGCCCAGGCCCTGGGCGGCGCCCAGCTCCTGCAGGCTGGTCTTCCAGTCCAGGCCGGCGCCACGGGTCGCCGACTCGGCCAGCAGCGGGTCGAACAGCCGGTGGACGATCGCCGAGGCGGCGTCCAGGCCGAGGCCGAGGTGCACGGCACCGATCAGCGCCTCCAGTGCGTCGGCGAGGATCGAGTCCTTCTCCCGGCCACCGGTGGTGGTCTCGCCCCGGCCCAGCAGCAGGTGGGGGCCGATCCCCCCGTCGCCGAGGGACCGGGAGACCCGGGCCAGCGACGTCATGTTGACCACCGAGGCACGCAGCTTCGCCAGCTGGCCTTCCGGCAGGTCGGGGTGGCTGCGGTACAGCTCGTCGGTGACGACCAGCCCGAGCACCGAGTCGCCGAGGAACTCCAGGCGCTCGTTGGTGGGCAGCCCACCGTGCTCGTAGGCGTAGGACCGGTGGGTCAGCGCCAGCTCGAGCAACCCGGCCGGCAGCGCCACGTCGAGGGCGGCGGCCAGCCAGCGGGCCGCCTCGGCGGCGTGGGCCTCACCTGCGGGCAGCCGGACGCCGGCGTCCCCGGTCGCCGGCTCCCCGCTCGGGGAGCCCGTGACCGGGGACGCCGGTGCGCTGGTCTGCGGCGCCACGGGAGCGGTACGCGAGGTCAGACCGCGAGGACCTGACGGCCGTCGTGCTGGCCGCAGTGGGTGCACGCCTGGTGCGGGGGCTTGAGCTCGTTGCAGGCCTTGTTCGGGCACGGCGCCAGCGTGGGAGCCGTCGCCTTCCACTGCGACCGGCGGGAGTGGGTGTTGCTGCGGGAGGTCTTCCTCTTCGGGACCGCCATGATCAGTTCTCCTCTGGGTCGGTGCTCCGGGAGCCCGGCTGGGCCCCGTCGGCGCTGTCGTTCAAGTCGGCGAAGCGCGCGGCCAGCCCGGCGAACCGGGGGTCGATCACCTCGTGCGAGTGGTCGGCGGGCAGGTCGTCGAGCCGCTCACCGCAGTCGACGCACAGACCGGCACAGTCCGGCGTGCAGGTCGGCGACAGCGGCAGGGTCAGGACGACGGTGTCCCGGACCAGCGGCGCGAGGTCCAGCGAGTCGCCCTCGATCCGGCGCACCTCGTCCTCGCCGCTGGTGGCCTCGGTGGTGCTGCCCTCGTAGGCGTAGAGCTCCTGGACGTCGAGGGTGAAGGTGTCCTCGACCGGCTCCAGGCAGCGGGCGCACTGACCGGTGACCGGGACGTCGATGGTGCCGGAGACCAGCACGCCCTCCATCACCGACTCCAGCCGCAGGTGCAGGTCGACCGGGGCGCCCTCGGGCACGCCGATCATCTCCACGCCCCAGCCGGGCCGGGCGGGCAGCGTCTTCTCCCACTCGCGCATCGTCCCGGCCCGCCGGCCGAGCTCGCGGAGGTCGACCTTCCATGCCTTGGCGGCGGCCTTCTCGGCGGCCGGGGACGCGGGGTCGCCGACGGGGCGCCGGGCGTCGGTGGACGCGGCGCCGGAGAGGGGCCCGGAGGGCGCAGAGGCAGCAGGCATGTCAGTACTCGTCGTCTCGGTGGTGGTTTCGCCGGCGCGGGGCACCGCGCACGGAGGGCGCACGGCACCGGCAGCAGCCGGACAGAGGTCAAGCCTACCCGATCCCCCGGCGACGCCGTCCGGCGTCAGGGGGCGCGGAGGTCCGTCACGGGGTGCGGAGGTTGGCGCGCGCCTTCTCCACCGAACGCGTCATGTGCGCCAGCGTGTTCCCGAAGTCAGCCAGCCGGCTGTCGACGTACTCGTCGACCTCCGCGCGCATCCGGGCCACCTCGGCGGCGGTCTGGGCGCCGAGCTCGTCGGCCCGGTCGACGGCGGTCCGGTAGACCTCGGTCTCGGTGAGCAGCCGCTCGTGCTCCGCCTCACCGGCCGCGATCAGCTCCGCCTGCTGGGCCCTGCCGTCGGCGATCAGCTGCTCGCGCAGCTGCCGGGCCTCGGCGACCAGCCGCTCGGCCTCCGCCTCGCCCTCGGCGAGCAGCTCGTCCGCCTCGACCTGGGCCTGGGTGAGGATCTCGTCCCGCTGCCGGCGGGCGGTGCCGACCAGCTCCTCGCGCTGGCGGCGCGCGGCGGCCACGACCTGGTCGCTCTCGTTGCGGATGCGCCCGGTGAGCCGCTCGGCCTCGGCCTGGGCCTGCTGCAGGATCTCGGTGCGCTGCTCGACGATGACCCCGGCCTGCTGCACCTCGTCGGGCAGCGACTCACGCAGGTCGTCCAGCAGGTCCAGCAGGTGGTCCCGGGGCACCATGCAGGAGCTGGACATCGGCACGCTGCGGGCGTTCTCGATGACCGTGGTGAGCTCGTCCACGGTCTCGTAGAGCCGGTAGACGACCTCGGTCATGACCGCTCCTTCGTCTGGGCGACCAGTCGGTCGTTGACCGCCTTGGGCACCAGGGACGAGACGTCACCGCCGAACCGGGCGATCTGCTTGACCAAGCTCGAGGACAGGTGCCCGACCTGCGGGGCGGTGGGCACGAAGAGGGTCTCGACGGCGGCCAGCTCGCGGTTCATCTGGGCCATCTGCAGCTCGTACTCGAAGTCGCCCACCGCGCGCAGGCCCTTGACGATGACCGGGATCCCCCGGTCGCGGCAGTAGTCGACCAGCAACCCGGAGAAGCTGTCCACGGTGACGTTGGGCAGGTCGACGACGGCCTCGCGGAGCAGGCTCATCCGCTCCTCGACGCCGAACAGCCCCGCCTTGCCGGGGTTCACCAGCACCGCCACGACCAGTTCGTCGTACAGCGACGCGGCGCGCGTGATCACGTCGACATGGCCGTTGGTGACCGGGTCGAACGAACCGGGACAGACCGCTCGCCTCACGACAAGCGACCGTACCGGAGCACTGCCTCCCCGTACCGCCGTTCGCGCAGACCGAGCAGCGGTGTCGGCCACTCCCACGGCTGCTCGCGACTGGACCGCTCGACCACGACGACGGCGTCGGGGGCCAGCCAGCCGTTGCCGCACAGCGCCCCCAGCACGCCCAGCACCTCCGCCACCGGCGCGGCGTACGGCGGGTCGGCGAACACCAGGTCGAAGGCCGCGGTCGCGGCGCCGCCCACCACGGTGGGCACGCTGCCCGGCAGCACCACCGCCCCCGGCAGGCCCACGGCGGCGACGTTGGCGCGCAGCACCGGCAGCACCCCGGCGCCGTTCTCCACGAGGACGGCCTCGGCGGCCCCCCGGGACAGCGCCTCCAGGCCGAGGGCACCCGAACCGGCGTAGAGGTCCAGCACCCGGGCGCCCTCGAGCTCCAGCAACGAGCCGAGGGAGTTGAACAGCCCCTCGCGGGCCCGGTCGCCGGTCGGCCGCACCCCCGCGCGCGGCACCTTCAGCCGACGCCCACCGGCGGTGCCGGAGATCAGCCTGGTCATGCCCCCGGCCCCTGGCCGGGTCCCGCCGCAACCCCGGACGGCCCCGTCCAGAGGCTCGCCCCGAGCTCGCGAGGGGTGAGGGGGACGGGGTCCTTCTTCATGCCTTCTCCAGGTAGTCGGCCCGCTCGTCCAGGCTCATCGCGGCCACGGCGGCGGCCAGCTCCGGGTGGTCGGCCAGCCCCCGCCCGTGCTCGACCAGGGCGGTCGCCTCCGCGCGGGCCTCGGCGATCAGCTCCTCGTCGTCCAGCAGCGACAGCAGGCGCACCCCGGACCGGCGGCCGGACTGCGCCGCGCCGAGCACGTCACCCTCCCGGCGGGTCTCCAGGTCCAGCCGGGCGAGGGAGAACCCGTCGGTGGTGGCGGCGACCGCGGCCAGCCGGGTGCCGGTGGCCGACGTGCTCGGCGCCTCGGAGACCAGCAGGCAGAGCCCCGGGTGCTTGCCGCGGGCGACCCGGCCACGCAGCTGGTGCAGCTGGCTGACGCCGAACCGGTCGGCGTCCATCACCACCATCACGGTGGCGTTCGGCACGTCGACGCCCACCTCGACCACCGTGGTGGCGACCAGCACGTCGACCTCGCCGGCGGCGAAGGCCCGCATCCGGGCCTCCTTGTCCTCCGGCGTCATCCGGCCGTGCAGCACCTCGACCCGAAGCGCCGACAACGGGCCCGCGCGCAACCCCTCGGCGACGTCGAGCACCGCCAGCGGAGGGCGCCGGTCGCTGGTGCCCTTGTCCTCCGGCGGGGCGCCGTCGGCGTCGTCGGGGCCGTCGTCGTCCTTGGCCCGACCGGTGTCGGCGCCCTCCTCGTCACCGATCCGGGGGCACACGACGTAGGCCTGCCGGCCCGCGGCGACCTCCTCCCGGACCCGGGCCCAGGCGCGGTCCAGCCAGGCCGGCCGCTCCTTCACCGGCACCACCGAGCTGGAGACGCCGCCCCGGCCGGCGGGCAGCTGGCGCAGCGTCGAGGTCTCCAGGTCGCCGTAGACGGTCATCGCGACGGTGCGCGGGATCGGCGTCGCGGTCATCACCAGGACGTGCGGCGGGCGGGTGCCCTTGGCCCGCAGCGCGTCCCGCTGCTCGACGCCGAAGCGGTGCTGCTCGTCCACCACGACCAGCCCGAGGTCGGCGAACTCGACGCCCTCCTGCAGCAGCGCGTGGGTACCCACGACGATGCCGGCGCTGCCGTCGGCGACCGCGGCGCGGGCCTCCCGCCGGGCGGCGGCCTTCTGCGAGCCGGTGAGCAGCACCACCCGGGTGCCGGACGGGTCGCCGTCCAGCTCCCCGGCGCGGCCCAGCGGACCCAGGATCGCGGCGAGGCTGCGGGCGTGCTGGGCGGCGAGCACCTCGGTCGGGGCCAACAGCGCCGCCTGACCGCCGGCGTCCACGACCTGGGCCATCGCGCGCAGCGCGACGACCGTCTTGCCCGAGCCCACCTCGCCCTGCAGCAGCCGGTTCATCGGCTGCTCGCGGGCCAGCTCGGCGGCCAGCTCGTCGCCGACCTCCTGCTGCCCCTCGGTGAGGGAGAAGGGCAGCGCGGCGTCGACGGCGTCGGCCAGCCCGCCACTGCGCCGGGGGCGGGCGATGCCGGGCTCCAGGGCCGCGGCGCGCCGCCGGGCGGCCAGCGTGGCCTGCAGCACGAGCGCCTCGTCCCACTTGAGCCGCTCGTCGGCCTGGTCGACCTCGTCGTCGTTGTCCGGCCGGTGCTTCTGCCGCAGCGCGGTGGCCAGCGGCACCAGCCCGTGGCGGTCCCGGACCGGCTCCGGGATCGGGTCGTCGAGCGCCTGCTCCAGCGACCGCGGGTCGTCCAGCAGCATCTTGACCGACTTCTGGATCACCCAGCTGGAGACGTCCTTGCTCGCCGGGTAGATGGGCACCAGCGCGCGGGCCCAGTCGTCGTCGTCGCCGGTGATGACGTGGCAGTCGGGATGGGTGAACTGCAGCTCGCCCTGCCACTTCCCCACGGTGCCGGCGAACAGCCCCCACTCGCCGACGTCGAGATGGGCGTGCCGGGAGTTGAAGAAGACCAGCCGCATGCTGCCGGCGCCGTCGCCCACGGTGACCTCGCTGAGCATCCCGCGGCGCTGCCGCATCGGGCGGGTGCTCACCTTCTTCACCTGGGCGAGGATGGTCACCCGGTCGCCGACCTGGAGGTCGTCGAGCCGGGCCATCTCACCGCGGCGGGCGTACCGGCGCGGGTAGTGGCGCAGCAGGTCACGGACGGTACGCAGCTGCAGCTGGTCGGCCATGACCTTCGCCGTCTTCGGCCCGAGCACCCGCGCGAGGTCGGTGCCCATGGAGATGGCCACGTCACTCCACCCCCACCAGCAACGGCACCGCCCCGGCACCGCCGGAGTACCGGACGACCTCCACCGTCGGGTGCACCGAGGCGAGGTGCGCGCAGGCGGCGTCGCCCAGGGTGGGGTCCTCCCCCACCACGAGCGTGGCCATCTCCCCGCCCGCGGACAGCAGCCGGTCGAGCAGGTCCCGGGCGACGCCGCCCAGGTCGGTGCCGATCACCACCACGTCGCCCTCGGCGCTGCCCAGCACGTCACCGGGCCGGCAGCGCCCGGCCGAGGTGAGCGCCTCCTGGTCGGCGACGGTGACCTCCGCCCAGCGGGTGGCCGCGGCCGCCTCGGCCATGGCGACCACGTCGTCGCCGAAGCGCCGGGCCGGGTCGGCGACGGCGAGCGCGGCCAGCCCCTGCACCGCCGAACGGGTGGGGACGACGACGACGTCGCGGCCGTCGGCCCGGGCGAGCTCGGCGGCCCGGGCGGCCACCGCGGTGGCCTCGGGGTGGTTGGGCAGGACGACGACCTGCTCCGCCCCGGTGCCCAGCACCGACTGCAGCACGGCGTCGGGGTGCACGTCGGAGGCGGCTGAGGTGAGCACGGTGACGCCCTCACCGGCGAAGAGCTCCGCGAGCCCGGCCGAGCAGGTCAACGCGACGACCGCGCGGACACCCGGTGCGGCGGCGGGCGGGCGGACCGGGGCGAGCGCGGTGACCGTGATCCGGTGCGGCCGGCCCGCCTCGATCCCGGCCTCGATGGCAGCGCCCACGTCGGAGACGTGCACGTGCACGTTCCACTCCCGCCCGGCCGGGGTGTCCACGCCCACGACGACCAGGCAGTCGCCCAGCTCGGCGAGCCGGGTCTGCAGCCGGGCCACGGCGCCGTCGCTGGAGTCGGCGAGCAGGAACTGCACCTCGCTGCCCGGGCCGGGCACGGGCGGGCGCGGGACGGGCGCCGGCACGCGGTCGGGCCGGACCGGACGGCGGCCGAGCGGGGCGCGCACCGGCTCCTCCCCGGTGACGGTGCCCACCAGGGCGTCCAGCACGAGGCACCAGCCCGCGCCGCCCGCGTCGACCACCCCGGCGTCGCGCAGGGCGGCGAGCTGGCCGGTGGTGGCCTGCAGCGCGACCACCGCGCCGTCCGCGGCGGCCCGCACCACGTCGGCCAGCCCGGCGCGGCCGGTGGCGACCGCGGCGGCGGCCGCCTCGGCCCCGGACCGGGCGACGGTGAGGAAGGTGCCCTCCGCCGGGTCGGCGACCGCGGCGTAGGCGGAGCGGGCGGCCTGGCTCAGCGCGGCGGCGAGGACCTGCCCGTCGACCTCCGGCTCGTCGGCCAGCCCGTCGGCGAGCCCCCGCAGCAGCTGGGCGAGGATCGCGCCGGAGTTGCCGCGGGCACCCAGCACCGCGCCCCGGGCGAGCACCGCCCACGGCGACTCCGAGCGCCGGCCGCCGTCGTCGATCGCGGCCTGCAGGGCGGCCTGCAGGGCCGCGTGCCCGGCCTCGGCGGTCAGCAGCAGGTTCGTGCCGGTGTCACCGTCGGGCACCGGGAAGACGTTGAGCTCGTCGAGCCGGCTCCGGGCAGCGCTGAGACGATCGACGACGGCGCGACTCCACCGGCCGACCGCGGCCTCGTCCAGCGCCTCCAGCACGACCGGCAGGCTACCTGGGGCAGCCGACACGACCGGCCGACAGCGCGGCCGCGGACCCGGTGGTCCCGGGGCGGTCTGACAACCGGTCCGGACACCGGCTACAGTGGTGCCCAGCGTGTGCGTGGCTGGACCATGCCCGCGGGGTGCCCAGCACCTCCCGGGAGCCGGCGGCACCGCGACCTGACTTCAGTTGGACCAATTCTCTGGGAGTGATCGACCGTGGCTGCCGTGTGCGACGTGTGTGGCAAGGGCCCCGGTTTCGGCATGTCGGTGTCCCACTCGCACCGCCGTACGCCGCGCCGTTGGAACCCGAACATCCAGGCCGTGAAGGCCATCGTCGGTGCCGGCACCCGCCGCCGCATCAACGCCTGCACCTCCTGCATCCGCGCGGGCAAGGTCGTCCGGGGCTGATAAAGGACCCCGTCCTCCTCACCCCTCGCAGGCTCGGGGCGAGCCTCTGGACGGGGCCGCTCCAGCACGTCACGGAGACCCCGGGAGTCAGCTGACTCCCGGGGTCTTCTGCGCGGGTCAGCCGATGCCGCGGGCGCGGGCGGCGGCGACGACCAGGTCGACCACCGTGGCGTGCGGCAGCTCGGTGCTGTCGACCACCAGGTGGTAGTGCCGCGCCTCGGCGGGGTCGCAGCGGTAGAAGTGCCGGACGTAGGCCTCCCGCGCGCGGTCGGCGGCGTCCCGCTGGCGGCGGACCTCCTCCGCCGGGCGGTCGGAGTGCGCCACCGCGGCGGCCAGCCGCCGCTCCGGCGAGCCGTCCAGCCGCACGTGCAGCACGTCCGGACGGCCGCGCAGCACCATCGCCGCCGCCCGGCCGAGCACGACGCCGCCCGGCCCGGCGGCGATCTCGCCCAGCACCCGCTCGGTCTGCACCCGGTAGGCACCCTCGTCGGGCAGCGTCGAGGTGGGCAGCACGCCACCCACCGGGTCCGGCATCGTGCCCAGCGAGCTCACCAGCCGCCACAGCCCGCGGGTGACCGTCTCGTCGTTGGCCTCGGCCTCGGCGACCGGCACGCCCAGCCGCCCGGCGACCTGGGCCGGGATGACCCGGTCGTGGAAGGGCAGCCCGAGGCGCTCGGCGACGGCCGGGGCGATCTCCGCGCCGCCGCAGCCGAACGGCGCGGACACCGTCACGACGCCCATGCGTCCTCCTCGTCGCCCGACCCGGCGGCGGCCGGCAGTTCCTTGCCCAGGAACACCGCCTCGGGTGAGTCGGCGTACACCCCGTACCCGGGCACCGCTGTGTACCCCGCGCGGGCGTAGAGCGCCAGGGCCTCGGGCTGGCGGCCGCCGGAGTTCAGCAGCATCGCCCGGTGACCCGCCCGGGCGGCCGTGCGCTCGAGCTCGGTCAGCAGCAGGGCGGCCAGGCCGCGCCTGCGGAAGGCAGGCTCGACGTACATCCGCTTGAGCTCCACGATGCCGTCGCCGTGCGTCCGCCAGCCTCCGCAGCCGGCCGGCACGCCCTCGACCTCGGCGACCAGGAACAGCCCCAGCGGCGGGGCGAACTCGCACCCGTCGACGACGGCCTCGTCCCGGCCGCCGTACCGGACGACGTACTCCTGCTGCACCCGTTCGATCAGGTGCTGGGCCACCGGGTCGGCGTACCCGACCGCGCGGAGCCGGGCGGGCGGTGCCTCAGAAGTGGACATGCCCGGTGCCCTCCCCCAGCTCCGCTGCCACCTGCGCCGCGGGGACCCCGTCCACGCGCACCCCCGGTCCGTCGTCGTCGCTCTCGTGCACGCTCCCGATCGTCGCCCAGCCGGCCGGCAGCTCGGCACCGGCCGGGAAGGTGGCCACCAGCGCGTGGTCCTCGCCGCCGGTGAGCACCCAGCCCAGCGGGTCGCCGCCCAGCGCCGCGGCCACCTGCGGCAGCGGCCCGACCACGAACGTCTCCCGCAGCACGGCACCGTCCAGGTCGATCAGCACACCGCTGTCGGCGGCCAGGTGCCCCGCGTCGGCCAGCAGCCCGTCGCTGGTGTCGCACATCGCCGTGGCGCCGGCGTCCGCGGCGTCCGGACCGGCCGCGTAGGGCGGGCTGGGCCGGCGGTGCGCGGCGACGGCGGCGATCGGCGAGGAGAAGCCGCGGCGCAGCACGGCCAGCCCGCAGGCCGACCAGCCCAGCCGCCCGGCGACGGCGACGACGTCCCCGGGGCGGGCACCGGAACGCAGCACCGGCGCCCGCCCGCCCAGGTCCCCCAGCGCGGTCACCGACAGGACGACGGCCGCGGAGTCCGGCGCGCTGGCCGAGGTGTCGCCACCGACGACGGCGGCACCGAACCGCGCGCACTCCTCCGCCATCCCGGTGGCCACGCCCTCCAGCCACGCCGCGGGCGTGCTCGCGGGGCAGGCCAGGCCGACCAGCAGCGCGGTGGGCACCGCCCCCATGGCCGCGATGTCGGCCAGGTTCGCCGCGGCGGCCTTGTGCCCCACGTCCTCGGCGGAGGACCAGTCGCGGCGGAAGTGCCGCCCCTCGACCAGCACGTCGGTACAGGCCACCACCCGCCCGTCGGGGGCGCGCAGCACGGCGGCGTCGTCACCGGGGCCGACCTCGGCCAGCGCCGCGGTGCCCGACCGGGCCACCACCCGGGCGATCAGCCCGAACTCACCGACCACGCCGACGCTGTCGGCCGGGTCGGGGCCGGGCACCAGCGGCCGGGGCCGCGTCACGCGGCGCCCCGTCCGGCTCGGTAACGTTGCCCGACGGCCCGCTGCTCGGCTGGCCGCTCGCACCCCCTGCAGTTGCCGAGGTGGCAGTTGCCGCGCACGCACTGCCCGAGGAAGGTCATCCCGTGGTCCACGCCTACATCCTGATCCAGACCGAAGTCGGCAAGGCAGCCGCGGTCGCGGCGAGCATCGGCGAGATCGCCGGCGTGACCAAGGCCGAGGACGTCACCGGCCCCTACGACGTCATCGTCCGGGCCGAGGCCAACACCGTCGACGAGCTCGGCCGGCTGGTCGTGGCCCGGGTGCAGTCGGTCGACGGCATCACCCGCACGCTGACCTGTCCCGTCGTCAACCTCTGAGCCGCTGAGCACGCCGGACGCCGCCGACCGGGCCCTGCGCCGGGCGGCGCTGATCGTCACCGCGGTGCTCGTGGTGGCCGTGACCGCCGTCCTCGTGCTGGTCAACGTGCTGGGCCGGGCCGACGGCGGGGACGACGACGCGGGCACCGTGGCCGGCGTCTCCGGCACGCCGTCCGCACCACGGGCGGACCTGCCCCCGGTGGACGTCGACACCCCCGACGTCACCCCGGCCGCCGAGCTGGCCTGCCCGGCGCTGATGTCCCAGCTGCCGCTGGAGCTGGCCGGTGAGACGTCGCGGATGGTCGACTCC
>Ga0210040_10002328_pt1 | contig 26949 bp, 9 predicted proteins | sample CryGeyCG12114_NA_FD_185462 | JGI IMG/M metagenome (GOLD analysis project Ga0210040, IMG submission 185462) | Groundwater microbial communities from aquifer - Crystal Geyser CG19_WC_8/21/14_NA (SPAdes) (version 2) | ecosystem: Environmental > Aquatic > Deep subsurface > Groundwater | place: USA... | reverse complement strand
CAGTTAAATGGATTATTTTCGTTTTCGTTTGTACGTTTAAGTTGTTAGAGAAGAAAATGATGGAACAGGAGGAAGTGAAGAAAGGCAAGTCTATTTTACGATATTTGCAAATTTAAATATGAAATTTAAAAAAATCGACATACCTGTTGGTAAAGATAGTCCTGACTTTGGGCTAATTGTCAAGCCCATAAAGGCGTGGGTGGTGGTGGCCTTCGGGGAGCAGGAAACGGCGGCGGCGGCCGATTCGGTGGGGGGAACGGAGGAACATACAAAGGAACAGATCCAGAGTTACCACCAAGCGTATTGGTCCCATTATTATGGTGAGATAGATTATGTGGATCCAAATGATGGTGATGATGATGATGCCCATTCATCATTGTGTTTGCAGTGTTGACCAGAGTATTGGTATTAGAACCGGAAAGTTGATGCTGATGATTCACATTCCCATTGTGATGATTATTAGGTAAAGTCATATTTGCACTAAAGTTTAAAGGAAGTGTTGACGCACCACTGGAGGCGCAGCTATAATTATTCAGTCCACTGCTCGGCCTACCTAAAGTATGCCTGGAGCTGTACGTAGAAACTTTTCTGGGATCAGGTAACGCACACTTGAGTTTCGCCCAGAATAACTTATCATTAGTGGATAGGACGGTGGCAGACCGAAGACAAACTCGAAGATCAGGGTCAAGATCCCGAGTTGGTAAGTCTCCCAATGTGACAGCTACAAGTTTATTTTTCTTGCCACGCAGGGCAGCATGCAGAGCTGACTTGAACTCAAACCGACACCACTCACTTTGCACAAAGTTCTTGGACAAGACAATTACAGTACGTTTGGATGACTCCACAGCCTCTACAATTGTGTCAGACACGTAGGACGTGACCGGGAAATCCTTGTAGTGTAAACATAGCCGGTACGGCTGGTCACATTGTTGTTGCAATTCTGCGGCCAGCACTTGAGAAACCCATGGCTCATCGTTCACGCTGTATGCCACATAGGCGTCATAAAGTTTCTCCCTCTCTTCATCCAGTCCCGTTTTGTAGCATGGACTCAAAGGACATTTGGACACGGCCCAAATCCGCAGAGAATTACGCTTTCTACACATTGCCACAAAAAGGGAGCCCATCACAAGACAAAGTGCCATGACGGCTGCCAACAGAGGCAGATATGGTGGGAGGCTGGTTTCTGGAGCTTCCACAGCCCCCGACAATGCTGTGATCTCGGAACATTTCGTGCCATTCATATACACAAGTGAGAGGCTTTGTCCATTCAGACGGCAGTTGACTCCAGCAGCGTCCATCAATTTGGCCACATTGGACTGGACCCAGGGTGCCGCCTGAGACACGTACTCGCACTCGCAGCTCCATGGATTGTCGGTAAGTCCAATGTCCACTAAATACGGGTTCTGACTCAATGTCCACATTGTGTACTGGCTCAGTTGGTTCCCATCCAATTTCAGCACTTCCAACATCCTTAGAGAAGTGAATGTGTAGTTGCTAATGTAGGTGATAAAGTTGGATTGCAGATAAAGCTCACGGAGGGATTCCAACGGTTCAAACTCATATCCTTGGAGCTCAGTGATAAAATTGTTCTCCAAATGAAGAACCGAAAGTCGTTTTAGTCCTGAGAATGAGTTGTTCTGAATCCTTTCTATGGCCGAATGGTTCAGGTACAGGACTCGCAAGTTCTTGCGCCCAATAAAAACATGACTGGTGAGCTCAGTGAACCGATTCCCATCCAAATACACTTCAGTGCTGTCCATTGGAATCCTAGCTGGAATGCTCACGTGTTCCCTATTCGCACAGTCCACAATGTTAGCCGACCATGTGTCATCATGATAGCAAGTGCAGTTCTGGGGACACGTCATTTCACAATCGCAAGCATCAAAGTCACAGCAATGACACAAAGTGAAGCAATGTGTGTTGTATGAGCAGAGAAACTGGGATGGGTCCGCTTCTGTCAAAGGAACATAATATTTATCTCGGTTGTACAACAACTTGCAGTAGATGCTGTCCAGATCCATCACTTTTGGGTGTTGCCGCAAGTGATCCAGTTTGTTGATACGCTGGAGCCATTCCATATTACAGTCACAGATGATAGGATTCCCGCCCATATAGAATTCTGGCAAAGGCCGATCGTCTGGGAATGGGGAAAGACGAAGGGCACTCAAGTCCATCGATTCGATTTGGTTCGCAAAAATGTCCACACGAGAGAGATTGGACTTTTTATAAAAAGTATGAGGCTCCACATGACCAACGAGATTGTCGTTTAAAAACAGATTCTCCATGCTATCTGGAATATTGGCTGACGCGAGTCGAGTGATACGATTGAATGATGCATCCAACGTTTGTAGTCTCAAGTCATTCCGTTGGTAGTAATTGCTCAGCTCTGTCACACCATTCTTATGAATGTCCAACCATTGGAGTTGAGGGGGAATGAGAGCATAGTCAAACCAAGTGAGGTGATTATCCGAGATGTTCAAAAAGATGAGATTAGGGGAGTCAGCAAAGAGGTTACTAATGTCTGTCAAGTAGTTCGCATCCAAACGGACAGCTTGCAAATTGGTGTTGGTGTCAAATGCGCCTGGCTCCACTGATTGGATTTGGTTTCTTGCAAGATTCAGCACTTTTAAGCTCGCTAGCTCCTCCAAAGCCTTTTTACTAATGTTCACTACACGGTTCCCAGTCACTCGTAATCCGTACAGGTTGGGTAGTCCGATCAGCCTGGGCGATTCCAACTGCTCAATATTGTTCTCTCCCAAATCCACAGTCTTGAGAAGTGTGAGATTTTGCAGAGCTGTGGGACTCTCTGTAAAAGCGTTTCCATTCAGATTCAAGTCTTGGAGGCTGGAGCAGTTGTGAAAAGCTGCAGCATGGATGGAGCTGATCTCATTGTTGTCCAGTGACAACAGGCTAAGCACAAAGAGTCCATTGAGAGCTGTAGAATCGATAAAAGTCAATTTGTTGTGTGAAAGGATGAGAGTGTGTAGGTTGTTCATCGCCGAAAATGTGTTGGGCCCAACGGAGCTGATCTCATTGTGTTCCAGATTCAAAATCTGCAGGCTGTACAAATCCTTGAAGGCGTGTGGACTCAGGTGAGTCAATTTATTGTAGCTCATGTTGAGCAGAACGAGTCGGATGAGACCACTGAAAACTTGGGGATCAACCTCAGCTTCACCATTGTCATCATTTGAAGACTCGATTCCACTAATCCGTGTGTCACCTATGCTACTATTGGCTTCCTGGGAGATGACAACGCTGGATCCACTGCCGCCGATTATCCATTTGGAGGTGAGTCCATTGTGAGACAAGTCGAGCACGACCAATTGATCCAATTTGGCGAACATTCGTGCAGGCAGGGAGCTGAGCGAATTGTTTTGCAAATAAATCTCACTTATCTCTGGCGTATCTTGGAAAAGATGCGCGGGTAGGGCTGACACTTTGTTATCGGCAAGATTGAAGATTCGCAACTGCTTGAGGCGAGCCAAGGCTTGATCAGCGACCACAGAGAGCTCATTCCGCTGAAGATACAATTCTCGGAGTTGGCCCAGTCTTGCCAACCCTTGGGAGGGAAGAAGAATCAGTCTATTGCTGGACACATCCAAACTCTTAATGCCCATGTTGCATCCACTAAATCCATTGCTACCACTACTACCGCTATCTTTATCATCATCTCGTTCACGGAAACTCAGATTACTAATGTCTTGCAATCGGTTCATGCTCACATTCAAATGTTCTAAACTCACTGCACCACAAAAGACGCGGTCCGGGAAAGTCCAAATGTTGTTCGCACTCACATCAATCTTCTCAAGATGAGGCAGTTGATTGAACACGCCTGCAGCAATGTCCAGGCTTAGTGCTGGCCATGCCGTGTTGTGCGTCCGAATCGTCAGATTCCTGAGCAGATCCAGACCGGAAAAGACGCCGGGCGGAAGTCGACTCAATTTGCAATGCTCAATGTGTAGGGAAGAGAGTCGAGTCAGATGAGAAAGACTGGCCGACTCTAAGGAACTTTGATAAAAGAGAATGTTGGAACACTCTAATCGTAGGGAGACAACAGAGTCTCCTGGTATAGCCGAAAAGTTCGTTTTGTCAAATTCACTATTGATCGTCCTCAAATGGCAAGACAGAGAAATGTCGGACGGTGATGATGACGAGAGTTCCGAAGTCTTCTCACAATTTTGCAAATACTTTTCGTCCACACTCTTTCCCCCTTGGACCGAGGTGACAATCGCAAATAGAAGAACTGCACACTCAAGATAATAAATGAGCATTGGTGTGAAAAACGACATGTTTCGTTTGGTCCGTTGTGAGAGAAAAGATGAGAGTAATAATGGTGATCTTATGGATGAACCCATTTTGACGACTTTTACACTTTTTCTCACAAATGTGCATGAAAACAAAGTAGGTGCTGCATGAAGGAAGCTGGATTGCTGTCACTTGTTAGTTGGACGAGTAATACATTTTTGTTTGTTCTCAGAATTGTCAAGTTGTTCACCTTTTTGAAGATTCCTTGGGCTCCTTTTGTTACAGGAGATGGGCTAAGGTGTCTTCGTATTGTTGTAATCATTCAAGTAATATGAAGGAGGGGAATGTTGCACGAAATGTCGAAAACTTCTTGGCGACTGAATACACACACATTGCTTAGGTGCCTTTGTGTCCTGAGAAAATAAGTTTTCCTGAAAAAAAGGGAACAAACAGAACAAAAAATGAGAATAATTAATGGGATCTTTTAGATGCGAGCTTGTTGTTGTGGAACTCATCAGACAATTCTTTCTCATGTGTGTAGTTAGTTAGTAGTTATAGTTGGGTATTGAAACAAGCATGCATGTTTCTTGTAATGTAATAATGGTTGTGTGTGTTTGAATGAGACAGAAAGGGTTTCTCAACTGTGAGAAATAAGTTAGTGTGAAGAAAGTGTACAGTATAATACAGTTGTGTACATGAGCAAGAAAAAAAACAAATGGGTTGTGTGCATTACAAACAATTTATCAAATCCTTATGAATGTGAGTTGTATGTCTACTGCCTACCTATCATTCTGTACTTGTCTGTTTTTACTTTCTTTGATGTGATTTTTCAAAACAAGTCTTTTTACATGCACTACACTTTTTGAACTCAAACATGAGAATGGCAGTGGATTTTTCACTATTTACGATTTTGACGTGTTGGAAAGAAACTGGAATTTCTATGTGAGTAGTTGTTCAGCATTTTTCATTTTACAAACTTTTGACATTCCATACTTACTAACTGATGATAACTATTACGTTTTTCATCACAGACAAGCTTTGAGACTGACTATGTGTTTCTTCTATGCCACCACAAAACTTTACTTACTTTTCAAAATTTTCAATCTTAAATGAAAAAGTCACACAATCCTAATTGGAAACTTCAACGTACGACAACTGCTCTGTAGTTGCGGAAAAGAGCAAAAGTTTTAAATCAACAATGTCTTGTTCTTTTCTCACTGGTCACACTTTTTGCTGTTCACAACTCAACCAAATAGTGGAAAAATCTTGCAAAACTTTTGACAAGTCCACTTTTGTTCACTTACTACCTGTCAGTATTCAAACTTATTCTGTGGGAGAGCTACCCAAAAATGCGTATCTTACTCTCTCAAGTAGTCAACTGAAACTGAGCTCAGGAACCCAACTGCACTGGCATAAGTATTTCTTTCACAGTTTTCTGCCAGCGAGAGAGAGGGGTACGTTGTTCTACGTACTAACTAACTATAACTACCCAAAAAATTCTACACCAGTATTATTGAGTAGTACCTAGCTGCGGAGGAAACATTGGGATCCAGTGTGTTTCAACCGTGTGCATGGTTCATGTCTAACTGAGCTCATGAGGAAGTGTGAGCCTCCCTAAAATCTCCGGGAGGTACACATCCACATCTTCCTATCATGTACTCAAACTCTCCCTCACTGCAAAGATGAGACTGCTAGTTAGTTACTACTATTTTTGCTCTCGTATGAGTTTCCCCTGTATACTAGTTACTTACTATGTGGTAATGTAATGATGAACAGGGAGCCTTTTTTATTCCTTAGTTAGTTAGTGAGTAGCTATGGCTGGCCTCAGCATTCTATATGACGGACAGTTACTCTTGTCCTTTCCAGTGAATCTTCACACACGACTTGAACGAATCAAATGACTGACTGCTACTTTTTCGCAGGACAGTTTTCGCTTCTGCTCTGTTTGCAAAATGGTTGTACATATGTGTTGGTCCCTACAAGTTGTTGGGTTTAAAGGAAAACTGCGAAATGAAATCTATAGCTTAGTTAGGAATGGAATGCGGTATCTTGTAGTGTGGTATCAAGTAATTGTGTGGTCAATTTTTGTAAACTTCCGAATAGTGCTTGCTTTCCCACCTGAAAAAATACATGACTTTCAACAAGCTGTATTGCCATGTGTGTTTCCATTTTGTTTGTTAGTTAGTTACAAACTTGACTCTCTCATTGTTGAATAATATAGAGTCCCTTTTTACCAGAAGGGAAAAAAAGGGCCTGGGGAATCTCAAAACCCTATCATCATCATCACAACTATTATCATGGCCTGTGTGTATCTGTTATAGGTATGGATTTGAGTTACCAAAGCCGAGGACCTATTCTGTGCAGTAGTGTACACTTATTCATTATGATTGCATTGCCCACATACCTATTCATTCGTTTGGTAAGTAACTAACTAACTAGACTAGTTGGTAACCCTTATAGTTAGTTAGTTAGCTCAGAATGGTACTTCTTCCTCCTATATATTCACACTTGAAGTGTGTACATGGTGTTCTTAACACCAGTACGCTGTGCACACATGTGTGCACATTGTAAGAATTCTAAAGCTCCTTTCAAACTACTATGTGTTGATGTAGAGGCCCACTTGGAATTGTGAGGGAAACAATCATCTACTCTGGCTGCTTGCGCGCCTGTTTTTAGCTTTCGAAAATGACTGTAGTGGTAGTTAAAAACACCTCTATTTTTACAGCTACACTTTTCCATCAATGATATTTTGAAGCGAATTTGTTTTCCGCAATAATCCTATGGGTAACCAAAGGTTGTAAATGATTGCCACGGTCAATATGTATTGGACGTGGTTCGGTGGAAATTATTAGTACAGTGTGGAATGACGATTGGGTTTTTCTTTTCATTCATGACAAAGGACCAAAGGCATATGGTAAGCTATAACTTGGTCGGCTGATCGCTTTTATTGGAGGAAGGATGAATACTCTGTTCATCTCTTGTTAGCAACTTAGTTAGCTTGTCATAAAAATTATAGGGATGATCGTCCTTTTTTTTTGTCCAGCCGATTATTTCAATTCTTCAGTAGTGTTTATGAGCTAAATCATCTGCTTGCACGTGATCGATATAATTATTTTATTGTAAGGAACTAACTAGCTAGCTATACATAAGGTGAATGAATTGGAAACGAAGGTTGGAATGAAATCCAGTTGAATGTTAACAACTCCTACTTTGCATATGGCCCATATCTGAGTGAGGTTGGGTTAGTTAGTTTAGTCGGGAGCATTTCAAGGGCTTTTATTATTAGGTGTATTAACGAATGGTACAGAAAATGTGTAATCCCGTTGCACAATGACTGGACACAATGGCATAGCTCAAATGTGCCAGTGCGATAATAATTTGCTCTCTTTTGTTCGCCTCCGGATCCATGTAGATTATTGTGACAATTGGTGAATTGGCCGAATATTTTGGGTCAAAGCTCTATAATATGATGTAGCCATTGTGTTTGTGTTACTTACTGACTCATTGCTCTAGTTAGTTAGTTAGTTGGTTAGCCTAGTTATAGATCTATATTACTTATTCTATGGTGTGCAGGGCAAATCGGGGTATCCGGACGGAAACCCAATTTTCGGGTAGATACAGTGGCTTTCGTTACAGACCACCTTTCATTCCATGAAAAGGAATTCACGAGTGAATGAGATATGGCATGCACTGAGCAAAGGAAAGGTTTGCAAATGATTTACTACTATGGAACGAATGAATTTTCGGTATTATTTGTGGAGGCAGAGAGCTATAAAATTAACATAATATTGCATAATAAAATGTCTGACTGGGTAGACAAGCTAAATATGTGTGTGTGGTTCATTGGGAACATGTATGCGGATACATACATGGGATAGTGAAGTTATTTTATCCCAGTGATTCCTACATAATATATTTCGGTCTGATATCATTAACTTTAACTACAGTCACACACCTTAAATTGCAAAGATGGAACACCAACACCTGCAATTGCTGTAAACCTTTAGCTAACAAGGCATTTAAATTCGGGATGGAAATTGAGATGTCCAAAGATCCTCACAATGAGTAATGAGCTTAGATGTGCCTGAAGTGCGTGAAAAATCATTACTAATATTTCACCTTGAGCAAAGAAACAGTTTTGCCCTGCAAATTATAAATGGTATTAAAGTATTTCCATAACGGAATAAATTAGCAAGTACACCCACTCCATTATAAAGTGTAGAATCGCAATCTTTAATTTGTATAATTATCATTCCGTATGGGAAAGAAAGAGCTGTCAGTTCGGACCACAATCAAATAAAAGATTTTTCTTTGTCCATTATGTACATTCATGGACTGGTTGCATTATTATCATTAACTCTAGTTAGCTACAATAAGTTGACTACGGGCACTCTATGTACAGTTAACTAACTAACTTACTATACAAGTTATATGCACTTTTCTTTCACATGTACATACACGAGTTTTAGTTTGTTACTTACTTGGCCATAACTATTTTAGCTAACTAACAAAGCAAACGGAATATTTGCCATCCCTATACTCCAACCTGTAAGACCAGGAAACTTTATGTACCATATTGTCCTTTGAAGATCCCAATGCATTATAACATTCACGCACATCAATACATTCATGCTTGTCATTCTACACAAATGCATGTACAAGTCATTTCGTGCTCCAAGGCAAGTATTGAATAAGTTCACGGCTATTTGCAAATGGCAAAGATCTCTTGAGTAATGTAACACATTCAAGTGCGTTGCACCGTAATCGTAATTAGACGCACTGCGTATAGAGCAAAATTAGCCAATTCGCATATAGTTTGTCTTGAGTGACCGCATTAGCATCATTAACGATAAGATCTTGTGTTATGTGTCATTTGTATTAACATTGTCAATAATCCACATCATCATCATTATTATAATGGTGATTACCATACTCTGTCTGTGTACATTGGTTGCACTACTCACTCATCACTTGAGGCCCACCTGTCAGTACCGCATTTTTCAATCTTCACAGATATTTATAGCACTGTGAATTCGAGATCAAGTGCCGCTAGTTTGGATGAAAAATTTTAGTCTTGAACTTAACCACAGCATTGTTAGTTAGTTAGTTAGTTACCACGATATCTGTACTTGCTGACTTGGCGCTAACTTGTACTGTCGATAGATTTATTTTTGAGGGTAATATATCGCTGATTTTAATAAATTGCTGTGCCATCGTAAAAAGACGGTTAGTTACAGCAATCAAAGAAATCATTATACTTTGACAGTTGTACATACTATTCGAGCTCAAACTGGGGTTGATATCCGTATGCATGTTAATGAGAAGTGTGTATTAGTTAGTAGCAGTTTACCTGTCATGCTGTGTATGTACATATGGTTGTAATAATGAAATAGCCACGGAAATTTAATTTTGTCATTTATGCATTAGTCTCTGTTTTATCCATTTGGAAGGGTTATCCACCTAAGCTGTCATAATGAGAATGACAGGCAGTATAGTAGTAGTGGCTCAAAAATTCAAGTGCTACTTGCTTACTATGCTAGCCGGCAAAAGTTAGTTACTAACTAACTAACTAGTTAGCTAATGAGAATTAAATCGGAAGAAAGTTTTGGTCTTGATGATGGTAGCTGCTGTACCAAATGACTGATGATGCTTGGTGTTGTTTTCAACGGTGAGATTAGTACACCCGACTAATTTGCATTCGTTCCATTAATTATTCATGAATACTTTTTTACGACGACAAGGAACCTGTACGTTGCGTTTTTTCTTGAGCCAGGGACATTATTATGCGTACATATTTTATGCAGCATATATTAATCAAACATGAGGGCGAAATGTTTGTAATTATTTTTTTCCTTCAGCAGTAGCATACAGGGTAAATAAATAAATGGTAGTGCCCATCTCCTAATGTATATTCATTATTCGGCAATTATGAACCAACTACATGGATCGAAAGGCGATTCAGGTTTTGTCTTTTTTACTTCTAATGACATGCCTTTGGATAAAAAATGTACATGGTTGACTGTGCCAGTGAGTTGAAAACTTTTTGTTTTATTTATACAGCACCACTAGCTGTGCGCATCCCATATCCGTAACATGGCAATAGTCATGTCCTCAGTAATGAGAACTTTTTCTAATGATGTTTTTTTTCTCGGATAACTAGGCTATCTAGTTTGTTAGTTAGCCTAGCCAGTTAGTTCACCCCTTCTATGTAATGTCATTAAAATGTAAATTGGAAATGAGAGATATTATGGATGTCATTTTCAGTGTGAGTAATATACCATACATTGATAATAACTAACTAACTCGGTCTCAGTCAGAAGCCAATTACTTTTTCTTTGGATTCAAAAACATGGGAAATGGTTGCCAATTTCATCGTTCAATTCTTTTTCATAGTCGTTGGCTAGGGTTAGTAGTTAGTATGCACTGTTATAGTATAGTGTACAACTTACTTGGTTAGTGTGAAAAAAGCATAAAAATTTGTCCTCATGGATAACACTTTAAGCTGAGTTGCCCGTTTCGGCAAGTTGCTCACTCAAATGCACAATAAAATGCCATTGTGTCTATTGCCAGCATATGAAAATGTATGACAACATTTCGGTGATTCATTCAAACATATGATTCATACCACATTGTACGAAAATTTCTTAGCCATGTATTGTACTTTTAGTTGAAACCAGTATAATCGCTTTACACACATTCACACATCATGTGAAATAGCTTCCAAGGTGTGAAATAGCTATCGGCTTTTCTACTTAAGATCCAGATAAGCACACTAACTACTAATTTTCTGTGCAATGGGACCATTGTTATCTCAACTTTAAATTTCTCATAGGTCACTCAAAAATATATTTATAGATATTGGAAATTTGGGTTCGTTTACAACACCACATTTCTTATCTAGAGCACAAGATAAAGGTTTCTAGAGAAAATTGGACCCTCAGTAATAAATAAACTATTTTCGATACAATTGCAATGACAGCACAGTCCTACGGTAGATACAAAGGGACCCGTTTGTTCTCAACTGAACAACAATGTAATAAAGTCACCTTGTCAGCAGTATTGTTGCATAGATTTAGTGCCCATAATAATTAGTATCTACTATATATTGGTAATAGTCGATTATATTATGTAGCATGGGGCTTTAACAGGCAAGCAAAAAAAATTTCCAATGACACATTATCAAAGTCGGCATCAGTTTTATTGGAAAGCGTTACTATTAGTCCCTTTAATAAGGGGATGTGGCAATCAGACAGTTAAAAGTGATTTGAAACGAAACCGACACATTCAAACTTATATGGCTTTCATTGTGTGTGCCTAGCTGACAAACACAGGTGTTTAGTAAAAATCATCAGTAAAGTGGGCAGCAAAAAAAAAACATGATTTCATTTAGATGGATTCTTGTAAAAAATATTTTTTCCTTACGCAGCATGTGAAAGAAAATATTCTCTAGACAGCATTAGCACTTTCAGTTAGTTAGTTACTAGATTCCGTGACTAAATGTGCTTACTACAAACTCGTAAGCCTATGGTTAGATTGATGAATCTTCATAAATAACCTGAAACGTGTGTGATGGAATCTGCACCGTTTGTGTTTGCACATGCATTAAGCTCATGATTGAAATGAATGTGAGAGACACCTCATGAGTTTTGGTCTGAAAGGTGCTACATTTCAACCAAAAAGTATAGAGATAACGTCCATTTTAATAAGAGCCTATTTCCAGTAGAATCACTTAATAAGTTTCATGAAAAATAGTTCATCCATCCTTAGGAGCTTGATTATTTGCTCCTGAAAAAATGTATCTTCATAGACAAAGCAATATATTATTTTTACAAATGCAACTAACTAAAATGTTCGCGATGAGATAACTTGCATGCATTAATTTTTATACTCACTCTTGAGGGCTGTATTAGAAACTGGGATCAACTATACATTACTTATTTATTGGAGTCAGAACAACCCTAAGTTTGTTGGCACACACAATTATCATTACAGTCATGATGAACAATAATGTACTCCTAACCAAATAATAACAACTTGTAATCACATGAATGAATGATGTTTGTATACGAGTTCGACCCTAACCAAGATCAAATAAGTAATTCTGTTACACTGCTGTACATACTACAGAGGAGAAAATTAGAGTCTTATTATATCTATATCTACGAATTTACTGCTTTAAATAATTAAATATCCATTGCCAGTTGCTAGTTAGTTAGTACTGCTGAAGTAAATAGTATACTATACTCACATCAGAGATTTCTGTGTAAACTTACGTATGTATCATTCAAAGTTCCAAAGGGCTGCTAGAAAATTAGAGCTTTATAGTCAAAAAGAGGGAATTTATGGGTCACAAATTATCTGAAATCAAGTTAGGCTTGGAATTCATCTTCATGGCCATTACCACAATATCTGTTGTAACGGGCTGGAATGGAAACTAATCTGGTTTTGGGCCACTACTATCTCTAATGCTGTAGTTTCCTTAAAATGAGTGAAACGGAGCCACCCTCTGTAAATTGTATTGATGAGGTTGGCCATAATTTTGTGGAGAGGATTGCAATAAGGGAGTTCGAAATTATGATATGTGTAGGACTACTAACTACACAAAGGATACAATTTTCCCTTGTAATCAAATCAAGAGCTACTGGTGGGATCAAATAATGTGATAAAATTTTAACAATGTATTTGGTCTGGAAACCCCAACTAACTAACTAGAAGACTTGTTAGTTTTGACTGCCTATGTTATTATCCTGGAAAAAAAAGTAGGTTGAACAATTTACAAACCAATTGGTATAATGATCCTTCATAAGTTTTGTCCTGTGCGATATAATACTTTTTACATCTCATGCATTCATCAATGTCACATTTTGTTGTAAAAGCGTTCCGTAATTGGTTTAGTTTTGAAAAAGTGTGCCATAGAAATGCAACAAATTACTTCCATTATTCCTAGCTAGGGCTTTAGTTGTCTCACTGACTATAGGATTATTTGTGAGGATCGTGGTAACTATGTATGTAAGTTTGCTGTACGCAGTGGTATCATTAGAATTCATATGAGAAGGTTTCATACTTTGGCAGCAGACGTTCTCTTCTACTGTTTGAAACACTAATAATAATTCCGCTCGGTAGTTCTGTTGTTTTTGAGGGAAGACAAAGCTGGTGCTTCAAAGTGAGCATTTCACAAAAGTTTAGAGAACAGATTGTTTGGCAGATGAGGAATCGCGTTAACTTTGAATTCAGTAGACAATAAGACCACAGAAAAGGAATTCTTGCTGGTAAGCACGAGTTTTTTCCTTTAAGTTTCATTCATTCTGGTTTTCCTTGGTTTTCCCATTCATTTGAAGCCTGATTTAAGAAAAAAGGAGTTGAATAAATAATTCCCTCTAAACAGCATGTGAAAACAAGAACACTGAATAATTATATCTATTGCTGTAACTTTCAGTAAGAAACCAACAGAAAAGAGAATAGATTTACATTGAAAACATTTTTGCGAGTTGGAAACATACAGCTGTAAAAGTTCTATGAACAAAGCTGCAATCGAAAAAGAATTTTCTATAAAAATAGCTAACTAGGCTACAAATCCATTTGTAAATTACATTTTCTTCATAATCTTAAGTATTGTATACAATAGCAGACTACCGTATGCTACTAAACTCACAAAATTCATTCATTCAACGTCTCCAGACTAAAATTTGACGTCAACTTCTTTCATGCGAAAACCCTATTGAAATTAATTTCAAAGACGTAAATGTTCCACAAAGTTTGAATATAAACCTACGCACTTCACACATATCGTTCAAATCGATTATTTCAGACTTAAAGGATGATACAGAGTTCAAATGTTACTATCTACGGATGAAAGTCAAACCCGACGCTTTTTTGGCAGGCAAGAAAAAAGCATTTCATCATTTTGCCTTCTGCAGCTAACTACATATCTTCCATACATCAAAGCCTGCCACTTTCTTATTCACAAAGAGCCTGCCCAGAGAATTCAAATGAGCAGCACGTTTGATTTCTACTCCCATCTCAAACGAAAATATTATTCTAAAGTAAAAACGTAAATTGCCGATTTGAAACTTGACGCTTAACCCATTAACGATCTCACTATTCTTGGGTCCGAATTATTCAGCAACTTGATTGAAAGGAAAATCTAGCTTATTTTCATTTCCCTTTCTGTTTTCATGTCTTGGTTAGTCCCATTTTTTTCCTTTCCTAATATTTACAATCCCTCCGGGACTTGCTGCCAATCTCAGACAAGCTTTTTTGATTCAAAGTGCTGAACACCATCATCACACAGTCCCTTGAGATTATTCGTCAGGCTGTCAAATTCCCAGGATATGTTCATGTCTGAATAAGGCCGGGCTTTAGAATCAACTGTTATGTATTTATGCACCCAAGTTGGCAAATATGGGGGCCAAATTTTCGTTTCAGTTCAAAAATAGAAAAGTAACATGACATTCCTAATGTGAACTCTCGTATATACACTTGATCGTATGAATAAGAGAAATAGGATTTGATTGTGGATAAAAATTGTGTTCATTTTCTCCGCAGTGTGCATTCAACTTTACCCTTGTGTCAGCTTGATTCTGAATACACAGGGGCAGTGCAATACACAGTTCAACAAATGTATCTCAAACTGACTGACTGAGAGTGAAAATGCATCAGTGTACAAGAATCTGTGACATATGAATGACTCCAAAAAAGTTGCATTAGATGCAACTAAACTTTCCCCAAATCCAGATAACATTGCATCCTGGAACTTAAAAGCCCATATACGATATACGTAATGTGTGTGTATACGCTTATCTGTAGGCACGGAAGAAAAAGCTTTGATTTCTACTTGTCTGTCACTTTCAGCCCTTGTATATCCTTAATAGTACAGCTTTCTTCCAGGGATAAAAATCCACCCTAAAAGTAAGTAAGTAAGGATTCTATTGATTTAAGCATTAAGACTGGGGTCCCTATCCACTTTTTGAAAGAATGCTAAAAAAACTATTCATATGGACTATACTGCAGAAAGCGTGTTGAGAGGTGGTTTTCAAAACTATAGCTCCGATGATAGATTTGTCTGTCAATTTTTGAAACTGACTTTCCCTTCCTTCATTAGATTTTTTGCATCGATAAGAAACTAACTAACTAACTATGAAGAGAGCTTGCAAAAAGCTTTGTCATCCTGCTGCATTGGAAATGTAGAGACAATGGAGCTTCTAGCAACTAATCATCCATAATTTATCATCATTTTCTCCATACTCATGTTTATCCAGGACGGGACTTGTCGTCAATGATTGTTTCTGCATTCACTCATCATCTGCACAAGATCCACCGCTAATCCGTAATGTCTACATTGCTCCATTATGTTGTATAGTTACTTACGCTGTCCTCTTGTGTTGGTAGCTATATTGGACTCTATGTGATTTATATCACTTTTCCCATCTCATTTTCTGACGAACATTTCCAATAGTTAGTTAGGATGCTAGGAAATTTTGAGACTTGCCAGTCGTTTTTGGAATCATGATGGTATCATTTGGTGAAAGCACACTTACTCGCATCAAAAACGTACTCAAACACGTGCCCATTTGTTTGTTATTGGCGTATGCACCGTATTCGCTGCATACGTTTTCAAGTACTTGTAAAGTTTTTCATTTCCTAATGACGCTGTTCAAAACAATTTCCAATCACTTTATTTAGATTGGATGAACTAATAGAAGAGCGCAAATATCCGCCTTCAAAGTACTGATGTGAAAAGAATCCTATTCTTTTAGCCAAGTGTATGAAATCGGAGCCAAATCCGTACTGTAAATACTGGTATATAGTATACTGAATTGTGTGTGTAATTCATATACATAGTGACAAACACACAGCAAGGGTGACTGACTGACTGCCGTGTATATGGTGTGTATACTGGACGATAATAATATCCGCCTCTGGTCACTCAAGTTCTTTTCTATTATTCAACCAAGCATTCATTATTCCTCTAGTGAGTGTAATCGATCACTTGCCTACAACAAACTATGTGTACTTACTGTATAGACGCACCCAGTAAGCTAGCTAACTAACTCGGCTATTATTGAAAACTGTGTTGGACACAGGAAAAACTTTTGGTTCATTACAAATGTGCCATGAAGGTTCTCCCCTGAGCTACTGGATCTCCACATCTGCAAGCAAACGTATTGAATTTCATACAGGATTCGTAACTTACTAACTACTAGACATGTGTGCATTGCTGATTTAATGGATAATGGACTACAAGGTAGACATTACATGCTTTTAAAATCCGGGTTGTACAAAAGAAAAATTAGGATTCATAGTTAGTTAGTTAGATGTCTGCATGATATTAGTTTCATACATTTATTGTCAACTACGGACCCTTGAGTTTGCAAGTTGTAGTTAGTTACCTGGCATGGATTAAAAACCGTAAGATTGGGATTGTTGATAATATTATCATAATGCGAACAGACTAAACTATGAACCTTATTTGTACGTATTGCACACGCTACATACGAACTACTGCTTCCGTACACGTTTGTTAATAAATGCACGCATCACAGTTTGTCAACTAATAAGAAAATGTATAACTTAACTAAAACTAACTACCTAACCTAGCATTATGCATAGCAAGCAAGGCAAGGTAGATAGATTATAGCAGCAGCAGATACGGAAATATGATACCGTTGGTAACTTTTGATAGAAACAGTTTCCCGTGCACAAAATCTGATAAATTTGTGACCCGATGATGGATAGATGCATTTTCCCCACGGCACGAACTCACAGTTTGAGCTTGGTTAGTTAGTTAGATATTCTCTAATTTCCTTAGTGAGTAACTCACTCGCATGTCATCTCACCTGTGAGTGATTGTGTTTCATTTGGACGCCAACTGTATAATGAACGGCATAGGTGAACTATTGTGTACTGACTGTGCAGCAGTAAACGTTTAGGCTTGAATAATTGTATGGGGGGAGATGAATGATGTTGCTGACTACTGTCTTCACAATTCAATTGAGATGTTTAGCTGCAATTTATGAACCCAGTTTGAAATTTTACTTAATAATCACAGTATTAAGACTGGAAAAACAATTCGTGAGCTCTAGGTTGACTTAGTTAGTAAAAAATTCAATTGGACATTCGACTAAGGACTACGTAAAACATGTTATTTGACCAAGTTTTTACAAAAGCACAGAATAAAAGCACCATAATGCTAATTCATAATGTGTAGTTAGTTAGTTAGCTGTGATAAAGATCAGCCATCTCTAGAGATATGATGTGACCCGTTGATTTTTCAAGTCCTCTCTGTCCAAATCTACGTAATGCATGATGATGAATGATGGCGATTTGATCAGTTCCAGAGATGAGATCAAATGGCCCAGGATGCGGAAAAAATCTCATTTGATGCACATGGCTGCTTGTGTTTTGTTTCGTGATGGTGACATTCAAATTCCCAATCATTGTTTGTGAGACAGTCATCTTGTTCCATTCATTGGAGAATACTTTGTGCATGACATCCTGGCTATTTTAAACTATAGTGGGTTAGTTAGTCAGTAAATATCTGATCAATTTTCCGACCAACAAAAAATGGAGAATTCAAACCATAGTGAAATTCTGTGAACATTCTTCTCCCCTTATAGTTTATACCAACCTACTCCCTAGCTAATGTTTCAGTGTCGCTAAAATGGTTCAATATCCTATTACAGAACCAAGTGTGAACCAGGATGACATTGGACGACTGGAACCCTCCAAAATCTGTGGCAATCCATCACACATGAAACAAGGCATTCCATGCCACATGACAGTGTAATAACAAGTTTTTCCTCATTACATTCTCATTGTTTTGCTAAACTTGATACGCTAAGTAAATGCGCTCACATTTGGCTCCCCTTTAATAACAAGTCAATCCGGTGTCAACTAAATGAAGGATGAGTAACTCAAAATTAAGTCCGTTTCAAAATATTATTGCTGTAGCAGAACTACTAAAACTTTAGTTGGACAATAATATCCCAACTTCCAGTCACTAGTATTTTCAATCGTGAGTCGAACCAAACTAAAAGCTATGAAAACTAAAGTGAAGCAAAATCAGTGCAGATTAAAGTCTTCTCACACAAATTCAACCTATGTATGCCATAATTCGTGCAACTTGCCAGAGAAGGCAACAGACTGTTTGACAGTTAAGCATGCAGGACGAGAAATTTTATTTCCTTTGATTTCATCTCATTTGATTTCCTTCAATAGTTGTTCCTGTGACTATGAGTAAGCATGTTGAATTCCCCAAAGGGTTAAACGGTGGTTGGCTTTCTCATCAACTGTTCTCACAAAATGTCAACTTGACGTATCCAGTTTGCAAACCAACCCCAAAATGCGTCAAAAGCATTACCCAATGTTGCACTTGTATTAATGTTATTAACAAACTGACTATATATTCATAAGCTGGAAGTCAAAAAGGACAAGTTTGCCAGGCGTTTCAATAGCTTATAATTTAACAAAAGATTCTATGCACTTGCAAATATATATCTTTAAGGGGAGGAAGAAAAAATAATATCAAGACTTGCGTTAAAGCCATGTTAATAACTGTTTGAAGAAGTTTCTTATACCCAAAGCCATGCATAATTAAAGCATCTCATATTCATAAAGCGAAAATGGCTTGAACTTGTTTTTATAACCAATGCTCGCACTTTGAACTCCTAACGAGCATAATATTCGTACACATAATGTGCATCATCATCTTATTAGCTTTCAGTAGTCCCGTTTGACTTGTATAACAAGGCTTACAAACTAACTATAATGCCCCATGAATAGAGAAATGTTGTTAACTCTACCCCTTTATTGTTATACTGTATGTATGGAGAATCTTGATGCTGCATTTTAATTTTCTCTTTATTTACACAACGGCATACTATGAAATGCTACAGGGACTATAACTAATTTAGCATGGGAAAATTCTGATGCGTATACTCCTTTTTACAATATTATGTGTGTATACATAGCCCTAGAGACCCGTGTGCATATGAGATTATGGGTTTCTTCCTTTTTACAAACTATTTCACATGCAAATATGAAAAGTAGTATACACAAAGCTGCTCCGCATATTTTTACGCACAGGAAACATTGCTACTATATAATATCTGCCGCATATAAGTTGAAATGAACCATAAGTCTAGAAAAAAAGTGTACAGTCAGCCATCGAATTGGATAAAATAATGATTTCATCATAAATATGAAAAAGGCACACATGAGATACTAAATATTGCTGTCAAATGCAAATACCTTGTGTACTTCACTTTTACGAAAAAACCCTTTACTCAGTCAGATACTCATGGAAATTTGAATGTACAACATTCATGTAATGCTCCTATCCGGCGCTCACACTCAGTACACAATTCTTGCTATTATCATGATCATGCATGCAAAAAAAAGAGATGGACCCATAAAACGAACGGCAGAGAAAGTAACTGAGAGTAGTCCATTGTGTTTTGAAACGATTGGTGGAAAAAAATGATGGTTTCAGAACAAGTTTTTTACGAGTACACAGAACATGTCTGGTCGTTTGAGCAAATGGGAAAATGTCTCGTCCAATAATAAGGAGAACGGAAGCCCATAATATGATGGTGGGCAACTGGCCATTCATCCATGGTTGATGGGACACCAAGATAGCAACATCATGTAATAGAAAATGGGAAGCTGACTCTTGAGATGATAAATTCCTAGAATTTGCAATCTATCTACTCTTTTGCATATCTTGAGTGTCCACATCATATTGACTGACTGAGTTAGTTTTCCGGGCAAACTTAATACATAGTCAGTAAGTAAGTACTACATGCCATTTTTGTGTGTACAGTCAGTCAGTCAGTAATCTTTCAGGGTAGAAAGTAAAGTAAGTTGTCATTTCCAGAGATATTCATCATGCTCGCATGGAAAGTAGGTAAGTGCAAACATGAACCGTAACTGGGCTGGATTCATGCTCTCTTTATGTTGGCACAGGCATGGAAAAAATGCATTAGGGGAATATTTCCTGGCGAGGGGTACCCATTTGATGACAGTATGTAATATTATTATAATGTAGTCATGTCATTGAATTATACTTGAGATAAAATCTACGAGCCAAGAATCTGTGATGAATGAAGAGAGGAGAAAAAAATTCTCTGGGAATGAAAACAATTGGAATGCTTCACATTTGAACTATGTATGAGAAATAATATCGTTTGAATGGGGCCGATTATGGTGTATCAACTTATAGTTTAGTTTTACTAACAATTTAAATATTGGTGGACTGTGAAATTTGAAATGGTTGGGGGATAAATGGAATCTACGGATAGCACGTTCACGGCCAAACTTTTTGGTGGTTTTGTGTAGCTTTTGGGAACAGTTTTAAGTCATTGGTGGTAAACCAAACACCGATGGATACAGCTTGGGAACGTGATGATGATACAGTTTTGACTGAATCATTCATGTGGAAACAGTATCATTTTGGATGTAGATTTTTCACATAATTTCTTAGGTTTTTTGCGCCTTCAGTGTGGTTGCTGTTGCCAGCATTGGGAACTTTAAGTGATTTGAAAAAATTTAGTCATCTTTTGTGGTATCATTTTATGAGACTTGTGTGTATAAGATGGAGCAAAAAATGGACACATTTGTGAATCCCGCAGATACTAATGCATAGATATACATTGAATGTCTACATATACGAGATACTAAAATTTTGCTTTTTTTTCATGATTCATTCTTGCAGGTACACATGAAATACAAAGAATTACATGCTCTCTTGCCCATCTTAATTGCGGAGGGTGACATGAAAGCATATACTTTTCTTCTCCCTCAACTAGCATTCCATATTGTTCATAGCTTTTGAAATGCATTTCAGCCGAGCCAAACAAAGCAAGAAAAACGACTTACCTTATGTACCCGCATAGCAAAAAATAGTAGCTCCAGAGCCCATACTATATAATCATAATGTGAAATCCACACAAAAACTTGCGCTACACTCACAAACTAACGACAGTATTATAATTTAAACATTTTTTCTCTTTCCATCTGCACATGCTTGGCTACACTATATGGATACCAAGTGTTGCACACATAAAGGATGAAAATCCTTTCACCAAACAAATCATTATTTGAGTAATGCTGATTCGGCAAAGGACACATAAAGACATACCAATTGCATGAATACACATACTCTCTGAATAGTATATGCAATTTCTAAATGGTTGAGCAAACTAGCGCAACTAAAGTAAACAACGAGAATGTACCATACATGTCTCCATATTCAACTCAAGGGGTTGAGAACAAAAAAAATCAAGCAATCCCTATTTTTCCTCTTGTTGAAGAATCTAAACACACCATTTAACAAAAGGAAATCTTACAAAAATTACTGAAAATGAAAAAAAACCACAAACTAAATAGTGACTGCTTAAAAACAGTGCATTTTTAAAAGAAAGAAAATAATAATAGTTAACTATAGTTACTTTGTTAAAAAACCCTCCATGCAATTTTCTGCTGGAAACTTATTAAACTTTTAACTAACAAAGCGTTCCCTTTGAACTACAATTTAGTTAGTTAGCTAGTTGAATTGAATAGCATCATGAAGAAGTAATGAAACAGACGCCGACTAAACTGATGGTTACTATACTACTGCTGGATCGTCGTAACTAACAAACTAACTAACTTTGTGACAAGCTGCCACTAACTGCCTGACTGACAAGTTCGTAACAAAAAGGGGGAAACAATTATGTAGGATACACATATGATTTGAATGAAGATAAAAAAAGTGCTGTCAGTCCAATTTGTGCTCCAAGAAGAACAAAACAGAATGTGTGTGGGGGGAAATCAAAAAGAGAATTACGTTTTACACGACATGTAATAAGTTTTAGCAGTGTGTAAAGAAAAGGAAGTGAACATGCATAATTCATAGTTGGTTGGTTAGAAAGCATCCTGATGCAACTCTAATTCTTCTAGCCACACATATGTTTCCCTGTGCAAAATATATAGAAACTGACTAACTACACTGTGTCTAACTAAAGTTGAGTTGTGAAAATGGTGCTCTGGTTGTGACATTTCACACAGGAGCTAATCATCAAAGTTGTTGGGGGAAATGCAACTCATTCTAAAGCAATTATGTATGTACATGTGTAATGCTATGAACAGCAGTAGTAAAGTTAGTACTACTAACTAACTAACAAACTAATACTACTTATGCAGAAACTTGCCGCAAATGTTTCATTTATTATGATGGATCCTTTGGATGAGCTGTGTGTGTGATGCTGCATAGTAATCAAGTATTGATTATTCCTTCTGATGCATTTGTCTCTGTCAGTTAGTTAGAATTAATTTCACAGCAGGATCATTTTAGTGCATTTAATTAGTACAAATATTTTCGGAGTGACTGATGACGTTTGCGTTTATTAGTTTTTTGGCCAGGAATTTGACTAATATACATACATAGTGTATGTTTCAAATACAGCAAAATGCTGCGTGTTGTCCTAACACTTTTGACCAGGTACTGTATATAGTGTGCAGGGAATTCAAAATTGTTTTAATATTTCATTTGTTTTAGTGCATTTCATTCATTTGCAAGATTTCAAGCCTGACTTTGCCTGAATATGAATTACATGTGAAAGTCAAAGTTAGAAGAAACTGTGCAGCCACATTGATCATTATTTACTTACTTAAGAAAGAGCATTGCTCTCCATAATTCCTTGGTGAGGGAAGAAATATAGAGTTCAATTAATTATGTGCTCCGCCCAGTTGTTATAACTAGATAAATTATGGTGGTAGACATTAGTTATAGAGTAAGTAAGTTAGGAGGATGTAAAGTTTTGAATGTGCTCGTTTAGTTAGTAGACAATTGGTGAAATATTACGTACAGAGGAGTGTATGTGAAACTTATGGCCAATTCTTGCAAATAATTTCATTTCTAGCTTTATACAGCAAGTTAGTTAGTTAGTTAGTTGGTTTGTGTTCATCTTTTTTGGATTCTCATAATCTACGACTTGATTGTAGTAACAAACAACAGAGTCGTTTATCTATCCCCATTCTGTGTAAATCTTGTAATTTATGCAGTTAGACAAGAGCAGTCACTTTTATTAACACATAGTAACAGTTGCATCGCTAAAAAGACAAGCAAGCGATTAGCATGACGGGTGTTTTGAATACAGCTTCATTAATTACAAATAGTCAAACGTCTGTATATTGTGTTTTAAACTCGAAAATTAATTTCAAACCAAGTCTATAATTTTTGGTGACAAATTGCAAGTCAAACACAGCTTTAAATCTGTGCTAACTAACAAGCAGTGGGACTGACTTGACTTGGTAAACTTATTTCCATTACTTTTGTATCACATTTCAGAGGCAAGAAACTTTTAGCTCATTCCTTGGTCACCAATTAAATGGAAACAATTAACGAGCGCACACCAAACAATCTATCTTTTAGTTCTGTTTGTGTTTCTGAAGAAACATACAGCTTATAGTTTCATACTGGTTTCCTCTTCTGCACGTGGACCCTATTTATGGAATAAAAGCCTAGGCAAAATTGACCCTGCTACTAGTTTTATGATCATAGATGAAATCTACCATTTCCCCCGTCTTTGAGTGATTGATCTCCAGCATAGTTTCAAATCCATGAGTCTACCAATGCAAAACTTTTTCCTCCATGCTTGCTCATCATTAAAGACCAAGGCAAGTTTACAGTCACTGGCAAAAAAAAGCTTACGAGTCAGTCAACATTGCATGTCTTATGTCCACTTCACATTATAATCATTATCATCATCCCTTTACGGAAGCCCGTGGATGTATACTGTTGATAATAAAAAGCAGAGAAGAAAAACTTGTGTACAATGTTACCAACTCACTCACTCACTACTGTATGGCTTAACTAACGAACTAACTAAAGGGCAGTAAAAACATTGAAACAACTTTTGTATCAAACTGACTGACTGAGTGCGAGTCCGAAAAGATTGATGACTTTCTTCATTTGCGACTCAAGTGGGAATTATGTACTAGAACTTTGATGGCAACTCCCTAACAATATATATTATATTTTATATGTATATTGGGGTACTGGAAATAATCCTTTAGTTAGTTAGTAACCACTTGATTGTGCGTTCAATGAGTGACTAAGGAGGATCGGAAGTTTATAGGAGCCAACTTTTTTCGACGATTTAGATAGTTTGCTACTATTAGAGAACGGTACGGTACAAATCCAATGTTTAAACCCTTTTGAATTCCTTGTACACCATTGTGGAAGCAAATATTGTTATTTTTCACTAAATCTTAACTTGCTTTTTGGACCACCCATGAGTTTAATTTGGCTATACGCTTTGTAAATATAGTTAGTAAGTAAGTAAGCATGCTCTGGATCTAATTTTTTCAAGTGATTTACTGTACTGATATATTTTTTTTGGTTTTTAAAACAATACAATTAGCTACCACTGGGAATGATGGCCTTGGTAAGTCATATAATTAAAAGCGCGTGTGTTTTCCCAATAACAATAGCTCAACATGGAGTACTTACCCTTTCAATTCACTATTCGTGTGTAATGGGTAAGTCATTCAGGTTCTGTGTATAATAATCTTATCTAGTTTTCTTGTTCACCATGCCTATTGTGAGGAACTGGCTAGCTAACTAACTAACTAACTAGTTAGCTTCCAAGATGAGATATAAATTTCAATGAATTGATCCAAGCACGCATCTGTAATCATAATACTTTTTGTGCATTCTAAAAACACTAGGAAATAGTGGGACCTGAGGCATTATGCGCGTGGCTCCTTGTTCCATTATTGGCATGCACGGAATTCATTATGTGAATAGATAGTGGATCCAAAAAAAAAGATGCAGAGGCCGTAAATTTGGTTTTAGTTTTGGTCAATCTTTATATTATTGCTATATTTTAATGAACAGCAATGCTCATCATGTATTTTCAAATTTAATGAAAAAAACGCCTTTCAAATATTTTGCTCGTATTTTACCTTTCCCTAGGTACAATTTGTATTATAGATTTTGTATGTCCTGTTCAAAATCCTGCTGTTATTATTAGACTTAACTTTTTCATAAATAATACACTGATTACACCAGTCGACAAGGCATAAAAATGCTAAAAAGCAACGCTTTGGAACTGGGGAATTACTTACCTACATGAGGGAACAAAAGACAAGCTCACCGTATGTAAATCACGACCCTAATTGTTTCCCAGTGTGAGAGCAAACGGTTCTGCTTCCAGCGCAATATGAACCATCATTCCACAATGGAAGACAATGTACACGACCAAAAGATGTTCCCAACAGATATCATTCATAACACAAAAGTGGCTCAACTGATTGAGCACAGGTAAACTTCCATTCTATATAATAATGGCCAAACAATGTTGCTCAATAATTATTATCCCTGGCTGATCTATACAGTTCATCCTCCAGACATTTCCTAATCGTAAACCAGACAGCCGTAGTGGATCAGTTAGTTAGTTACAGAGACTTTATACAGTTAAAGTAAGTAGCTAGGAGCATTGGATGATTTTACACTTCAGAAGATTATTTACGTTTTATGATGAGCTTGTTAGGATTGGCTCAAGTAACTAACTAACTAACAATGAATGACAGAACATTTTACATCACCGATTTTGGAATTTTTGGTCTCAAATTTGAGATCAGCACATGTGAAAACCTAGAAAATTAGTTTTTGGCTCCAACGCTCCGAAATTTAGGCGCTGGAGCAAATTTTAGATCGAATTTTTCCCCCATTGAAACCCATGCTAAACGAAAAGGTGTCTAAGCAGCATGGAGTTATCTGTAAGTTAAAACGATCCTTCCAATAAGGTTCCTGTGTTGGCGTGGTGGTGAGGTTAAGGGACTTGTGAATTGGCGGGGTGCGGGCTCAAAGCCCGTCCTCGCCATAATCTTTGCATTTTGTTTTTTTGGGGTTATTTTTTACACTTTTCAACTTTTTTCACTTTATATGTTTTTTAAACATTTATAATTAAGAAAAAAAAGTGAGCAATGAGATAAAATTTTGCGAAATTTCAAGTTTCCAGGGTCTACTCTTTGCTTTTTGATCTATAAACTTTGACGCCGTGTATAAATTTAATGCGAGAGCGTTCAGACCGAAAACTATTTTTCCAGGTTTTCTGACGTGCTGATCTCGAATTTGAGACCGAAAATTCCAAAATTGGTGATGTACAATGTCCTCACATTCATTGTAAGAGGGTCAAAAATCATAAGCAATATTGCTCATGTAAGAAGTTCTCTATTGTTACGTTGGGAACTAATCCTCGGTAAGTAAGTAACAGTACAATGAGGATGAGTTGCAAAACAAAAGCTCGTTAGAATCAGCATGTAATTGGATTAGCCTTTTGGTCGTCCAGGACATCTTGAGATCTTAAAGTTTAAGTACTAAATAGCTGGAATTCCATTATGAAATTTTCAGATACAATAGTTAGTTAGTTACGAATCTTAACTGCGGGATTGCAGCAGTGGTGTTTTTGTAGCCCAGATGATGCTAACTGTGGACGCCATTTGGCTTATTTGTTTCGTAGGTTATAGTTTGTGTGAGAGTTGATCTTTGTTTGCTCAAACTACATTTTATGTTTGTTAGTTGCAACGCATTATTGACGTTTGTTAGTTTAAAGTTAGTTTATGGATTGAGATTTGGTCATTGATGAGATAGATTTCGAGCTGTAAGGACCTAAATTAATTCGTGGAGAATTTTTGTGTTAAAAAAGAGTAATTTGTTAT
>Ga0210040_10002327_pt1 | contig 26958 bp, 29 predicted proteins | sample CryGeyCG12114_NA_FD_185462 | JGI IMG/M metagenome (GOLD analysis project Ga0210040, IMG submission 185462) | Groundwater microbial communities from aquifer - Crystal Geyser CG19_WC_8/21/14_NA (SPAdes) (version 2) | ecosystem: Environmental > Aquatic > Deep subsurface > Groundwater | place: USA... | reverse complement strand
CTCTCCCTACTCCCAAACATCGCAGCATCATATTCAGCCTGCGCATCATAAAAATGCGGTCTGCCCTTCGTCTCCTTCTTCCGCCGATTCCACTTCCTCTGCCGCACATACTCCCACACCTGGCTCGCCCAGCCAGCATTCCCATTCGCATTCGTGTTCACATTCTTCTTGCTTCTACCCTTGCTCCCCCTCGAACCCGCAGTCGAACTCGCACTCGCCACACTCGTCTCCGCCACCTTCCCCAACTCCTCCCCACTCAGACCCCCATACTTCGCCCCCCACCAACTCACCAACTCCCCCCTCTCACTCCCGCTCAAAGCATCCAACGTCCCCCGTCGCTCCAACAACCTCAACCCCCTCCCCGACCGCACAACCCTCGCCCCACTGCCCCAATAGCCCTTCCCCGCCAACTCCACCGCGGCCCCGTAACTGCGCGTCGGCAGTTCCGCGTCCTCGCCGAACCCGGACCACGCGTTCGTCGGGCTGGCTGGGTCGTCGATGCGCGCTTGGCGGTGCAGGAATTTGGAGCGGTCGGGGCTGCGGAGCGCGCTGAGCGTGGCGTTGGGGTGGGAGTGGTAGAGGATTTGTGTTTGGTCGGTTTCGTAGAGGATGGGGCGGGACAGGGGGTCGGATGTGTAGATGTTGCGGGCGCGCGAGAGGCGGCGGGTGGCTGAGGAGGTGCGGCGTCGGGGTTCGGACTGGAGCTGGAGCTGTGCGCGGGCGTGGGCGTCTTCGAGCTGGTGCTGGTGCTGGGTTGCGAGTGCGCGACGCTGAGCTTCGGCGTGGGCTAGGACCTGAGCTTCTTGGGCTTGGGCGCGGCGGTGGTCGAGCGCCGTATTGTAGGGTTGCGACTGCGCGTACTGGTCCTCGAAGATGAATTCTTGGCGTGGCGGTGTTGCAGGTGAGTATCTTCGGCCGGACCTGGTTGTGCCTGCACGGGCAGCACGGGGCGATTGGGGGGATGTCGACTTCTGGATCCTGCTGTTAATTGTTCGGGGGGATTTCGGGGCTGGCTGGTAGGCTTGATATCGGTATTGGGCGGCTTCGTTCTTGTTCTGGACTATGACGGGGGGAGCCTTGCGGGGCCGACCGACGCTTCGTCGTCTTACGGCGGACGTTTGCTGGATGGGAGGCATGGTTTGGGATGTTCTGGGTTTGATTGGGGCAGGGCGCCGCATGATGATTGTACTGCGCATGGTAGTTATGCTGTTGGGTGTGGGTTAGAAAACAAAGAAGACCCGGCCGGCTGCGGACAGCACTTGCGAACGATGTCAGTGATGGTGCGCACAGACGTAGATGCTATTATTGTGCGGTTCGGTCTGTGAGCGGTCATTGCGAGTCTGTGCTCACGAACAATGTCCGTGCCTCGTGGGTTGCAAGAACTGTGCATGTAGCCAAAAGCTCGAACTGAATCTGGTCATCAATCGACATCCATCAGAAATAGGTCATAGTAAATAGGAATGCTTCCACATGATAACACAGTCACCATGGTGTGGAACGTAGAATTGAAGATGTCGTTCTCACCACCGTCTACCCCACAGCTTTTCTCGGACTCTCTGTTCCTCCTCTGCCTTCTTCAGTGCTGCTCTCCACTCTCTTTCCATCCTTTCCGTTAAGCTCTCTTGCTGTTCTTCGACGGGACTATCACAGCCTTTGAGTCCGATGAATCGTCCCCACCTCCGCCTTTTCGTATCCAGATCTACAAGCTGTCTCCTTGATACATTCTCTGCGATGCTCGTACTTGAGCTGGACGAACCACACCAGACTTTGCCCCAAGCTATAGGACAAGGATACATCCACCGCTCCTCACCCGCATCGATGGTTTGATGATACCATCGTGCGAGATCGTCAAGCTCCTCGTGTGTGAGCAAATGGTACTGCAGCAGACTCTTTGGAAAACCGGGATGAGCTTGACCTGTCCGGACTGAGATCAGCGGTACAAGCTGACTGGCCAGGTGCGCGACGGAGGCTTGTAGGTGCTTCTGCTGCGGTGTTTGTGGTCTATGGACAACTATTCTGGTAGGGAGAGATGTGGAAAGATGTCTGCGATGTGTACGGCGTTTGTGGATAGGAGAACGTGGCCTGACGCGGGCGGTCATGGGAGACGCATTCGATGTGAGTACCGCGCTAGACTTTGGCAGAATATGGCGGTATGCCGTCGACTGGAACTCTGTGCTCAATTGCTCGACGGCATGAGCTCCTGTATCAGAGGATGTCCGGAGCGCAGACGCGGACGATCGTGCGTTTAGCCGAAGTGGCAAACAGACCACTTGCTCAATTATTGGACTTTGCATGCTCTCTAGTCCTTCATTGGCGTTTTGCCGTTGTAGGGAAGGAACATGTCTGCGCAGTGATGGACTGAGCAGTGGAAGTCCGTTGTCTCGAGGGGTCCTCAAATTCGTAGATGTGAGACCGGACACAGGAGATATTGGTGTAGTCTGATGGGAGCTTGCGTGATCCGTGCTGATGGCATCACTGCGCTTGTGCCACGGTGCTGAACATCGTCGCTGTACAGCAGTAAGAGGTGTTTCTCGTAAAGACAACGGTGATGGAGTGATGAGTTGAAACTGCATGGACATCCTTTTCAGTGTGTCAGCTGCAGCGGAATTCTGAAACGATGTCACGAGCTTCGGCAGGTGCAACGATGGAGATATGACTGGCGTGGCAGGTAGGTCCAAATTCATATCCATTATCATTGCAAGGGGAGTGATTGGAGAGATGTCCATTGGCGAGGTAGGTGAGATCGGGTCGACTGGCGACATCTTGCTTTGTTGTCAGATTTGCTGTTTCCGAGTGAGCGTATACAGTTGGTGATCAAACAATTGCGAAAGACAAACGGCTAGCGAGAAATGATTGTGTAGAAACAAGTGAGCGGGAGATGAAACATATCGTCAGTCAGGTTGAGGCTCAGTCGTGGTCAGAGCAGAGGTCGCTTTGTTGTACCAGCACCTTTTCCTGGTGTGTTCGCTTTTGTTTCGCTTCTTTCTCTCATTCTGCAGCTGTTCGAGAACATACATGCACCCTGAACACAACCACAAATATGGCACCTTCTAACACCAAACAACTGCTTCCACATGCATCAGAGAACTTGCACCGCTCTATTCTGGATGCATACCTGATAACAATAATCCGATTCACTGATGTGATGGCAGTTGTAGTGGCGCGTGGTAGGTTCGCCAGTGTAGACTGGGTACTAATTTGGCGAGCTCTTTGTGTTGCATTCGTGAACAGAAAGCAGCTGCAACTTCCTCAGTGACAAAGAAAATCACGACTATCTGGGCTATTCTAGCCTTTTGATGCACGTTTTGTGCCAAATTCGAATGGTGCCTGCACAAATCTTGTGTCGTAGGCATCTGGACAGGCAAGTGCTTCTTGCTGCCTGATCAGCTTTTTAGGCGCCCTCATGCTTTGAGCAAATTGGATGTATGGTAAAGCAGTGTCGGATCTGCTTATATGAATGCGAGACTCCAACGAGTCGTTTCTTGAAAGGCCACTTGGGAGGATTGGAATCGATTTGCTTTCGACACGGGGATGAATCGGCTCGTTCGCTTGTGGAACAATGTGGCGGATACCCGACAGGGCTATGTTTAAATCTTCTTCTCCGTTGCAATCGTACCTAATGGAGGTCTTTCGGGTGTAATATACATAACTCACTTCTGCCGCGCCAGCACAATCAAAGTGCCTGGAATCAACAAAGCCGCGGGATCCCGCTGTAATCGCTCGCGAATGAAGGGCAGAAGTCAAGACTGTACCTCCTCTCCTCCCCTCCCGGTGTATATCCCTCGAATTGCTTGTCTCCAGCTTTTCGCCTTCATAAGATCATCCCAAAGCAAAAGTATGACAAGAAACGGTTCATGTAGATCACCGCGGGCCCAGCTTATTCGGCGTCCTTGACAACATCAGTGGCTTCAGCTGCACCTGCCGCGGACTCTGGTGCCCTGTCTTCGACGGCTGGAGCGGCGGCTGACTCAGTCTTCATCTCCTCGGTCGGCTGTTCTTGCTTCTCCATCTCATCAATAGCTGCAACCTTCTCGCCAGCGTCAGCATCGACTTCAGCGGAGATTTTCTCCACAGCTTCTTCGGCAGGCACAGTGTTCTCCTTCGGCTCTTCAACCTTATCTTCGATCTTCTCTTCTGCCTTCTCTTCGGCTTCTTTGTGAACACCGTTCGTAGCTGTGGGAGTGTCCTTCTCCTCCTTGCCAGTATCCTGCTTGTCTGCCTCGGCTGGCTCAGCTCCTAGCAAGACGTTCCACTCTCCTAGCATCTTGACTGCTCTCTCGCGGAAATGGTACTCCTCATCTTTGGGGATAGTGTTCAGCTTGACAATGCCTTTCAAGACCTTGTTGATCTTGGTGTTACGGATGATGCCAACCTCAAGGTCGCTGCCGTAAGCTTCCAGCTTTTTAATGTAGCTCGCCATCTGTGGCATCTCAGCCTCAGCAGGCTCTTGATCTCGTGAAAGAAAGCCTTTCTGGAGTTTGTGTCGTAGGAAGAGCACCTCTTTCTCCCGCGTCTTACGGGCCTCGACAGGGTCAAGTACGACTTCTTCCTTTTCCTGCTCACCCTCCTCTTCGGACTCTTGTGCCTTCTTCTTCTTCTCCGACTTGGCTTTAGGGGTCTTCTTTTCCGTCTTTTTGTCGGTCGAAGGAGTCTTCCCCGTGGTGAGTTTGATTGTTGTCTTTGTCTTGGGGGTCTTTGCAGGCTGTTAGCTGTGATTAGTCCAGGATCGTCGCACGCGCAGGAGTAACATACCTTGTCTGGCTCTTCATCGTCGCTCTCGGGCTCCTTCTTTCGCTTCTTGGAGGATTTCTTGGGCGCGGGTTCAGCGTCTTCCATGTCAACGTCGTCCTCCGCCTTGACTTCTGACTTGCGCTTCTTCTTGTCGGCTTTGGCGGCCTTTTCAGCTTCACGCTCCGCCTTAATGCGTTCGTCTTCCTGGATGGCCGCCTCATGTGCGTCCAAGACTCCTTTGAAGTGGTCTAGGTCGTGCCCTTGAGCAGCAACCTTGTACGCTTCAATCAACGCCTTCGTCTTGCCCTTTTCAGAGACATCCTTGCATTGATCTGGTTCGATGGGGGTGATGTCTGTGTTCGGTAACCAAGCACTGCGAAGTGTTAGGTCTGTCTACTGTTTCGCGGGAGGAGTCACTTACAACTCGTTGGTGTGCAAAAACATGACGGGGTAGGTCCTATCGCTGACCTTCTTCCCACCATCGGCGTACGGCTCTCTATAAGTACCATCAGACTGGATAGCGGTCACCGGTCGCGTGTTATGTAGGATTGGTGGGAGCATCTCCTCATCACAGATGACAGATGGCCATGGTGGATAGCTTCGTAGACGAGCCAGATAAAAATCTCCAGGCTGCGCGTCCAAATTCGTCAGTTTCGCCTTAGACTGTTTCTTCTTCAGAGTCTTGCTTCTGTGCTCGGGCACGCCAGTCGACGACTTGCGCTTCGACTTCGCCGTAGGTGTGCCATTTGTGTCTGGTGCAGCAGCGGGTGCGGATGAGGCTGGATCGGTCGCAGGCTCTGCATCTTTCATCTCGGTATCTGCATCAGCGGCAGGCGCCGGCTCTTTCAATGGCTCTTCTGCCTTCTCTGGCTCGGGCACTACTGGATTCTCCTCCACGGATTTTGCAGGCTCGGCCTCAGCGGGTTCAGGCGCCCCATTTATAGCTGCAGTGGCTGCAAACGTCAGCATGAGTCTGGCGTGATGGATCGGGTGAATGGCGACTCACGTTCGGCAGGTTTGCTACCAGCTTCAGCCGATGGCACATCCCCTTCTGCAAGAGCTCCGGTCATCTCTGCCGCTGGTCCAGATGCTGGTTCTGCCAGACTTGGAGGGGCATTGTCCTCAGATTGAGTGATCTTGACTGGGACAACCGTCTCTCCTGCAGGTGTCGTATCTGACATGACGGCGGTTTCGAGACGAAAATATGCCGAGGTGGCAAGCGCGATCTAGGGTGCAGGTCAGACGGCTAAGACCTAGTCAGTACCAAAGGTCTTTCGAGTAGGAGGATCAAGATATGTGCTAGGCAAGGTGTTTCACGCCGTCGTTGCCGCCCGTTGTTCACTGGTGACGCGACCTGTTGCCGACAATGCCTGCACATAAAAGTCGCGACTAATGGGGTGTGACCTACCTCTAATGCTGTTCGACGCGCGTGTAATCAGATGCCGAACGGATGATGCTTGGAGATGGAAATCGTGGGTGGGTGGGTGGTGGTGGTTGGGGAGGGTGCTGGCGCAGCGAAGAATATGTTGGAGACAGTAGCTGCGCAGCACGACAAGCCGGCAACTTTCTATGCGACAAGATCGGCACAGCAGTCGTCTCCAGCAGAGAAGTCGCCAAGACTGACGTCTGAGCTGTCGCTTCTTCCTTCAAAATCACGCTAGCAGAAGGTGGAGGAGGATGAGCGTGTAAGGCGGTCACCATAGAGCGCGTTGTTTATCCAGTCCATGATAGCTTTTTCCTTCTTCATACCAGGCTGAATTCTACCCTCGTCCTCGTGAGTATCTCAAGAACAATGGCGAGCGCTATTTGAGGTGGTGAATTTGTGAGAGATTAGGTAGGTCTGCAGACACCCTCTGTAGCAGAGCACACGGGTACCTTCTACCAAATATTCCAATCAACACCACTCATGCGCTTATCTTAATCACTAAGCATACAAAAAGTCGTGTCCAGATCATTCCTGATAAAACATCCCAGCTCTGACCTTCGCCTCATCGTAATCTGGTACGTCGAAATCTGGCACTTCTACTGCTTCCATCGCCGGCTTGTGCATTCTCAAGCACCAAAGGAACCAGTCTTCCACCGGAAGCAGATTGAGCAACACACCATTGATCCGCCAGCCGATAGCGCAGATAGCTGCACCTGCCACTGCGTCAAGGATGAAGTGGTTAGCTGTCGACACAATGGCAACCAGAATCGCGAGCGGGTACGCGAAACCGATTGACAGGCAAAGCATTCGGCGCCTCGACGGCAGCTTGAATTGCGGTGCAAGCTCGGGGTGACTTTGGTTGAAGAACGGCAGCTGTACTGATCTCGACCGCCGATGTTGTGGCGCTAGAGGTATTGTCATGACCGTCAAGCCAACAAGAAGAGCGTAGCCAAAGTGCAAAGACGGCATAGCGGCCCACTGATTGCAGAACTTGTTTGCCGTCCACACTGACGCTGCGCCATCTGCGCCATGCACTGTATCCACGAACTCGAAACTTCTTGCAAGGTCGCCAACTTCGCCTGATACCTCTTCGTCGCTCAACAGTCTTGGGGGCATGCATGGCCACAACGTGAAGACAATGAATGCCATCAGATTGCAGATTGCCATAGTTCGTCTCCTAGCTTCGTACAGCCAAGGACCAGACGGAGACCCCTGTACGGTTCCGTTGACTTCACCCGAACGATGTTGAACAAGACGATTGCTCGTTATCGTGTAGTAGAACAGCCATACCAAGAACGCAATCGTACCGGGGATGTGGATGAAAGAGTATAGCCAGTTGATGTATCGCATGAGCGTTGGGTAACCCATAAAGAACCGCTGAATGGGCACCTCCCAAAATATGTGGAGTCTTTGCTCGACTGCGATGACTTGCAGAGCGTGTTTTCGCGCGACATTGACCGTGCCTTCTACTATAGTGAGAGCAGTGAACGCTCGACCAACCTGGTACACCTATAGATTCATTATTAGCAGGCTGAATAAAGCAATGAATCCACTTGCGCGTACCCAGTATATCAGAGCCCAGTACCATGCCTCCACAAGGAAGGGAAATTTGTGCAGTATCCTACTCAGCAATCGGTTTTTGAAAACAGCTGTGTTTGGTGTTTCGATGGTCTTGCTCCACCCCAGAAGGCGCAAATGTCTGGGTCGCCATTTCTGCTCTTGTGACGGCAGCAGGGACGGCGATAGTGATCTGTTCTTTGAGGAAAGAGGCTTAATGCTGTGTTCATCATATTTGTCCTCACCAACCTCAACTCCTTCCGACGTTGGCGACTTGTTCCGCCATCTTGAGCTATGATTCGCAAACATGTAGTCCGTGGCCCTGTTTATCCATGCTCCACCAAACAGCAGGGTCACGACGACCAGAGGCTCAAGCACCGCGCCAATTGCCATCTTCGAACGTGTTTATAACGCGCGTGTCCCGTGTCCCGTGGCCTCCCAGTCCTGTCTGGTAGTACAAGCTGTGTATCGTACAGTGCAAATCAGTTGGCACGGCAGGAAGAACACAACCAACAGCACTTTCCGCAATCCGAAGGCAACAAACAAAAGGACAGCCACAAGCTTGTAGCATCAAGTCAGCCTTCAACCGGCGACGACGGAAATCCATGACGGTGCTCCCATCCCTACCAGATGACGCACAGGAAGGCACAACGGTATCCTAGCTTGGTAAGCATTGGTGGGACTTGAGGCAACGGCTAGAGAGGGTGAGGACCGGTCGAACTGGACCCGGCATAAATTTGCTACTCAAGTCTGATTCGGTAGGTTGAAGGACTGGACGGAGTGATGGGAGCGCATGCTGACAACACCCGAAAATGTTATGTTAGCAAGGCTAGCACGGACACAAGGTTTTCCGTACAACCATAGTGCTGGTTTGGCCGCCCATCGTCGTTGCTGAGCGGCCAACAGTGTGCAATTTCAGTCTGACCTGCTTGCGGAAATGGGGGCACGATGACTGAGCTCGCGTGACAAGGGTGGCGTCTCGGACGAAAGCTCATGCATTACCGATGCGAATCCGTATTCATGTCAGGTGTGGTGGAGGAGCAGCTTGAACGACATCTTCTGAGTACTACGTAAAATAAGGAAAAACGGATCGACGGAAGCAATGTCATAGGCGAGAAGTGGTTTTGCTATCTTTTGATGATGCAAAATCATAGATGAGGCTGAAAATTCCTGTTATGACTTCTAGCAAAATTTGCTTGGCAAGGAAGATATTTCCATCTCCCTTGACATCGCAAATGTAATTTTTGCAGTATCGGTACCGTCTACTACAGGTTTCTTCGAACTTGACTTGCAATGCCAGGAGGTCCAATAATGCAGCACCCACCATGGCTTTCTTGACTGCAGATTCTAGAAAGGACAACCTGAGCACGCAACAGCGAGCCTCACGTTGTGCTGGCGGCTGGCTTACGTTAAGCCGCTCAGCGCACGCTAACGTCGATCACTTCCGCAAGGACCCGGGAAGCCCTCCTGATTAGCCGGCTCTTCGAACGCAAGCTTTTTGCGCTCTTGGCTTGCAGGTTGCTTGTCTGACTTTCGGTCGATCCTTCTTTGTTCGCATTCCTCCTGCCCTCGGGTCGGCCGAAGATTGGTACCGGCATGGAATGCGCATCTGATTTGTCCACATCTCTCCAACCGTTGAGCAACAAATGTGACCGGCTGGTTTTGAGATGACAGGACTCTCATGCTTGTTCCTGCAAAGCACCCAGATACTCGCAGCTGACCACTGCTGTGCACGCTGTGTTTCTGCAAGACCACCTCGACTCTCCTCCGCTCGGTGCTGAACAGTGTCGAGCTGGCTCGGGTCTTGGATGAACCCAAGCTGTGCTTCGGAGGACATGCTGGCCCAAGAACGAAACCTAGGGATTCCAGCAACCGACAGTTACTGTCGTTAACAAAGTAAGCAGGATAGTGCGCCGTAGGTCGCTTCAGCCAATTTTTCTGCCAACATTGCCAATGCCACTTCCGACAACACTCACAGTGAACTGTCCTTCGTTCTTCTCATCGACGGTTGCAGCATCCCTGATACCCCAGCCAGCAGCTCCAAATGAGCTCAAGTCCCTAGCAAGTTGTACGACATTTTCGTTGGCAAGGACATCTTTTCCAAGCTGTATTCTGCCAACATCCTCGGAGCCCATCGACATCAGGGTCAAGACAGTATTGGCAGCCTCTGCACTGACGGTCCCACCTCTTTCCACACTCTCCAAAAGCATAAATGCTGCTCTTCGTCCGACGTCCTCTGGCGTCTCACCACCTTCCGCTCCGCTCGCAGCATCACTTGAGTAGAACACGCCGGGACCCGAGCTCTCAGCCACAAGCGACAGCCCAAAACCTAAGCCAACTTTCTTCTTCTCGGTCGCACCACCCTTCTCGTAGTTGACCAGCTGCGCAGAGCCCATATCTGAAAAGATGTAGATATCCGGCGCCAATTGATTCAGCACACCTCTTGCAGCCTCAATCATCCTAGCATTGTTCCCACCGCTCACACCTGTCGCATACGCCACGCCTCGAATTCTCTTCACTCGTCCTGTTTTGAGCATGTGGACCGTCTTGGGCAAACGAACTTGATGTCCAAACACGACCTGCACCTCTCCTGCGCCACTTCGTCCCCTAACCGCATTGCTCGGGTTACTCCTCTTATGTACTCGTATCTCAAGGTCCCTCTCGATGCCGAACTGCGCATAGATCGGCAAAACCGCCGTCCGCACTGTATCGATCGAGATGTCCCCCCACTTCTCTACCGCACTAGTTATCACGCCTGGCCCAGTGAAGAGCACGTTGACCTTTCCTTTACTGAACGGCGCAAGTAGACACACAGCAAGAACCAAGTAGCTTACACCTCTACCCACCCGTCCATCTACTTCATGTCTCAGTACACCACTTGCGTCTGCTCCGCGCCCGGGCACCGAGCCGGTGATCAGTCCAGGCTTGTACAGTAATGTAGTACCCGTATATGAGATCTCGATGTGGCTACCGTTCGTGAGGGACTCGAGGAGACGAAGAAGGGATATCTCGTGAGGCGCAAGACCTGGGTTAGTTGGGTTCTTCGAGCGGATGCCTGAGATGTGGATAGGTCGGCCGTGTAAGGTTGCGAGAACGAGGCGCGAGGAGAGCGATCTGTGGGTTGTGAATTTGACTGGCGGCTGTGTGGTGGCCATGCTGGGCTATTAAGGTCGTAGGTATATCCAGTTGATTAGAGAAGCGAGGTCATCCATCAGCTCAGGCGCATGGCGGCAGGCTTGCAGCACTTGACTACCTACCCAACTTTTTTCTCCAACTGCATGAACAATCGACGGACCACGATTGACCCTTGCCTCTTTTGGCACGGCTTATCGATAAGCGCAACGCCACTGCTGTTCGCCGAAACGCCGAGTTGGATCAACGTGACCGCTTCCACTACGCTTATAAAGTGCGATGTTAGGCACGAGCTGTGGACATGACCAAAATATCTGCAGCGCCGAGAGCTGTTCGTTCTGACACCTGCGTATTGAGCGGCATTGGGCCACCGCCCTGTAAGCGGTCATGTTGATTCAACGGGGTCTGGTAGAGTAAGTAGAAGCTCGAATGAAGTGCCTCTGGTAGGAGCCTTCATCTCTTCCCCTCCCAAGCACCGCCAGTCGCTTAGATCATATTCTTCTTAACACAGCAGGATATTACGAACTACATTCCGCGTAGCATACGTTCTCTTGGCGGGATATGGCACATCTCAAACATGACGTGCCAACATGGAAGAGCAGAAGAACTCTGCTGTCCCGAAAACACCTAATTCTTGCAGCCCAACTTCTTGTCGTTCACGAATTGGTCTAGTCACTTCTAACTCTCTCTCTCTTTGTGTTGTCCTATGTTCCTCCGATTCGGTCAAGTGCAGAGAGGTTGTTAAGTAGCTGAGTGGTTAGCTGGAATTGGGACGAAGCTCTGATCATTGATTCTTGAGAGGGCGCGGTGTGCAAGCTCTTAGTCTTCGACGAAGCCATAAGCAAACGCACAATGATAGCTGTTGTCACAGTGCACATCGTATGTGGTGCAGCAACAGCAGTAGCATACAGCGTGACTTTGCCAGCGCTTCTTCTCGATGATTGGTATTGCGAATATTCCCCGGTTTAGGTCCAACAACCAAGCAATAGTCTTTAGGATGGCTTCCCCCCTGGCATCGACGTGGCCGAGTGTCGTATACTTGGTAACTGGCAGGCTCCCCACGAACCATGTAAAGCACCTTGGTGGACGCCTCCCATGCTTGAACCAACCTCGACATTGCTATCATCGTTGGACCCGCAACATCACCTTGGAACATCGTATCCGGCAGACCTGCCAGGACCAAGCTGGTATCGACCAGGAAGCCACAGGTGGTCCGACTCTACCTAGGAGAAAGCCGGTGACTGCGAGAATTGTGAGCAGCCATCTCTGTCTGAAGCTGTCGTCGAGCGAGACGAAGGCGGTCGAACAATGCTACCTTAGTTGACAGCAGTGAGTCATTGTACCGAACAATGAATGCGGCTGCCTCGCAGTCAGCGCTAGACACATACAGCGGGAATGCATTGGACGAGATCCAGTTCCCCACGGTTTTGATCATAGCTGTCATCGTTTTCGGTCTGATCTTTCCTCGTTGCGGCTTCAAAGGTCTAGAGTGTGACGCAAGCGGCCGTCTGTCTGGAGTGAAACACAAGCAGGCCTCATGTTTGCGAGCATCATCACAGCCATGCAAAAGAACGAGTGTGAATGCGTTGTCGGTGGTTGCAGGAGAACTTGAGCCGACTATCTCTCTTGGCGCACGGTATCTCGGGTCACAACGCCTCAAATTTGATGGCAAGGGACTCAGCATTAGTCATTACTGGTCGTGTCAAGACAAGCTCTCATTCATCCTCCGAACACGGCAACCCAATACTCCGTAGCCTTCTTGCAAACGTTCTTTTTCCCCTTCCAGCTTTGTATCCGGCCCTCATACTCGCAAGCAATCTCCCTCACGACCCTCCACACTATCCTCTCAAGGTCAAACCCGAAAAACTCCACAGCCTCCTCCTCGCTGTCATACCAGATTCTCCTCATGTTGCCTTCAGAGTCCTTCGTGGGCCCAGGCGCACCAAAGCTTTCACTTTCAAAGATCTGGCCTGGATCTAGCTTGGGGTGGTGCACGTGGGCGAAGTACGGCCGTGGAGACGTATTGTTGTTGTGGAAATCCTCGATTGCTGGTCCGTGATAATCTTGCGTAGGATCAAATTGTGCCATCGCAGAGCCGGAAAAGGTGCCGTCCTTTCTATGGTAGCCTAGAGCGATAACTTTCTGCTTGACTGTGTACGGCATCGCATCCAGTCTGACGGCTGACCAGAGGAACGTATCTTTGTCTCCTTCTCCAGGTGCGCCTTGTGATGTTAAAGGGTAATAGAAATTCGGACCGTAGTAATTGTAGAATGCAGCCAACAGCAGGCTAAGTTCTTGCTTGCGCTTGGAATACAGTATCTCTCCAGCTTCGGTGCTGGCGCGTTCGTATACGTTTGGAGCTTGGATTGAAGCGATCTCGAAGAAGAGCGGTGACTCGCTTGGAAACCAGAAGTCTGGCCAAAGGACTAAACCACTAGACTTGAATGGCTCGGACTCGAAGAGGTCGTTCGCTCGGCGAACGGGAAAGCAGTCGCTGTCAAGGAAGAGTACTTCTTCGAAGGAGGAGAAGAGAATAGCCATTACCTTATACTGGTACTTTTCCAGGCCAGCTTTACGAGTTGTGTCATCGTAGTCGAATACGTCTTGCAGTACAAGGCATTTTGCGTTCAGTGATGGTAGTATTTCACCGCAGATGACTGGATCCCACTCCGACCACTTCGAGAGAAACACTTCCACAGGGAGCATCGAGCCTGTCTCGCGGAGCATGCGGATCGAGACAAGGGCAACTGGAAGATATGGGCCGCCGGCCGTCGTTACGATTCCGCGCGTACCGGCATTGTATGGAAGAGCGTACTGCTTGCTTCGGATCTTCTCGACGAAGTCTGTGTGGGACTTTCCCAGGCCTTCCCATTGGTTCATAGACATTTTGAGGTAGTCTGGTCTCGCTCTCTGGTTGTTAGGGTCGAAGCCGATGTCGAGCTTCTTCCCTTCTGGGTGAACGAGTGGGGGCACTTTAGGCCCATAAGTTTTAAGGTCGGCGTGGAAGCGTTGCCAGAATTTGCCTTGATCACGGAGCAGGTTGCTCCGAGGTCTGGTGTAGTATGTGAAAGTCGGGTTGGTCAATATTGTCTCTCGCTCGTAGACAGTGAGGAGGACAATCAACGCGCACAAGATGGCGGCTGTGAGCACGTGCTTCGTGTAAAGCCACGCGAGGGAAGGTACCATGACCGACTGGTGTAAGAGATTCGTTTTGGCTGAGTAGTTACCTTGCCTGCCAAAGTCAAGACAGGGTCAGCGCGCAGCTTCTGTTATCATCCGTCTGCATGTGGGCAATTCCTTTCACGTCCCATCGTCTCAGGTTATGTATGACCCGCAACGCTTGACAAAGACATTGAACAAACCACAGAAGATGCGGAAGTGACAGACGTCCGGAAGTCAGAGGTCATATCATCTTGGAGTGGACTCTCTTAGTAACGTCCCCTTTGCGGCGTGCACAGATGTTGTAGGACTATTCACATTCTCGTTCCTTAAGGCCTGTGCTCCGGACACGACGTACATGATAGTAGCTCAGGGCTGAACTCGAGTCCACTTGCGTGCATCGTTGGTAAGTATTATTCAGCCAGCAGTGGCCACGTTACATGGTGCTGACGAGTGTCACCTTCCCTGATTGGGAAAGGAGTCGAAGGTCGAAGGCGTGGCTGACAGCTCTAAATTAAGCTCTCCGCCACTGCCTCCCGAGCTAAATAAGATTAGTTCCGACGCGAAGCACGTCGGAGCCGTGGTAGACATGACTTTTGAGACGATCGTTCTGGACGACCCTGCCATATTACACAGTCTATCATGGGACTGTGCGATACGAACGCGGCTCAACATGTTCTGATGGTCAATCAATATAACGAGTTTTGAAGGACTACGCCGAGCAGGATGGCTTTCAGCTTGAACATGACGGAATCTCAGCCATGCGTCAAAAAGAGCATTCAGAAACCAAACGAAGTATGACATGAGGTAGGAGCCTCACGCAATCCAAGAACGCCGCCAGCATACAAGTTCGATGTCTTGTGCATTTATGATATATCCTCTCCAAAGCTCAACCACAAACAATCGTGCTATGTTCAGATCACATATCTACACCAGCACGCATTCCTTAAGTGGACCATCTGGAGCACTTGCTGCCAGGTCCTGGCGGGCCTTTCAATTGTTCAACGTCTCTTGCGCTCGCACCTTCCTCAATTCATTGTCTTCGACGTCTTCTTGTCGGCCTCGTCCTCGAGAATATGTTTGGGGTTGGACTCTAGGCCTTCGAGTTGGTCCCCTTTGCCCTCGTCCTTGTCTTCACTGTGGTCAAGCTGCAAAGGGTATCAGTAATTGTGGCAATAAGGCTAGGATCGTTTGTGTTAAGAAAGCAGCCACGGTCAGCTCTCAATGACAATTTAGGCTCAGGCGTGGTATACTGAAGTAGAAGAAGCCACGCAGGGACTTGACTTACCTTGCCACCTGCCGTCTTTCCTGCTTGAGCATCAGACTGGTCCTGTGGAGGTGGTGACTGTCGACCCTCGTTTGGTGCAGACATGGTGGGCGGTAGTATCGACTGTTGCTACTTGCTTGTCAGTCATCGTGTGCTCGTCCTGCTTGGATAACTGAGCGAACATGTATTTGACTGCTTTCAGAATAGTGGTCACAATGTTAGTGTTGAGGAGTAGGGTCGATCAAGGGTATGGTATAAACACAATGTTTGAAGCAAACAGTTTTGAACGAGATGATATCTGTTGGCATGCACTGGTCCAGCAGAAACAGCACCCCACCAAAACGAGATACGTCATAAGCTTCCAGTCAGTCCTTACGTCTCCGATGAAGATTTTGCCCTGCAGTACAGTCAGCAAACCCATGCCAGAATAATGAGCCGTCAAGCTGTTCGTTGCATACACGTGCATGTGACCCGGGGCATTGTGATTATCTGAAAGACCATGAGAGGCACCTTCTAGGGCGGAACCCAAGATTTGTAGCGCTTTTGCAGAATGAGACTTTTGATTGCGCTTTGGGAGAAATACACCTGGTGCAAAGGTCGCTACAATATTATAGGAGGACTAGATAGAGGACTAGACAGTAGAACCAGTATTCCGTCCCTCACGCGGAAACTACTAGCATTAAGCATTGCTTCCCTGTCGCCCAACCGGGTCCAACCATCAATTCAAACGACTTTTTCCCTCGTGTCTTACCGTAAATGTTTTTTAATCTTGTAGCTTGGTACAGATGGTTGAGCATCTGTGAGTGTGTAGGTGAACTGGCTCCTCCTGTGGTGCAGCTGCCTCCGCTTTGCTCTACCATGCAGTCATTTCATGGTCATCAGGCTCGGGCTGGCAAACCCGAGGTGGACATTCCTGATGGCGTTGCAGCGCATGCAACGACGTTTCTTGTCTTCTCGGATGACCAGCTGGATGAAGTCCGGGCACTTCTTGTGCAGCCCGTGCTTGCAGTTATCTTTGTCCACTTTATAGGTCTCGAAGTGGCCGCACTTGAGCTCGGTGAGACGCTCGAGGCACATCGTGGCGTTGATGCTGAGCTTGTTGCTGGGAGGAGCTGGAGGTAGCCAGTGTCAGGGGCTGGGAACAGCTGTTAGCTTCTGCTATCTGCTGGTGCTGCGCAATTTCACACTCACTATTTCCAATCTGTTGTGAGTTTCCGGTAGCAGTGACCTTAGATCATCTGGGTTGATAGGGCGTATTCTTCTTATGGCCGCGGGAGCCTCAAGATCGAGTCGGGCCAGTTAGCCAGGCTCGTCGCACGCTTCCGTGAAGAGAACGATCGTGGATGCTGAAGGCTTGTTCATACTCTGGCGGAAGTGATCTAGATGGATGTACTCTTTAAGTAGATACACGAACAAACGTGTAAATAGTGTTGCTGTATATTTGTATATCAAGTAGCGACTTCAAACGAAGTGCGGTGTGGTGGAAGGGGAAGAAGCGACGTGACGATCGCGCGTGAAAACTATGAAGAAGGGTGTGGGTGGGTGCCAGCGGCAGTGGGCAATGCGACGGCGAACCGACTGGGCGCAAAGTGCAGTCTCCGCCAGTGGGCGGCAAAGCAGAGTCATTGCCCAAGTATGCCTGGGAGTGACCGTCCTAGTGTCATCCTCGCTTGTCCTCATTTGACAGAACAGCTGGACCGGTGACATTTTCATGCTTTCACATTCGTTTAGCACGAGCAATCGAAGGGGGGGCGCAATCGACCATGGTAAGGCAAAAGCAAGAGAAGCAAACCGGGCTCGCAACACGCAGCAGATCACCTGGACAGACCCCGCTCGACCTTCCAACGCTTGCGACAGCTGGATGTGTTTGCTTTTAGATATATCCGCCATCTTACAAACTAAACACAAGATTGATTTCCTATGCTTTTAGAGCACCGATCGTATCGTCTGTCTCAGTGTCTATGGTGGTTTGATCGTTAGAAGCTTTTTCTTGAATGCCAGCACCTGCAATACAGATGCTTGCAAAGTTTTTATGAATGCGGCATCTCATTATCTGGACATGAAAGGGTCATGATTTGTGAATTGAGGTACTGACGGCTAGAAATATGACTACAACCTCGTCGTGGTTAGAGCATTATGCATAGTTTGTGGCTGTGTTCTCGAGAAAGCCACCAGCGACATATGAGAGGCGTTGGATATTTGTTTCATTCATCGCTCTCGGTCGTGATATGCTGAGCACTGGTACAAAGTGGTATCTCATAGAATTCATGGAATACAATCGGCGCTGCTGAATACTGCTCCTCCTCTCCCAACGGATCCAGGTCCCAGGCTTATGCTGTAGCACCAAATGTCTCCTTTGGCAATGTCTGTCCCGATGCCTGAGCAGCCTCCTTGACCTCGGTGACTGACTCATGGCTGGCTTTGCCGCAGCTGGCGCAAGCACACTTGCCAGGTTCACAGCCGCAAACACCGTCCTTGCCACCACAGGTGCACACGGTCTTCTGTGTTCCCTTAACTTCCTGCGGTGGGTTCACGGACTTGCTCGGGTTATCACTCTTGCCGCAGTTGGCACAAGCACACTGTCCTGGAGCACACCCACAGACACCTTCGGCACCGCCACAGCTGCACGCAGTCTTGCCTGATTCACCAGCGACGGGATGTGGCTCTTGCGTGCCCTTTTTGAGATCTGCAAGTCTTCGTGCCTCACTGTGGACATCTGCCACCTGCCTCGCGCCTTGAACGTAGTAATCTCTGACCCTCTGGCCGGTAGGTGTTTCCATCGCCCTCTCGAAGTAGCTGTTGAGACCACCCCAAGCATTCATGGCCTTGTTTGAGACTTGGTACTTGGAATCCATCTCCTTGGACTTGTCCGTCACTTTGTATTTGCTGTCGAAGTTCTGCAGCGCCGAGGTAAATCGGTGGCTAATGCCCTGTTTCTGGTCGACCGCGATAGCCTTCTGGATGACATTGTCCGAGAGAGTATATCCGTGAGCAAGATACTCAGCAACAATTCTCGAGCGAGGCTTGTCTTCTTGGGGAATGTGGTCTTCCGCAGCTTGAGCCGCACTGGTCGTAGCAGAACCCGCCTGGGTCGCGACCTGATCTATATTAGACGCGGTGGAGACGTGGACTTGTGATTTGCCGAGCTGGGTGTTGTCGAGAAGCAAAGCAGTCTTTGCGGCTGTCTCTTTCTCGAATGTCACAGTGGCTGACTTCTGTGCGTCTGCGTCGCTGGAGACCGGGGTTATGGAGAGATTAGTGATCTTTCCGCAGAATGAGAAGAAGTCCTGTAGATTGTCAGCGGTTGATTCTGATGTGTCGATGTCAATTTACCCACCTTGACTTCCTTCTCATTTGTCTCATGTGAGATACCTTGGACGTGGACGGTGGTCGACATTTTGGTTGTCTGTCTTCTTCGTAGAACTGAAGGTTTCGTGCAAGTTTGATGTACTGGTGATAATAGTGTTGACTGTGATCAGGGAATTGTGGAATCAGGATCGAGATATGTGAAGGGAGTTTTGTATGTATTGGACTTGCGTGGTTTCTGCGTAAAGGAAGACTTTGTCGTCGAACTACGCAGAAACCGATCGACGTCATAAGGTGGTATGGAGGGGAAAAAGCGACTCAGCCACACTGGCAACAGGTACGAGATACGCGAACATGTGAAAGTGATTGCTCCTCAATCTACCCCAGGTAATGTTGTGCCATGTTCGGCTCTCCAGAGTAGCGCAGTCAACCAGTGATACATATTGCCTGTGTCGACAAGCGACTGTGCCCAACAGCGACGCTATCGCCTCAGCATTTGCCGCCCGAAAATGTGCCAAGATATCTGCCTCCAGCGCCTTCGCTCAAAACCAAATATTCATTCATCATGCCTTTGTGATCCAGCCACTATGTATCATAAAATCAAATATGCGGTTGGCTTTGTTCACATCGATCTATAAACACGTTAGCGGATTGCATCTGCGATCATGGTCAACAATAAGAACTTACCCGGCATACCCCTCTAGCTTCTTTCTTCTTCATCGTCCCACCCTGTTTCATAGCTTCTCGTAAAAGTCCTTCTTTGAGCGCTAGATAGGGCTTCGGTCGAATGTGAAGAGCATTGCAGAGTTGTATTTCCTCCTCGCTCAGCAGCTGCAGATCCGGCGCCAGACTCTTGTCTTCTTCGAGTCTCCAAGGTGTTACGCCATTCAGGGGCTGAACAATATATCGCATCTTTGGCTTTGGTGCTAGATTCGTGTCGTTGCCATTAGCTTCTGCAAACATTTTGTCGAACTCATTCTCGACCGCCGGTTGCGAGTCGGCGAAGACTGGTGCCGTCTTGGGCTTTCGCTGGAATCGCAGCGGTAGCTCAGGAGTCACAAGCTTGGAGGCTTCGCTTGGTACGTTTTCTTCGGCTTTCTCTTTTCGTTTTGGATTGTATTGAGCCAGTCTGTCAAATTGTCCTTGTGGTTGCATGCGCGCCGCGCGGGCAGCCTTCTCTATTTCGTACTTGTCGCCTTGTTTCAAGTCGGTGACACCATGCATACGCCAATCTTGCAATTGCGTGATTGCTTGTCGTAGATTGTGTTCTTGCAGTAGATCTTTGCTGAATGCCTCGAAGTCGTCATGGTTCATCATCTTGGCGAACGGCTTGGCTTTCAGAAGCAGGTCGTTTTCCTCCTTGGTCCGTCGCTTTGACAGCGCCTGGTTCTTTTTGTACTCCAAAAGCTGATGCTCGAAGATGATCTTCTTGCGTTCTGCTCTGGCGACAAGCTTCGAATTGTAGATATCGAACACGGTCATCTTCAGAACCGTCTCTTCGTCCATCTCACCAGTGGTGGAGTCAATGCCGTCACCCGGCTCAAAGGTCATGTGCTGTACAGCTTCTTCGGCGTCGTTCAGGTGCTCAGTCTCGAACTCAAGTCGGCCAGGCATGAAGCCTTGAACTTCGTGACATGCTGGGACCGAGGCGGTGGGTTTCTGTTTCGGTGTCGCTGGAGGAGCAGACTTGGCAGCCTCCTGCCTTTCCTCAATCCTGCGTTTCTTCCGTGCTTGAAACTCTTCCTTGGGTACTCGCTCGGAGAGCTCAGTATTCTTGGGGTCGGCTAGCTCAGGCAATGGAAATAACGGTGAATGGATGTAGGTGTCGATATAGTGGTCTCTCACTTCGTCCTTTTCCCTGTAACCACCAATGTGCTCTGCTACATCAGCCCAAGAACCCAGGCCATATCGCTCTGAACCTTCAAGCATGAGCAACTCTTCATCCGCGCCCCAATCATCTGTATAAATTGGGATGGAATTCTGTTCGACCACTCGATAGGCATGTGTTTGGGGGTTGTGGTTCTTGCTCTTCTCGCCGCGGGAGAAGCATGGTACGCACAGGTCGTAGTCGCGACAATCAGGATCGGCACAGTTGATGCGTACAGTCGAGGTAATGTCTATCGAGCAGACATCGCAATGGTATTTGGTGCCTCCATCACTGCCTCGCGAGGCTGTAGCCTTTCTTATCACACCCATCACCGACTCTACCCTGTCATCTTCCCCGATGGGTCTCGCTGTTGGGGATACTGATGGTGCAGTGACACGGCGCCTTGATGATCGCGTTCTCTCGCTGTCGGCGCCACTAGTAGTGCTGTTGCCTTCACTTTCACCAGAATCTGGCTCTTGCTTGGGTCCTCCGTCCGGGTCTGCACTATGTCTGGCAGTCAATCTAGTCGAGCGGCGAGGCTGTACGTGTCTTTGTAGTGTGCATGCAACGATGGCGTCGTCTGAAGTGCTGCCGTCGTGCGCGACATGTGCGGCGACGTGAGTTTGGCCTGAAGGCACGTGATTGATTAGAGACGGGTCCACTGAAAGTTCCCCGCGGCGCACTGCAGCAGCTCGCACGACTTACCTCGAGTGGCACGTCGAGTGCTTCGCCCCATCTTGGCCCGGTGTGTCCGTCTGGAGATTATGCGTCGCTTGTTGCCCGCCGAAGTTGCTTGTAAGAGTACAGTACTTCACCGTCTGCGCCTCTACCCGATCACGTCAAGCAAGATACATTCCTTTACCATTACTATACCGTCAATATAGCCTGTTTCTGTCCGATTGTCGGCTGACAGTGTTTCTGTTTGCCCGCCGTGTCCACCATCCCCTGCACTGACAACTGACAACGTTGCCTCTCTGTCACTTGCATCCCACTGCCGTGCTTGACCGTCACTCCTGGATCGAAAGTCTGCTGGTTCAGACATACCTTCTCGACGCACACTTCCCAACTGTCTTAGTACTGTTGGACATCATGTCGTGGAAATTAACGAAGAGTGAGCATAAGTCGCTGGGGCCCTGCACTTGCTGACCAGTGGTTAGAGCTGAAGGAGACGCACCTGGCACCACTGACCAGTGGTTTCAGCAGCAGGTCGACCTCGACATCTACCATTAAGCATGAGGATGATACCTCTACCTCCTCTGCCTCCTCTGCCTCCACTCTTCCCTCGAACCCCGTGGATGGCGCGACAACACCAAGTTCTGCCTCTGGCAATGGCATAGGTATGTTCGCTGCGGCCGCTGCTGTCGAGCTGTGCTGACCATGACCCTGCAGCTGCATCCGAACATCTGATAAACCCCCCTGTGGCCCCTGTTAAGCCCGGTATCCTCATAGTCACCCTCCATGAAGGTCGCAGCTTTTCCTTACCTCAGCAATACAATTCAGTCTTCAATACTTTTTACGGCCAGGCCGGCCAAGCTGGCTCAGTACGCCCGACTTCATCATACGCCCCGAGCTCCGCAGTAGGATCATATTCTCAGTCGAATAGACCAATGTCAACACACGCTGGCATAAATGCCGCTCCTACGAATCATGGTAGATACATCAGCAAGTATCTGCCCTACGCACTTCTCGACTTTGACAAGAATCAGGTCTTTGTCGACGCTGTATCAGGCACACCCGAGAATCCGCTCTGGGCTGGAGACAACACTGCCTTCAAGTTTGACGTGTCAAGGGTGACGGAATTGAGCGTACAACTATACCTTCGAAACCCAGCCGCCCGACCGGGTGTGGGCAGAAGCGAAGACATCTTCCTGGGCGGTGCAAGAATTACGCCTAGGCTGGAAGAGACCAAGACGTTCGTACCTGATCCAAAGAAGAGCAAGAAAGAGAACGAGAAAGCGGAAGCTGCATTTAGCTCCTCCGAGAAGCAAGCCGGTCAGCTAGGCGCCGACTGGACCGACATACAATTCGGCACTGGTTCAATCAAACTCGGCGTGAACTACGTCGAGTCAAAAAAGTCCACCCTGAAGATTGAGGACTTTGATTTGCTCAAGGTTGTCGGTCGTGGTAGCTTTGGCAAGGTTATGCAAGTCTTGAAGAAAGACACTGGTCGAATATACGCTCTGAAGGTCATTCGAAAAGCTCACATCATCTCGAGATCAGAAGTCGCCCACACCCTGGCAGAGCGATCAGTGCTGGCGCAAATCAACAACCCTTTTATCACGCCCCTGAAATTCTCATTCCAGTCGCCCGACAAGCTATACTTTGTGCTGGCGTTCGTCAACGGCGGCGAGCTGTTTCACCATCTACAAAAAGAGCAGAGATTTGATATCAACAGATCCAGGTTCTATACGGCTGAACTGCTATGCGCGTTGGAATGCTTGCACGGTTTCAAGGTCATCTATCGTGACTTGAAACCCGAAAACATCCTTTTGGATTACACTGGTCATATTGCCCTCTGTGACTTTGGTCTCTGTAAGCTAGACATGAAGGACGAAGATCGCACAAATACCTTTTGCGGGACCCCTGAATACCTCGCACCAGAGCTACTGCTTGGCCAGGGATATACAAAATCTGTGGATTGGTGGACTCTGGGTGTCCTGCTCTACGAGATGTTGACTGGCCTGCCACCTTTCTACGATGAGAACACCAACGAAATGTACCGCAAGATCCTTCAGGACCCTCTACAGTTCCCAGGCCCTGAAATTGTACCTGCAGCTGCCAAGGACCTACTGCAGAGATTGCTCGATCGAAATCCAGAACGAAGATTGGGTGCTAATGGCGCCGCCGAGATCAAGGCGCATCACTTTTTCGCTAACATCGATTGGAGGAAGTTGCTGCAGCGGAAGTATGAGCCAAGCTTCAAACCCAATGTGGTAAGTACCAGCACTGTGATCGACGGCGTAGCAATGCTAATACAAGAAACAGGCTGATGCTCGGGACACTGCCAACTTCGATCGAGAGTTCACCTCCGAAGTGCCCAAGGATTCTTACGTCGAGGGACCTATGCTGTCCGAGACGATGCAACAACAATTCGCTGGGTGGTCTTATAACCGACCTGTAGCAGGTTTCGGCGATGCTGGCGGGAGTGTCAGAGATCCTTCATTTGGCAGCATTCGGTAGCGAACAAGAACTTCTGTGGCTTCTGTACATTGAGCGTTGACGAAGGTGCGGCATGTCACGAACAAGACTTTCACGCAGCGACAGTATCTTAGCTTCTTGTCCCTCCAATCATGGTAGCTCGTCTACGAACATTCGCTCCCATGAATACTATCAGTGTGCTCGCAACCTCACGGGCTTCTCAGTTTGCTAGCACGTGAGTCGACGTTCGTAAGGTTACGGACTGTGTTCTTATACATCCAAAGATCAGGTCTGCAAACAGTCTACTCGGCCATTTGCTAGTTCTGCATATACTCGGGATCGAGGAGGTTAAATCACCGGCTGAACCTTATCTAATAATACCAGGCTTCTAGACACTTCATGAGCCTCAAGGTCCCCATAATAGACGGGCATGTGCGCCAAGAAGTATTACCACTGCACCGCTAACGAGCACTGCCTTAACACCACAGCTTTCTTCCCGTCCCTATTCCGGGCCTCCCTTCTGGAACGCCTCTTCGCGTTATCTTCCTACCGTAGCCTGACACGTTAGGCCTCTCCAACGACGTTCAGTGCTTGAACTACTGGTAGACTGCTCAGTCTTTGAAGGTGATTTGGAGCCCCATTGATGTGTTTCCTGCTGGACGGCTCCCGAGCTTTAATGTTCACACCCACACTCCATGAAGATGAGCAGCCACTGCCACCAACGCTTGGGATCCTTCAGGCATCCAACTTCGTGCTGCGCCAGCCCACAAGCACCTTCCCAAGGCTCACTGGGCCTGGGTACGAAGAGCCTCACACTGCAAGCTCATGAACAGGTGAGTCTACATGGTAGGCCACCCGGCATATCTATACATCAAGATGATCACCCAGACGACATTCGCTATTCCAGTCATGTACATAATCCAATGAGAGTGTGTGGGGAGCTTAGTGTAGAGAATCATTGACTCAAACTACCTCGGGGTCCCCCAGCTATCAAGCTCATCTAACATACGGCGCCCTCATCTTAATTACGGCAGAGGCCATCTGAGGCTCCGAACCACGGCTCCAAACTCTTTGTCGAGAAACGGAATCATGACGGGCCATGAAAATCAGCACTATATGCTGAGAAGGAGAGCAATCACCATCTCCAGGACAACCACAACAATCATAATCATTGCCTCATGCGCAGCAGCCGCATTGTTCTCCCTGCTTTTCAGCATATGGCTCTATCGTCGCCACAGACGCCGGCAGCGCGCAAGCACCTCCACCAGGGGCGATTACAAGAAACTCCAAAAGCGCAATAAGTCACGACCGCCCCAACCGTCTCTCAAGCACGTACCCTCGAGCACAACACGGGAAAGCTCAAGGCGGCACAGCTCAATCTCGATACCAGACCCCCAGACGCAAGCCCACGTGGACCTGGAAGCACAAAGCACAGAATACCAGTGCCAGTGCCATAGCCCGGACCCAACGCAACCACGGCTAAACACGAGTCCCTCGAGCGTATACCCTTGCAAACCAGAGCACCTCTCGAGCGGGCCCTTCATCACCCCTCGAGTGCAAGTCCACATCCACTCCGACACATCTCCCAGTAGAACATCAGCACCAGCACCAGCACCAGCACCAGCACCAGACACCAACACCCCTGCGCCGACCCACAATCCATCCACAAGATCCAAAACCTACCACACCAACACCGAACACCCAACCCTCATCGTCTCTGACATCATAACGCTCACGGCGAACACGCCATTCCCGCCGCTGCCGCCGCCGCCCATCCCCCGCAAATCCAGCAGACGAGGCTCCGCACCAACGAGTATCGACAGCCGACTCGCAGCGAGCATGAGGCGCGAGCCTGCGTCGAGTGGGCAGCGGCAGAGTGCCGGTGTGCAGAGGACGCAGTCGGTAGGACCGGTCGGAAAATTTGAGATGGCGGCGTGAATGGATGATATGTACTGTTGCGCGCACTTATCTACCGGTCCTGGTTTCGAGGTTGGAGATATTACGCTACACTCGACTTGATTCGCGGGATCGCTGTCACTGGTGGGTGCCGTACATAACCACACTGCACACTGCATCGTACTGTAGTTGGCACCAGCTGCATCTAAACCAGTTGATTGATCAGAGGGATCGACTTATCCGCACTACATTTCGCGTTCGTGCGCCCGTTGTCAGTAATGGCTCGCGAGACCTAACTTAACCTGTGATATGTAATTTCTTATAACGTTAGGTTACCTTGGTCTATCTACACGGTCCGCGCCTGAAAGACTGCATGCAGGCGGGAAGACAAATCTATGGATGGATATCTGTACATGTTCTGTGGTGTCGTAGCCGGACAGTCAAGCACGCTTTCTTGTTCTTTCGTCTTTCAGCTAATTACATGTTTCATCGCTTTTCGACTTGAGCTGCAATCTCTATGTAGCTATATGGGCTTCTAGACAGCGTGACTTTGTGGCAGAGCCAAGCTCTGTATCCATTGAACGTTGACAAGTTTGACGCAGCTTTTATGCGGCGTTGTGCGAGATGTGCCGTGTGTCCAGTAGTGTATTGTTCTCTTGAATTCGAGTACCTAGAAGCCTGGCAGGAGTTGCTGCCCTCTTCCGGTACGAGACGCTTTTGGCCTGACCCACATTCCGTGGCTCTATCATGCTTCTTACCCTCAATTCGATTCAGTACAGACCAACAAGCAAAGAGAGCAGGACATGCAGGTTCCTCCCGCACTGCCTACCATCCCTGCCGGATCATCTTCCTCACCCTGTTGCACTCCCCTAAAAAGCCCTCTTTGAACAGCACTCTCCATCTTTCCCTCCTCTTGATCTTTATAGCCTGGCCGCGTCTTACATGAAATTTCTGATTCCTTTCATCCTTCCTAACACTATTTCCTCTACCATTAATCTTCGCCTCCAGGTTCACAAAAGCCCTGGTCAGATCAAACCCCCGTCCATCATCGACGTCCACCGTCCTGCCCAGGGTCGGTTTCAACCTCAGCGTCAACTCGGGATTTTTCAAATCCGCAGTCATTGCGCTCACATCTTTCGGAGAACGAAATGCATCGACCAAGTCAAGGGGTCTGAATCGATCGCGTGACACAGGCGTACGGCTAGGCGTAGTTCTATCGAATATACTCCCTTTCCCTCCACCGTAGATGTCGTAGTTATTCGACAAGCGCTTTCTGGAGTCCTCGTTTTCACGGCCCACTCTCGTGCGTTCGCTCGCTAAGAGGCTGTCAAGACCTTCCAGTGTTTTGCTGCGGACTTGTGATGAAGGTGGTGATGGCTTTTTGTAGTTTGGGTTTGTGGTTATGGAGGAGAGGTCTATTGAGTTGCGGCGTCGTTGGGGTTGAGCGTCTGCTTGCGAAGCTGGGGGTAGACCTCTCCT
>Ga0210040_10002325_pt1 | contig 26971 bp, 24 predicted proteins | sample CryGeyCG12114_NA_FD_185462 | JGI IMG/M metagenome (GOLD analysis project Ga0210040, IMG submission 185462) | Groundwater microbial communities from aquifer - Crystal Geyser CG19_WC_8/21/14_NA (SPAdes) (version 2) | ecosystem: Environmental > Aquatic > Deep subsurface > Groundwater | place: USA... | reverse complement strand
GGAGGATAGTGTATCGATGGAGGATGGATCTGACGCTGGTCAACAGCAAGCTTTTATTACAAATGATGCGGTTTGTTTGCTGGGATGCGTTTGTCTGAAAGGTGGAAGCAATTGAACAAAGATATCAGTATTCGGGGAGGTGAAGTAGAAATGGCTGCACTAGTGGTCTTGGCAAGAACCTATACGCGTGAGAGGAAACAATGTGAGATGGAGTAAAGTATGGTTGAGAGCACTGAGTGAAGTGAAATTGTATGTGTTTCCAGAATTCACAAGGCAGCGGCAAGCGTTGTTGTCAACTGCAGATCAAGTATACTGAAAGTCCTCCGAGTTGCGAAGCAAGCAGATGGTGGCCTGGTCCTGCATAGGTCAGAAACTCACCTTCTGGTCGTGCCTGCTTTCGAAAATGTGATACGATCAGTCGACATTCTGACTCTGTTTGTCTCGTGTGGCACTCTTCATCTCCTATGTCGTCCATGGGCAACTTCAGGACGGACGGTTGTCAGCGTAGAACATACAGCTGGAAGCGCGACTATAGTGCACCGCAACCCTCTCTGCACAAGAACAACCCGACGAGTGCAGCGAGCTCGCGTGGTCCATGAACGGCGACGGCGACGCTGTACTATCACTCCACTGCGCTGGTGAATCTTACCAATAACCTTTTCGATGTTTAGAACATGCTGCCAGCTTCGCGAGATAGCTCAGATAGCTCGATGGCTGCAGCGTTCTATTGCTCATGGTAATGGGGCTAGAAAGATGATTGTTGAAGAGGTTGATGAAACGTGCTAGCTAGCTTCTGTAATTTCAATGCTCGTCGTCAGTCTGGTTGCCGAATTAGAATGTATTCGCACCATACTATTCCTTTACGTCGACGAGGCAACTAGGGAGGAGCTGAAGTTGAGACAGTAGAGGCACGCTCATGAGGGGCCTTCGAAGTGATCTTCCCTTGCGGAACGGCGCCTATCTCGCGTAGCGGCGGCGGGTTCCCATGGGCTGCTCACGCCAATAAGCTTTGCAGCTGAGCTACACGTTGCACGATGCCAGACGTTGCCTTACGCGTCCCATACGATCATCCTGAGCATCAATCTCCTTGAGTAGCGTGAGACTACCTGTGTCCTGCATCTGCGGTCATTCTATTGCAATTTGTCACGAGGCAAGAACAATTGTCAAGGGTTTAGCATATTACTGTAGAGGTAAAGCTCTGGCTACGCGCCGGACACTTCGCGGAATAAAATTTCATCAGGCAGTGACTCAACGTACAGCCCAACACACGTTTTGATTCATACCTTTCGTCAGTAGTCAGGCAACCTCTACATCTCACACGTTAGTATCTACTATCTGCTCTCTTGTCTCCTCAGAGGAATTCACTTTGTTCTTCTAGTCATTGCCAGTGGCCATCGAATTGACAGCTGCCATTTACAGCCGAAGCAGCAGATACTGCAAAGTCTTGATACTATGGCAGGCCCGGACAAGAAGAAGTGCGGTGTGCTTGGGGCGACTGGTTCTGTAGGACAGCGTTTTATTCTGCTGCTTGCTGACCACCCAACCTTGAGCCTTCACGCTGTGGGCGCGTCTTCTCGATCAGCAGGCAAGCTTTACAAGGATGCTGTTCGATGGAAGCAATCAAGACCGATGTCGAAGGAGCTCGCCAGTCTCGAGGTCCGGGAATGCAAATCAAGCAACTTCCAGGACTGTGACCTGGTCTTCTCGGGGCTGGACAGTGATGTGGCGGGAGATCTTGGTCAGTGAGAGTCAGCTGGCGCGGGTCATGACTAACGATATAGCAGAGATGGAATTTCTGAAAGCAGAGATACCAGTGTTCTCAAATGCCAAGAACTACAGGAAGGATCCTAAAGTTCCACTGGTGGTGCCAACGGTGAACGTCAGCCACCTGGATCTTGTGCATCACCAAAGACAGCATTTCGGCCTGAAGAAGGGGTTCCTCGTGTGCAATTCAAACTGCGCCGTTATTGGAGTTGTGATTCCATTCGCAGCCATTCAAGCCAAGTTTGGTCTGGTTGAGGATGTCGAGGTCACCACATTGCAAGCTATCTCTGGAGCTGGCTATCCTGGAGTACCAAGTCTGGACATCATTGACAATATTGTGCCATACATAGCAGGTGAGGAAGACAAGCTTGAGAACGAAGCACAGAAAATTCTAGGTGCACTCAACAGCGATGCTACGGCGTTCGAAGAGCAGAAAGGTCTCACCATTGGTGCTACATGCACGAGAGTGCCGGTTATAGATGGCCACACAGCTTGCGTCTCGCTCCGGTTCAAGAACAGGGACAAGATTCCAAGCGCCGAAGAAGTGAAGACAGCCATGAGAGATTATGTCTCAGAAGCACAAAAGCTTGGCTGCAAGTCGGCACCGGAGCAAGCCATAGTTGTCTTCGACGAGCCGGACAGACCTCAACCGCGACTCGATCGCGACCTGTCTGGAGGTTACGCTGTGAGCGTCGGAAGGGTTCGAGAGACTGCTAAAGGGTCGTATTTCGACATCAGATTCGTTGCGCTCAGTCACAATACCGTGATAGGGGCAGCAGGTTCGTCGATACTAAATGCAGAGGCTGCCGTCTTGAAAGGCTTGATATAACACACTAGTAGATGATAGATACAAAACGGCGAAAGGCCATCGAGCTTCTTCATTGTGGTCTGTCTTAGTTGCTTCCAGCTGATAACTTGAGACAAATGTCGAAAGGGTTGTTGGCACTCGAAATTGATGCCTGAGGCATTAACACGGTGATCGTGGACTAGTGCCAGGCTTGGCAGGAACTTTTCGGTAAACCGCACAATTTGCTGTGCAACTGGCTTTCGCCGACAACCACGACATTGAATCTGTCCATATCCCGATTATACAGTCAAGATGGGTCGAGGTCCAAAGAAGCACCAGAAGCGTCTGTCAGCGCCATCGCACTGGCTGCTTGACAAGCTGTCCGGTGCTTACGCACCAAAGGCATCGTGAGTCGCGATAAATGCAAAATATTGCGCCCAACAGTCAGCTAACAGTGTGCGTGTAGTCCTGGTCCCCACAAGCAGCGAGACTGCCTTCCTCTCATTGTCTTCCTTCGAAACCGACTGAAGTACGCCCTCAATGGCCGAGAAGTTACCCAGATCGTCATGCAGAGACTCATCAAGGTCGACGGGAAAGTGCGAACAGATTCCAACTACCCGACCGGCTACATGGATGTGATCTCGATTGAGAAGACAGGCGAGAACTTCCGTCTCATCTACGATACCAAGGGTCGATTCGCCGTCCACCGAATCGAGACTGCTGAGGCAGAGTACAAGCTCGGCAAGGTGAAGAGAGTACAACTCGGTCGAGGAGGAATCCCATTCTTGGTCACGCATGATGCACGCACGTAAGTCGCGCCTGTATCAATCAGACGTTGGATCAATGTTTGGTTGGAAAAATGAATATCACAAATGCTGATGGATGTTTAGAATCCGATACCCTGACCCGGCTATCAAGGTCAACGACACAGTCAAGATTGATCTTGCAACTGGCAAGATCACAGACTTCATCCGGTTCGATACTGGTGTGATCGCCATGGTCACTGGTGGCCGCAACATGGGCCGAGTCGGTGTCATCACTCACAGAGAGAGACACGATGGTGGCTTCAACATTGTCCACGTCAAGGACGCCATTGACAACTCTTTCGCTACCCGAGAAAGCAACGTCTTCATCATCGGCAAGGAGAAGCCATGGGTCAGTCTGCCAAAGGGCAAGGGTGTTAAGGTATGTCGTGCTTTGTCTCTGTTTCTGACCAACGACTAACATCACCGCAGTTGTCCATTGCTGAGGAGCGTGACCGAAGACGAGCAATGCAAGCCGCCGGCCAAGCATAAATATACTCTTCACATCCGCGATATGCAGGCCCGCTTGTGGGGAGGAGTCGGTGTAAAGCGCAGAGGGCGCCATAACGACTGATAAGCGAAGAAAGGACAAGGCGCAGAGGCAATGATTGTCTCACCTGCCTAAAGAAACCTTGATAACAATGAATGTGCTCGCCGAAGATATCCTAAGGGAGATGGTGAAGTGAACAATATATTCGATCTCACGCACTTTTCTTTGCATGGCCTGCATCTGCATCTGCTCTGATCGTTCCAAACACCCCCAATACCGTCAGCCACCTGTTAACATTCAGGAACGCGCTACACCCAACATTTCCCGCCATCATACCATTCCATTGAGTGATGTCCCAAAAGTAGCTGGGGTCGGCACAATATGACGCGTAGATGTGGCCGAAATCTGCAAAGCCAACAACGACCAAATACCAAAAAGCAATTTCAGGGTGCCGAGTCCAGCAACAGATGGTGGCGATGCCCGCGAGGAGTAGCAGCACATTGCCCATCTGCAAGGTGAGGGCTTGTGCCTGTGGCGTGAAGGCGGCGGCGGTGATGGGGTGGTTTGGTGCTTGGTCGGCATAATAGCGTCGAGGGTCAGTCATTACAGTGTAGTATGCCCAAACCCTGTTTCCATCAGCTGCGATGAGCAAGTTCACTGGAACACTTACAGCAACGCAGGCTCAATGAGCCCGAAAAGAATCAAAGGCCAGTATGGAAGACAAGTGAAAGCCATTGCTGCTCGACGAAATTCCTTCTGATGCTATGATATGCTCTCAGAATATCAGATCTAAGTCAAGCAAACCTCGCAATGTTCAGAGCTCCGACCTGGCGATAGCAAGACCTGCTGTGCACACAAGCAAGTCGTACGATGGTGGTGCTGACTTCGCCTAACATACGGTGGGCCTGATCTTCTTGCGATCCGGGCTTCCAAGAACTCTTCAGTCACACTCAGGTCATATTATGCTAGCAGAATGCCACCATGACGTGCTTTTGTATTGGTGATCATCTAATAGTCTTGTTCTACCCTTCAGTAGTATGTCCAGCTTACGGTCTTCGGATGATAGGATGAAACTTCTTGGGCTTACACGACTGGAGAGCTCCTCGACTGGCATCTCACTAAAGCACGAGCGACAGAGTCACCTGCCTGATATGCCACGGACAACGTAACTTTGATCTGCACAACATGACTATTTATGTGTTCCAGCAAACATGCTGTTCAGAAATCTGTCAGACTGGTGTACTGGTCACTTGTTGGTGTGCAGAGGCGCTGCAGGTTCTATACTAGTCTTTCCGCCCATGAGCGGGCCCACCCAGTTGTCCCGCCAACCGCGGAAGGCACGATCGGCAACTCTACCCTCGAATCAGCCTAGTAAGCATCGTGTTCTCTTGAACAACATACTTTGCATACTAACGCTTCTCACACAGAGCAGAATTAGACAATAGTTTACGGTAACATGGCGTTGTCATCTGACGAGCTCATCAATTTCGACTTGATAGAAGAGCATAAAGAGAACATACAGCAGCTTAAAGGCGGAAGATCGGCCTCTCAACTGGCGAGAATATTGTCGCCTAGTGGGCCAGGAAACGAAGTCACACTCGGGGAGACGAAGACGTTGAACGACGCGATCCGTCATGAGTACGAGAAAGAGCTGGCCTCGATAGCGGAAGCTGATGATCCGCTTGATATCTTTGACAGTAAGTCCAAGCGCCAACTCAGGAGCTAACCTGGGGCGGGTACGGATAGTCTGACAGACATACAGGATATGTAAAGTGGACGCTGAATGCCTATCCCTCAGCACAATCGACACCACAGTCACAGCTTTGCCCACTGCTTGAGCGAGCGACGAAGACATTCCTCAATTCTCCCGACTACAAGAATGACGTGAGAAACCTCAAGCTGTGGCTGCTCTACATCCAGTTCTTCTCCGACACCCCTCGCGAGACCTTCGCATTTCTTGCGCGACACCAGGTTGGCGAAAAGCTGGCTCTGTTCTATGAAGAGTTTGCTGCTTGGCTAGAGGCTGCGGGAAGATGGAATCAAGCAGATGAGGTCTACAGCCTGGGCGTGGAACGAGAAGCAAGACCGGCGGAGCGTTTGTTGAGGAAATACAACCAGTTCCAACAGAGATACGCAGCGCGACCAGCGATTGATAATGAACCGTCATCTCCTGCCCTGCCACGAGTGCGAGCAGCCCTGGCCGCAAAGATGGACCCTTTTGCACCTGCCCCTGCAGAAGAAGCCCAACAGCAATCGAGGCCGACCTCATCGAGCACATCCAAGCCGAAAAAGCCCAAGATGGCTATCTTCTCTGATGCCGATGTACCAGCGCCTGCGCCTGCAACTTCGATCACGAACGGCTGGGACAGCATTGGTTCCATGAAAGAGAGGAAGAAGGAGAACACTATCGAAGCACAGCCCTGGGCTGGTCAGACGCTAAAAGCAGGGAAGAGGGTGGGCACTGCAAGCAAGATGGAAGTGTTCAAGGATCCGGTAGGTCTTTCTCGTTAACGGTGTGGTGCTCTGTATTTACAAGCTCAGGACTAATCATGTGCCTTGGGCATTCGCTATAGTAGAATGAATCCCAAAAGTCACCCTCTTCAAGACAGCCTGAGCCTGTCATTAACCCCAGGACCGGCCGATCTGAGCGAGTATTCGTGAACATGGACGCAGTGTATACCGAGCAAGGGGAGGAGTTCAGCTTTGAAGAGTTAAGAGCACTGCAGAGAGGATGGAATGGCATGAACTGGAGGAGACCGATCCCCGTGTTGAAGGATAACGCAAATTCCAAGACAACGCCAGATGACAAGTACAAGTCAAAAGAGCCCGAAGATCTGGAGAATCTGACCAGCACATTTGAGAGGCTGGACACCACCGAACCGACACACTCACAAGACGTGTTCAAGGAGAATAAGGCACCAAAGCAGAAAAAAATCAAGCTTCGAGAAGTCAAACAGGAAACGCAAACTGTCAAGCTGCGAACTGATTCCCCTAGCAAACCAAAGATGCGCAAGAAGGTATCAGCAGAGCCAACCATGACAATCAACACCAAGGCTGCGCACAATGACATCTACGAAATGTACAACAATGCCTCGAAGGATGAAGAGAAGGACGAAACCCAAAGCGGTGTTGACACGGATTTTGAGGATGACACTTTTAGCACTGCTGGTGAAAGCACCCGCGTTGGCAGAATGTCGACCACTAACAGTGAGTTCGACGACGAGACCATCAGCTCTGTACGCTCTTTCGGCCCAGACGATACCGATGCCTCTCCTTGGTCAGACTTGACCACCGGCAAGATTTCGAGGTTGGTGAAGAAAGCTCGATCTGCAAAGCATAAGCGAAATGATAGTGAAGAAAATACTGGAAACATGCCTGCGAGCCAAGAACAAAGTCAAGATGGCTTCGACACACAAGCCATTGCAAACATCGCCAATCAAGACTTTGGCGAGCTCGACACAATGGCCATTGCCTGTATAGCTGGTGGTGCAGACGAACCCATTGTCATTAGCGATGGCGAAGACGACGCTGCAGATGACTTCGAGACACCCACAGAACCCTCACAACCAGAGCTCGTCGAAGTTGCCGAAAAGCCTCGATACGTGCCGATACCTCCCGTAACTTATGAGCCAACGCCAATGCGACCTTACCGTGACCGAGACTTTGTCGCGCAGAACAAGTTACCTTTCATGACACCTATCGTCGAGCGCACCGAAAGTTCGTTGGCGGCTTCGACGATATACCACAACCATTTTTCGACCGCAAAGACGCCCAGCAGACCTAACGGCAAAGCAAAAGTCGAAAGCCCTTCGAAACTTAACGTCCTCGACCTTCTACTCGAGAGTCCTCGCCCAGCGAGTGCAAAGAGGAAGACACAAGAGGAGGACGAGGAGGACCACTCACCGAAAAAGCTTGTTGCCCAGTCGCCTCTTGATGAAAATCAGAAAATCTTGTTTCCCGTGACGAAATCGGCACCGTTTACAGACGAGAACGAGGGTGAACAGATAGTGGCAGATAGCTTCAAGGCACCAGCGAGCCCGGCAAAAGTCGTCCAGGCGATCAAGAAACAGGACCGACCTATCCACAAAGGCCCGATCATCCATGACGCATTCTGCAACCCGTGCGATGAAAGCATCATCAGCCAGATCCTAAAGACCGCACACCCTGCGCCGACCTCCCATCCAGGCTTCTTTGACCATGCGGAGGACTCCTTCAACCAGTTTGGTCAGATCCGTGCATATGCTCGAAAGGTTTCCAAGTCAAGCGCCAAATCAAGTCCAAGAAAAGCACTCAGTGAGAGCACAAGGTCTATGGCACCGCTGCTAAAGTTCGAAGGTGCTAGTCGTGTCTATGCTGTCAAGCGTGAGCTCGGCGAAGGAGCTTTCGCTCCAGTATACCTTGTCGAAAGCGCGGAGAAGGATGAAGATGATGTTAGCGTGCCTGCGCAAATCGGTCGAAAAGTCGTCGAGGCATTGAAAGCTGAAAATGAGCCCAAGACCCTAACGTGGGAGTTCCACATCTTACACCTCCTCAAGTCGCGGCTTGGCCGTTGCTCCCGAGCCATGGAGTCAATCATCCTGGCACACGAGTGTCATCTCTACCGCGACGAGTGCTATCTTGTCCTAGAGTACCACTCTCAAGGTACCTTGCTGGATCTAGTCAATTTATGCAGACTCGAGAACAGTCGGGCAGGCAAGACAGCAGAAGGCCTCGAGGAGCCCGTAGCAATGTGGCTCGCCGTTGAGCTCCTTCGCACGATGGAGGATATGCACAAAGTTGGGGTTTTGCATGGCGACCTGAAGGCTGACAATTGTCTAGTCCGACTTGATACGGAAGCAGATCTTACAGCCCCCTATAATCGACATGGCGATGATGGCTGGAGCAAGAAGGGATTGACGCTCATAGACTTCGGTCGAGGTATCGACACGAGGGCCTTCAAGGCGGAAGCCCGCTTCATTGCGGACTGGAAAGCGGAAGAGACAGATTGTCCTGAGATTAGAGAAGCCAAGCCATGGAAATGGGAGATCGATCTCTTCGGCGCTGCTGGAGTCATTCACTCGTTGCTCTTTGGAAAGTACATCGAGACCGTGTCTGTTAGCGGTGGTGGGCTTGGTCAGAAGAAGGAATGGAAGCTTCGTGAGAACTTCAAGCGTTACTGGGAAAAGGACATCTGGACCGAGGTTTTTAGCACTTTGATCAATGGTGGTAGCAAGAAGGAAAATGAGGTCCGAAGTGATCTTCAGCGCATTCGAGGCACCATGGAGGAATGGCTGGAAATGGAGAGCGAGCGCAATGGACGAGATCTTCGTGGTGGGATTCGTCGATGTGAGCGGTTGGTGGCGGCAGGGAACAGTGCGAAGGCTAGACGGTAGAGTCGTTGCCCAGGACGAATTACACCTGACTAAGCGGCAGGATTGATGAGCATGATGTTCTTGAGCAAGGCGTTGGAGGAGATTGCTGGGTCATTGCTTGGAGGCATTCTTTGAGGGCTATGCTTTGGCTAGCAGAAATAATTGGCAGATGTTGCAAGCAAATGTTAGTTCCGCGAAAGAACAGTACAGTACCCCTGCAACTGGTGCTCCAATCTTCAAGTCCAGCGCGGCCGATGCCGGCTCAGCGGATAGTGACCTTGCTCCTCGTTCGGTAATTATGTTATCGTATTCATTATCGATATCCGATCGTGCCGTCAAGTCTACCATGACATGATGCGACAGAGGTGTGTCCCACTGGGTCAGCAGTGGTTTAGACTGGGCTATTACACTTCCGCCGTGCGCCTATCCACTGGCACATGGCACAGTTTACCATTCTAAATGTGAGGTGACAGATGGTGCCCTTCATCAGCAACATTGCATCGTTCATTCGGTCTCGAGCACCCTTACTTGGAAACGACGGAACAGCATCACGACGGCCGGCAGCCAGCTCAGATTACATATAGAGAGTATTCTTATTGAACCTTATTGCATCATTGTAGAATAGAAGGGGGCTACCAGAGCTAGGAAAAAGACCACACTACCGTCACTAGATAACTTCGGAAGAGCAACAATGGGCGACGCCGGCCCTCGCACGCCCCTACCCGAGGAGACAACATCAACAGCAGTAGAAGAACAAATACGAGAAATCCACGTGCTAGTAACCGGCTTCGGCCCCTTCAAATCCTTCAACGTCAATCCATCATGGCTAATCGCATCCTCCCTGCCCACCGAGCTCTCATCCCTCCCACCATCTGAACCCGAAGATCCCACATCCACATCCACAGTACAAGCACAACCAGCACAGACCGCGCCCACACACCCGCACTACCCCTCCTCCCTCCTCAGAAAACAACCCAATCCACAGCAGAACCAAGAAGAACCGCCAACACAACGAATCCGACCCCCAACCACAACCCCCTACAAAATCACGCTCCACACCTACCCCGACCCCGTCCGCGTCGCATACGCGCCCACAGCAGCTCTCATCCCCTCCCTCCTCAACCCCGCCGCCACCACAAGCCCAGAACAGCGTAAATACGACTACATCTTCCACATCGGCCTGGCCGGCGGCCGCGACAGCTACACGCTCGAAACCCTCGCGCACAGGGAAGACTACCTCATCCCCGACATCGACGACGGGAAAGGCGACCTCGTATCCTCCATATGGCAGAGACAATCCGTGCCCCAGGTCCTGCACGTGGGCTGGCACCCGCAGGACGTCCTGCGGCGATGGGAGGCCGAGGTCCAGCGACGGCAGACCGAGCATGAACATGGGGGCGCGAAAGATGCGTCGCATCATATAAACACAGATACAGACGCGGACGCACCGCGGCAGGTGACACAACAAACCCAACCCCAATCCCAACCCAGCTACGGCGACGGCGTCCGCGAATGGATGGCCTCCCACGGCATGCTCCCCCGGCCCCCCCTCCCCCTCACCCTCAACCTCGCATCCTACATCCCGCCCTCGCGTCCCCATCCCACGAAGAAAGCAGTCGTCAAACTCTCGCGCGACGCCGGCCGCTTCCTCTGCGAGTTCATCCTCATGTGCACTCTAGTCCAGCTATACCTGGAAGCAACAACACCCTCACCATCAAACGTCCACCCCGCAGAAAAACTCGGCAAAGTCGCCTTCCTGCACGTGCCCAACGGGACCGAAAAAGCAGACGTCGAACGCGGAAGAATGGTCGCCGAGAGCGCGATAAGGAGTCTGGTCGCGAGTTGGGAGGGTGGATACCGGAATCCGATTGTGTATACTGCTGCTGCTGCTTCTGCCGTGGTTGGTGAAGATAGTCCGAAGGTTAAGGGGGTGGCGGTCGGAGGTGGAGTTGGGGCTGCTGCCGAGGCGGATGGGGATGGGGATGGGTTTGAGGGTAGGGGGACGGGGGACGCGATACCGCTGCAGTCGTGACGTGGCATCCTAAGTACTGGGCTATGGTGTATGGTGTGTGACGAGTGGCAGATGTTTGCCGGTACGTAGTTGAGAGGCCTTTGTACATATCTCTACCTTACCTAGCATGATCGGTCTTGTTAGAAGACGATGAGGAAGAATAGATTTTGGAAAGCGGGCAGAATAATTTCACTATGCAGCTATGGTAGCCGGTTGCATGCTTCTCGATTGACTATGTGAATGAGCAGGAGTATGTCTTGACACAGGCTCAGCTTATTCAGCTGGCAAGCTCGCTATCCACGAAGCAGCATAGCCAACCTTGTCTTCGCAATGTCCTGAAGCATAACCTGGCTGAGGTACATGCTGGAAATGAAATCATCAACAAAAAAATCCAGTTGCAATGTCTAGAGTCGCATGTTTGCCGTCTCTTTCGTTTGATTTCTTTCCTCCATATCGTAAATCGTAAACTCATCATGCACATAGAAGTGTATAACAATCATCTTCATCATCTCTGGGTTTCATGTCCATGCTACCGTATGCACATTTCCAACTCATCACCTGACCCCACTGCCTTTGTCCCAACTCCTGCGCTGTGTCAACCGTTTTAACCCCTTCGCTGTAAAATCGACAGTAACATCTCGATGTTGGACCTGTACTTAAAACTCCTGTTACTCTGTACCTTATCGTGTCCTCATGGTTACGGAAGTCGGACAGGTTCAAAATGGTGGTGCTTTGTAGTCGTCGAGTGATTGCTGGAACGAGGCCAACCTCTCACCAATGTTACCAATATTGTTGTTCTGTTGTGCAGCTGTGGAAGTAGTTGGCATGCCATGCGTGAACTGAATGAATGGGTCACTCAAGCTGGGAAGATGGCGAGGCTTGCTTCGGAAAGACCTCTTGTTTGGGTCCAGCTCGAACGGTGACCCGAGGCGTCTTTGCTTTTCATCGACTTGTGGCGGTGCCAGAGTAGAAGCTTGAGTGTCGTTGTTGGCAGAAGAGAACTGAGATGGTATTGCTGGTATTGGCGGCATGCTTTCTTGTTCTGTTGGTTGGGGCGTGAACAACCTCGCTATTTTCTCATGAGCAGTGCCGAGTGTTGCACCCCGATTTCGAAGTCGAACACGTCTCTGATTAATGTCACCAAGGCCGGTAAAGATTAGCTCTGGCTCTGGTTTCGGCTCTGGGTTGACAAAGGTTGTTAGAGGTTCGTCCAGATTCAGACCAGAGGTATGGCCGGCAAGACTGCTGCCACTAGGGCTAAGCTCGTCTTCAAGGTTGTGTTGAGCTCGACGCTTGTTGATGTTTTGTCCAAGATCACCCTCCGGATTGAATGGCGAGAGTAATCGAGATCCTGTGGCATGCATTGTGCCAAACTGGTTTTGACTGACATAACGTCTATGCCGGTTTTCGGGTCTGATAGGCCCGTTCCAGGTGTTGTAGCTAAAGGGCGAAGCTAACCGAGGTGCATTCGTGGCTGGAACCAGCTTGCTATGATCCATTGCAGGTTGCTCTTGCTGGATACCGAGTCCAGTTGGCGGCGATGTGTTCATTTTGTTTTGCTCGGCAGCGTCAAGTTCCCGATTGAAGTTTTCTAAAGCAGAGTCCATAGGAGGAGAGTCGCCAGTTGTTAATTGAGCGAGAGGCGCTGTGGCACCACTTGCGACTAGGTTGATATGCAGCTCGCGGGTAGTGTAGGCCGAGTCATCGTCGTTCCTCTGCATCGGAGAAGCGCTTAGTCCCGATGGCTTCTTCGGCTGGAACTGTTCGGCAAAAGGCGAGGGACTTCTTGACTCTCGCAGTCGGTTGTAGTGTGCCGAGATTGTGAATTTCTCACGGCAAAGCTGCTTCAGACGCTTTCTGGTGGCGCTTTCTGACGGCCAAGCAGGTCGACGATCATTACTGCTCGTACTGAGGAAATCCTCTGGATCTGGGGTTTTGTTCCTTGACATCATCCGCACGTCCAACATGCTTCGGACCTTGTGTCGTTGCACGATGGGGACTTCGACCCGACTCGCTCGTGACCAGGTCTCTTTCGCTCGGCGAGCAACTCTGTGGCAGACACCGGTCGGAGGGATGCTACCGGGCACAGTCTTGAATGGGGTCACGGTCGGGTCTGCGAGGTAGATCTGGTAGACGTTGAATAGATGGTTGTCCATTTCAATGGTCCAGTCAATGTTGTTCTTTCCAAAGAGGTTGGTCAACCGAATCTTCTTCGACTTCCGCAACGGTAGTGGTGTGGCGGGGATGATCTTCACATTTTCTGGTGGGAAGAAAGGATCAGAGTCATCGTTTTCTGCACCAGTCACAGAACCATCGTAGGATGTAGGCCGAGTATCGTATGTCTCAGTGGTCGATAACGAAGAATTCGAATTGTAAGAACGTACGGAGGCAGGTCTCCGCAAGTCCCATTCACCTCGCTTGAGATCGACAGGTGTCCTAGCGGTTTGATGTGGTGGTGTGTAAGGCGCTTGAACGATAGCGGGCAGGCGAAGCTTTTCGAGTTCCACGGGCTCTGAAAAGCGTTGGAAAAGGTTGGGCCGTGTAGGGGTGCTTGTCGACTCTATCGAAGGCATTGCATCGTCCGAGGATAAGTCATAGGACCTCGAGAACTCGGTACTCCATGGCCCTGCACTAGAGGGAATAGGTATGTCAGAGGCGAAGAGCGTGGCTTGCAGACCGGGATTTCGAGCTTGAAAGCTGTTGAAATTGACGCGAGGACGTCTTACACGATAGGTTGAATGAGGTGGCGGAGGGGGCAGATCCAACTGAGCAAACGTCTGATCGGGTGTCCTCGGTGCTTCAGCAGGATCCAATGACAGAGGGGCAAAGTTGCGAGGCAGTGTTATCGACATGCCTGACTTCTTTACAGCAGAAGATGCGTTCAGTGTTGGGGAAGAATCGATGTTCCGTGCAGTGACTGGCGTCGAGCCTAGTCCTCCTAGTAGCGAGTCCATCGCGTAGATCAGATTGACCGAGAGGAAGAGTGACGGGTGTCTGTTTGTGGCTCAACAGCTCATTGTCGTATGTTCGTGTGCAAATATAGTCGTTGGGTGGGGTGATATTCCTGCTCTTCCGACTCGAGGCGCGTACCTAAACTAGCAGGATAGTAAGTCGCAAGCTCGTAGACGGTATGTGCTATCTCAGCGCTTCTGTCGATATCGTTGCCGTTGTCGTTGTCGTGGGCGTTAAGCTCGGCCTCGTCGTCGATTCGTGGGAGAAATAGGTGGCTGGGAAGTTGGAGATATGCGACAGATTGACTCGAGACGCGCCCGAGGGAAGTTGGGATGAGGTTAACAGACGTCGGTAGCGGAAGACAACAGTTCTGGACTTCTGGAATTGTCGGGACCTTTGTTTACAGCTGAGGTCATAAAGAAGCAGAAAGAGCGGACTTTGTTGTGGAAGTGGGTTGTCGAAGAATGTGAGATGGAGAAACGAAGTGTGCGAGTCGGAGGGAGGAGAAGCGAGAAGCGTGAAGCGTGAGGCGTGGAAGAGGTCCAGTGTTCCAAGCGTTGCGGGTTCCAAGTCCAGCAGGAGCTATCCACAACTGTTTCTTGGCCGCAAAGTGCCTGGGAAAGCATCATCCTCACCCACTCAAAGCAGTGACAACAAACCCTAAGCACCACTAAGATCCACTTCAGCCAGCTCTACGCGATGTCCACTCTGCCCGATGCAGTCCGGTGGAAGCAAGGTACTCATCGTCGATACGCATGCACCTGCAATATTACGAATAGGACCATCACAGACACTCTTTGCTGTAGCATGACACCTTCGCTCCATCATGCTCTGCAATCAGCGGTGCGATGCGTCCGGCAGGATGCAATCTTCATTCGTTCCTGCCTGCAGAACTCGGGCTTTCAGTTATTGTGCATATGCTTCAAGCACTGCAGTGAGACACTCGAGACAGCTGCGGGGAGTGTTCGTGGGTAGCAGCAGGAACAGGCAATTTTCATTCTGCTAGCTACTGATGCAGGAGAATTTTTAGCTCTATCAGCACCACTTCAAGCCACTACTCTCCTGTTCACATGATGAGTTATCCGTATGAAGGCTGACAACAATGGCTACCCCATCTTCTTGCAGGTTATCTACCCAAACACGACTGTCTGGAGTGTCAACAAACCACTCTGGCCAGCAGCTTGGTCTGTTCTCGTGTTGTCAGCTATCATAATCGCATAGCAGTACAAGTCTGTCTCTAGCGAGCCTTCGTCTCAGTAGACGCTGACCGACTTTTTGGCCGTGCTAGCAGACACTTTTATGGCTCAAGCCTCGCTTTTGCAGACCGCTTCCGTGGCCAGCAAGCTCACAAATCCAGTATTGCTCTAGACTCAGTCTACGCGTTGAGCTTGAAGCACTAACAAAACAAACTCGACTCCACCTAAACGCGAACATTTCGCGCTAGAGGATTTTCTGACGCCAGTCAGTGTGGTGTCATCACTCTAGCCGAGCGAATCAACTCTACACCACCGAACTACTGTAGGTGCTCTGTGAGAGGTGGCTCAAGACGTCTCGGCCCTCCGAGTCGGTGATATGGCACCACCCGTGAAATGCACAAGCACCGTCCTCCGGCTGCTCAGAACTTGGTCGTGCATCTCTACGATGTCGACATGCTTGCATTGGTCCCGCATTGGCGTCCGCTGTATGAAACCCTGCAATTGCCATACAATCGTGTTGACTTCTCTCCAGAAGCAAGACGTTTTCCTGACCTTATAACCACAATACGTGATTCGGCACCAATCCTGTGGACGATCTCGATGCTGCTCAACGGCAAGAATAGCAGATCGAATGTGGAGAGCAGCCAGCAGCTGCGGGGCCCCATCTTAGAATCTATGCGTGCAGCTTCGTGGCTTCTTAACATGTACAAGGTTAGGGGTGACAGGATCTAGCCAACAAGTACCCGGTAAGCAGTGAACTGCAGTCGAGGGACACCCCAGCACGACGACAGCTGTACTTTCGGGAGTTGTGCTGCCACTGCCTGACAGTCTGTGCTCGCGAACAGGCCCTAGTATGCAAATAGCTATAGGTGGGCAATTGCTAATACAAAACCACGGATAGAAACTTTTTGTGTCTTTCAGCGAAGAATGTCCGACATCACGTCCTCTCGAGGAGATCGTACCTCTAGTTGGTTGTGATGGAAGCAGATGAGGAGAACGTGCTGGCGCGCTGAGCCAAACTCTAACTGCGAATTGCAATGACTCCAAGGACGCCTAGCTATTTTTGGGGGACCATGGTTTGGTGTGGTTTGGGTCAGAAGAACATGTACACCCAGGTGGAACTCTGCTGCTGTCAAAGTTGGTTTTCTGGGAACGTCCGGAAAGTAAGCTGAGGGCAACACTGTCCGGAATCCATATCCGCTCCGACTCCCGCCCGGATTCGTCTGATTGTGAATCTAAGGTATCGCTGTCTGGGAACACTAAAGACTTGCTTCGTCCAACAGGTTTGAGCCCGCATTGATAGGAAAAACGTGAGAGACCTCGTATACGAACAATAATCAGGCGTTATCGTGAAGAGTTGGACACATTCGTGGACGCTCGACAGGTTTGGGTTCACAGGATCTAGAATTTAGTACCAGGGTATGTATCTATGATCTGCCGAACTTTGCCATAGCGAATACCATGTTCCAGTATTGCTTTTTCTACTGCAGCCGGCCCAGCTGAATAACCACCTTCCCAACGTGCTTCTGATCCCATTGATACTGATAAGCCTCCTGCGCCTGCTCAAAGTCAAACGTCTTATCCACGACAGGATGAATGTTTCCCGCATCGATCGCCCGATTCATGTCCTGGAATTGCGCCTTCGATCCAACCAGGACACCTCGCACGGTACACATATGAGTTAGCGTGTCCAGTGTACTAGGCTGCTTCTCAGCACCCGCACCACCAACAAATCCGATCACCGTGATCACGCCCTCCGGCTTGATCGCTTTCATGGATTGCTCCATGGTATTCGGACCACCAATCTCAACGACGTGGTCAACGCCTTCTTTGTCGGGTGAGATGGACTTCGCGACCTCGCCCCAGTTCGGCGTAGTCTTGTAATTGATCGTGCGCTTAGCACCGAGTTTCTTCAGCATCTCGCATTTCTCGTCTGAGCTGGTGGTGGCGATGACGTTCGCGCCGGCGGCAACGGCGAATTGGACTGCTGCGATGGACACGCCGCCTGTACCTTGTGTGAGCACTGTTTGGCCGGGTTTCAGGCCTTTAGATTCGAGGCCGTAGAGGGCGTTCCAGGCTGTGAGGGGCGCGCAGCTGAGTGTTCCTGCCTCTGTGGGTGAGATATTGGTCGGTGCCGCGACGAGGCCGTGCTCTGGGAAGACAGCATACTGTCTGAGCGTGCCGTCGATGGCACCACCCAGGCCTGATGCCATGATGCGCATGTTGATGGGACCGGCTTGGTGGAGTTGATTGAACAGCGTGCAGACTTTGTCGCCGACTTCGAATTCGCTGACCTTCTTGCCGACAGCAAGGATATTACCGGCGCCATCTGAGCACGGGACCACTGGTAGTTTGACTGGGAAGGGATATTGGCCTTTAGCGATGACGAGATCTCGATAATTGATGGAGACGGCTTGGATTTGGACGAGGCATTCGTAGTCTCCTACCTCTGGTATTTGGACATCCTTCTCAATCTCGAGAGACTCGAACCCTTTCTGGGATTTGAGGACGTACTGGTTCGTGGTCTTGGGTAGATCTGACATGATGGAAGGACTTTTGTGACTGCTCAGGGGGTGGGTGCGTCTGCCTAGGGAATGCTTGTAAAGAACTGGTAGATAGGATATGTTTGGTCTTTGCCTACTTATTTATGAGATGATCCAAAAGAAGACCATTCTTATGATTGGTAATATGTGAGCTCTACAAGAAAACTTATGCTCTGACTATTCGCATAACTGAGCTTGATGTCATGATGAAGTTTGTTCACGATTCCGGAATGGCAACGGAGATATACCCTCATCATTTGTCTATGGAGATATGGTGCGGAGCATAACGCATTGATAGACGATTCCTAGATGTGGTAAGTTGACCATCACAATAATGCATGACGTTCAAGCACCTTCGAGAGGAAGGACGAACTTCAGTACTAGTAGTAGAACATCTGCCGATGGGGTCTACGTACTGGGCTCCTTCCGCCAAACCTGCCTGAATCAGTGACAAGAGATCTTGGTTCCGGAAGGACCCCGGCGTAATTATTGCCAAGATTGCGGTTGCGGCCACACAGATTTCGCTAACTTTGAACTCGTCGACAAGCACGTTACAACTCGCACGTCTGACAACTCGAGACTCGTCGCCAATATGTCTCAAGCACTCAACAAGATTGCATTCAACAGCCCGTCTCGAGCTCATCCGTCCGAGCTCGAGACCAATGTTGCGACTGCACTTTACGAACTCGAGACCAACATCCCAGATCTCAAGGCTTCTCTTCGACCTCTGCAGATCCACTCCGCCCGTGAGGTACGACAAACAGCATAGAAAAAGTGAGGGCAAAAGTCTGACAATATTCGCAGCTCGAAGTCGGCCATGGCAAGCGCGCAATCGTGATCTTCGTCCCAGTCCCTCTCCTCTCGAACTTCCACAAGGTGCAGCAAAGACTCACCCGCGAACTCGAGAAGAAGTTCTCTGACCGACACGTCATCTTCCTCGCCTCACGCCGTATCCTCCCAAGACCAAAGCGATCCAACCGATCCCGAAGCAGCCAAACACAAAAGCGACCGAGATCCCGAACTCTGACTGCTGTCCATGACGCTATCCTTGCCGATGTCGTCTACCCAGTTGAGATTGTCGGCAAGAGACTGCGAACCAAGGAGGATGGCAGCAAGGTGTTGAAGGTCGTGTTGGACGAGAAGGAGCGAGGTGGTGTTGACTACAGACTTGACACCTACTCTGAGGTCTACCGTAAGTTGACAGGCCGAACCTGCAACTTTGAGTTCCCCATGAGCGGTGGTGCCGAGTACTAGAGTTGAAGAAGGACGTGATGACTGGACATGTGAATCAGCAGCTGCAGGGGAGGGGAGGGGGCTGCTTGAGTTGGGCACATCGTGCATGAAGAGAGGCAAGCACATGTGGAAGTCCACATCAATATAGAAGGCTCTATGCATGCAGGTATGACTTGTCCATCCTGAGGTGATGTTGAAATATTACATCTAGAGCATGTCACGGTGACGAAGGTAGTGCGAAGGTGGTTCGCAGTAAAAGAACATTGCTTCTAAAGAGCCATTCGACGCATGCTCGTTTAACACTGTATTTCGTCCTTTGTGCACGAATCTACTGCCCGAAGGCACCACCACCAAGGACGTCCTTGATATTGACCTGCCCGGTCCCTCGTTGTAGTGGCTTTCGTTGTGTAGGGGCCTCCTTCCATCCGATCATGTATATTATTCTGAATGTGGCAGGTATCCTATCCTTCTCGCCCTCTTTGCAGTGTAGCTCCCTGTAGATTGCTTCGTTCGCCAGCAGTACATCTCTTGGTAAGGGCCCACCTGCAGACTTGAGGATGGCGTTGCCTTCGCCCATGGCCTGGACGTCCTGCATCAAGGCAAACGTGTCTGGGTACTCGACTATGATATCGTCGACATCTACTGTAAGCAGCTTGAAGCCGGCTTTCCCGAGCAGACCTCCCATATCTCTCACATCTGCAAGGGGCGATATATGGGGCGCTACACCTCCTCTTCTTTCTAGGTCTGCCAGCTGTAGAGACGCCCTCAACTCATAGAGCGTATCTCCGCCAAACATGGCTGCAATGAACGGCGCATCTGGTTTGAGCACTGAGTTTATGCTGGCTAGCAGGGAGGGCAGGTCATTGACCCAATGTAGTGCCATAGATGACAGCACGGCATCGAATGTGCCCGGCTCATACGGCAGAGTCTCGAGGCTTGGTAGGATTGTCTGCTTGATTGGCACCACAGGCTCCTCCAGACCATCATCGCGATGCAGCATGGTTGGCGAGGTCTCTGCGCATACTAGCTCGTGTATCCTCTCGGGCAGCGGCTTCTTAGGTGCTTGTACTTCTTCCGGGATCTCGGGTGCAAGTAGAGGAGGTCTCGCAAGCGCGCGAGCTATGTTGCAGCTGTTTGCGCCCAAGTCGAGTACCTTGGGAAAGTCACGGCTGATGTCGAGGAGCCGATCGACCAGGCGCAGAGCAATTTCATCCTTCAGGTAGTCTGCTTGTCTGCTCGACTCGGGGTTTGATGCAGCTCTCTCTTTCTGCAAGTACTTCATATGACTGTTGAAGACTTCGAGAGTTGGTGCACCTGGTGCTTGAACTGCATAGCTCCGCCGCAAGAGCAATTGCGAGGGACGACTACATCGTTGGAACTGAGACCGAATACTGCACGCAAACAGGCTCATGGTGTCTGTAGAGTCCAGACAACTGAATGTCTAGAATTCACCATAGCAGACCACGAACATGTAGCAGTAAAGCTTCAAGACTGCTGGTCATAGACGTCAGTGATTTGAAGCCAATCCTCGGCCACAAAAGCACCGACCAGTTTCGCGTTTTCGACAGGACGCGCTTGCCTCTCCTTATACATTACCACCAAGCAATCATGTAGTAAGAAACGAAAGCTAGAGGTAGGCGTGTGCCCTGCACTCCGTGTCATATAACCACTTCCAAATCACGCTCGCAGCATGAACACGACCAATTGACCAGGCATTTGACTGCGTACAGCATGGCGCTGAATTTTCCCTACACATATATCTCTTGCCCTTGCTCAGATGCTTCAAGGCGAGCCATCGCCTCCTCAAAACGAGCATCTCGAGAAATTGACATTGACGAAGCCCTGGAACAAGATGAATCGACTTTTGATCCGCGGGCTCCAAGATCAGCATTTTCCCTGTTTCCACCGGAGCATTTGTTTTACTGTGAAGACTGCCGAGATCTCAAATGTCCTCGATGCGTCGTGGAAGAGATTGTCTGCTGGTATTGTCCTCAATGTCTTTTCGACGCCGTGCCATCTTCTGTCAAAGCCGACGGCAACAGATGCTCGAGGAATTGCTACATGTGCCCAATTTGTCAATCGCAGCTCAACACCTCCTCGCTAGCATCCTCGAAGCCGCTGGATCGACCATACATACTGAATTGTCAATATTGTATGTGGTCTTCCCTTGATGTCGGCATTGACTTCGCAAACCCGTCAGGCATCAGGCAGCAGATAGAGAAGAAGGATCGAGATGTGAAAGACCCTAGGAGGACTTCTGTCTCAACATCAAGGCCCAATGCTTATAGTGACCTGACGAGGGCTAGAGGTGTCTCATCGCTGTCAAAAGAATACACCGAGGATGCCACTGCTGCGGCCAGAAATGCTGAAGCTCAAGAACAAGCAGATCCTCGGAAGAGACTGGACCACCAAGCTCAATTTACCGCTCTCAAGCAGTTTTACAAGGATCAGCTGCTAAGTTCGGACTCCAGTCAGTCATCATCAGCGCTTGACGCAGCTTTCTCATCGCCGTCCTCTCTCACGCGTCTTATGAACCTCTACGGCAGCGGTGGAAGCGCGCTCAGAAAGCAAAAGCAGAAGAGCTCTGTCATGCGAGAAGCACTCAGCACATCTGAAGGTCTCCAGATAACATTGAACGGCCGATCTTCAAGCAGAGAGCGAACTTTCGAGTACGAGGAAACTGTCACTCCCGAACAACTAGCCTTTCAATATCCAGCACCAATTGGCAACCCATCTGCGACCCATGTCTCCCAGCTCAAGCCGATGCCGACCCAGTTGCGCACGAAACGCTCTAAACGTTGCGCAGCATGTAAGCACATCCTAGTCAAGCCAGAGCTCAAAGTCACCTCGACTCGCTACCGTATCAAGCTTGTGGCACTCAACTACATTCCTTTCGTCAGCCTCAAACCTGTGCCTATCACTGGCGGAATTCTATCAGCAGGTCCAGATGGTGACCCGACCATCACTTTACAGCCAGGTAAACCAAGCCAGTGGATCTTGAAATTGCAAAACCCACTCTTCGAGGATGTCAATGTAAGCTTGGGTTCTCCCAGCATTGTACCAGGCAAACATGGCCACAAAGTCACGATCCTTTGTCCACAATTCAGCATTGGAAAGAATGGAGATGTCTGGGACGATGCTGCCTTGTCACAACCTCTCATCAAGTCCGATACACAGGTCAGCCTTGGCCTAGGCGGTGAACAAGTAGCAGGGAAAGTATATGATCGTGGTAGAAATTGGACGAGTATCGTGGTGGAGGTTGTGCCCGCGAGCATTGTCAAGGAGAAAGACGAGGAGGCTGAAGAGGACGAAGATATCATAGAAGTGCCAATAAGAGTCCGACTAGGATGGAAGGTCACGGACGAGCAGGCTCTGAGGGACAAGAAGGGAGAAGAAGGTGAAGTGGATGATGGCAGCAGGGAGTTAGCTTATTGGATGGTGGTTGGTGTAGGCAGGGTGGGTGTATAGGCAGGAGCAATTGATGTTGTAACACTGACGATCATTGAGGGTCAGACAGAGTTGACAGAGCAAGCCACCGCAGAGACGGCCGTCCTTATTGACGCTTGTCCACGACAACTCGACTTGTCCGCATCCATCGCCGCTCACCGCTTTACCTCGACATCTTTGGCCTTACGATGTGTTCTGGCCACATCCCAGTTATGGTCTAAGAACCATAGAGCAGCAGCGCTGAGCTATGCGGCATGATACCAATGTCAGGATAATTCAACTTTGGACAAGCCGCTGGGATCAGACACCCCAAGTTTGGAGGTGCTTCACTGCGCCGATTTGGTAAAGAAACATCCTGTCTCTAGCCTTACATTGACCTTACTTGAGATGGCCGAGCTTGGGGTCTCTGTACTTATAAGCCGCCCCCTCTTCCCTCTACTTACTCCTTCGCCTTTTCTAATTTCTTCCTGCTTATCATGCCTGCCAGAATGGAAACCAGGAGTAGCAAAGGTCCTGGACAAGCACCCACCATCAATATACAGTCTAAGGCACACGAGAAACTCCTCAATGTTATTGATCACCTTCGGTCTCAAGGTGTGAGTCGCTATATTGACCTTCCACAACTCATCGTTTGTGGGGACCAGTCAAGCGGAAAGTCGTCGGTACTCGAGGCGGTATCGAGTCTGAAGTTCCCAACCAAGGACGCGCTCTGCACACGTTTTGCTACAGAGCTTATCCTACGAAGAAACCCTGAGGTTACATCCACTGTCACAATTATTCCAGACCTTGGCCGACCTATCGAAGAGAGAGACCACCTCGCCAAATTTGACTGTAATGCCTCGGTGTACGATGATCTCGGATACATCATCGAGCAAGCTGGTAGAGCTATGGGCCTGAACCGGTCAAGCAAGGTCTTCAGCGCCGACGTGCTCCGGATCGAGCTGTCTGGCCCTCAACAGCCGCATCTCACGTTGGTCGATCTTCCAGGCCTATTCCATGCTGGAAGCAAGTCACAGACTGATGCTGACGCAGGTGCCGTCAAGACTTTGGTGACGAATTATATGAAAAAGCCTAGAGGTGTTATTCTAGCAGTTGTATCTGCAAAAAACGACTACAACAATCAAATTGTCACCAAATATGCTCGCGACGCTGATCCTCAAGGAGCCCGAACTCTTGGAATCATCACCAAGCCTGACACTCTTCCCGTTGGGTCGGATTCAGAAAAGTTGTATTTCGATCTTGCAGAAGGCAAGGACGTCGACTTCCAACTCGGCTGGCATGTGTTGAAGAACAGGGACTATAAAGAAAGGAATTGTTCCAATGAAGAGCGGGACCAGTCTGAGGTCGACTTCTTCAGCAAGCCTTCAGGTATCTGGGCTTCTCTGAATCCGAACCACCTGGGCATCGGTCCATTACGACCGCGACTCAGCCGAGTCCTGCAGGATCAGATTCTGAGCGAGCTCCCCAGCCTAATTGCAGATGTGGCTCAGGGTATTCAGGACTGCGAAGCTCGTCTGGGAAGACTCGGACCAGCAAGAGCTACTGTACGCGAGCAGAGACGCCACCTTCATACAGCCAGCGATGATTTCACATCTATCATCAAGGATGCTATCAATGGCCGTTATGAAAGCAAGTACTTTGGAGACGCAGATACCGAAGACGGATACGCAAGACGTATTAGAGCTGTCATTAACAATCTCCTGGAGCAGTTTTCAGACGAAATAAAGCTCCATGGACACAAATACGAAATTGTGCAGGATCCACCAGAGTCCAGGTCCAAAGTGCCACCGTACCGGGTTTCAAAGGCGGCACGCCTAGCGAAGGTGAAAGATCTGATTAAGCGCAATCGAGGCAAGGAGTTGGCTACCATTTCGAAGGAAGAGACGATCACGGCATTATTTCGAGATCAGAGCTCGCCCTGGATCGATCTCGTAAACAAGTACGCGAGGGGGACTTTCGACGCTGTGCGGCTCGCAATTTTCATGGCACTAGAAGCGACGTGCGATCCCACCACAAGAGATGGCATCGTCAGCTCGGTCCTCAAGCCCACACTCGAGGAGATCAAGAACGGGTTCGATGCTGCTGTGGAGACTACGTTGCAACAACATTCACATGGCCATCCCATAACTTTCAATTCATTCTTTCAGGAAAACATTCAGAGGCTTCGGAACGAGCACAGCGTTGAGGATCTCAGCAACAAGCTCAAGGCCTACTTTGGCAAAGACCCAAGGACAGATGACTGCCATGCGTGGGTCGACAATAACCGAGTCAATGTCAAGCTTTTGATGCAGGCCCTTCTGAAGACGAAAGAAGAAGATATTGGCACATTTGCTGCTTCCGAGGCACATCATACCGCAGAGGCCTTCTATCAGGTGAGTGCTTACCTATATGTACTTTTGGACTCTCTTACTAACAAGTTCCAGGTTGCACTGAAACAGTTCGTGGATGACTTTGCGGTTCACGCTGTTGAACAAGCTCTTCTCGTCAAGATCGAGAACTTGTTCACTCCCGGCAGCATCTTCGAGCTAGAAGACGAGTTGATTGCAGATATTGCTGGTGAGACCGAGCAGTCACAGATCGAACGGGAGAGCTCAGAAGCAAAGCTCCGCATGTTGAGGAAGGCGCTGGACATCCTCAAGCGACTGGATCGAGGTCACACTCAGAGTATGCCTACTGTCTCCAAGCTCCCTAACGCCAAACTGACCTTGGTGGACAGCCATGAACAAGGTGCAAGCCTCCTGAGCGTTGTCGATGCAAGTAACAGACCGGCCGAAGACGGCACAAGCAACCCCAAAGAGGACAGGGCGGTCGCGCTTCCACAACCTGACTCCTTCAGGAAGCATACCCACGACGAAGCCGTTGCACCTTCGGTCGTAAACCCTGCCGTCACAAGTACCTCCAACGACGCGCCCAGAGCACAACGCCAGGGACGTACGTACCGAGAGGGGCGAAAGCGCCGAAGGCACATGACAGAAGCAGAGAAGCAAGAACGTCATGCGCGCAGGACACGCCGTCTGAGTCGATACTAATCCCAATGGTGATGGATGGCGAGACTTTAGTTTGTGCGACGAAAACAGAACCTTGACACGAGCGTCTGTCCGTGAGAACAGGCTGCTAGGGCTGTCAAGAGCACGACCCGTGACGTTTGCCGTGAGCTCAGCGCTAGAATATTGGCATAGATAGGCAGTTTGCTTGAGAACACAATTTCACCATCATCCTACAAACTGACCGGTTGTCTGCCACGGGTCTGTTACGTGCCGCTGGGCTTACTTCGCCCTTGTCTCCTTCGTCCTCTCAGCATTCAAATGCATCGGCACCCCGTCGTCGTCAAACTCAGCCCACTCGAAGTAGCCGCATCCCTTCCCATCAGCCACGTTCATCTTCTGCTCCTCTTGCTTCCCTCTTCCACCGAGCTCATCGTTCTCGGCACCTATCATATCACCAGGTTCACCCACTCGCCCGGGCGTCTGACACATCCAGACATACTTCCCCAGGGTCTCCTTCCGTCTCATCACACTCTTTAATACGCAGGGTACCCCACATCTACACCTGGGCGTATACTTTGGTGAGAACTCCTCCCGATACCACCGGTACGTGATATTGACCCTCTTGTTTCCCGAGATCGGATGTGGCGTGATCCCGCCGGTAGCACTGCTCGCTGGCGCGATACTGTGTTTCCACGTCTCTTGCATCTCTGCATGCATTACCAGTAACGAATTGTGCGGTAGCGGGAGGGAGATCTGGCCTTGTGCATCGGCGTATTCCTCCTTCAATTTCTTGGCTTCGGCGGAGTCAGGATCGAGGCCCTCGACGTCAGGAGGCGGGACGATGCGACGAATGCGGAATTCACGCTGGACACCGAGAGATAGCGATCCGATGACGGGGTGCGGACCGAGATAGCTGAGCTGATCGGTGTGGTAGCCTACACTCTGCTGTGCGCCGCTATAGCAGTTCACGAACGCGGCATTCGGCAGCCAAGGACCTGGCGGCTGATGTTTAAGTCTCACGCCTCCTGGATACGTCTTGATGCGTATCGCGATCTCGGCGTTGACGGCCTGCTCGACGAGCGTCGAGACGCGGCGCATCACGGGGAGGATCTCGCGGACGTCGCTGAGGGTCGAGCCGTTGTATAGGTAATTTGATTTCTGGGCGGCGGCGTCGGCGAGGGAGTTGACGTAGAAGCTGGCTGTGTGAGGCGACTTGACGACGTTGTCGAAGAGGCGGAAGGTGGCGGAGGTGAATGAGCTTGTTTCTGGGAGGAGCTCGTGGAGGAGGTCGTTGGCGAGTGTTGGGGGGAGGAAGTTGTGGATTATGGAGCAGGGGGTATTTGCGGCTATGGTGGCGGGGCTGTAGAGGTAGAGTGTCTTGCCTTTTTTGGTCAGTGGTCGATTGAT
>Ga0210040_10002324_pt1 | contig 26976 bp, 27 predicted proteins | sample CryGeyCG12114_NA_FD_185462 | JGI IMG/M metagenome (GOLD analysis project Ga0210040, IMG submission 185462) | Groundwater microbial communities from aquifer - Crystal Geyser CG19_WC_8/21/14_NA (SPAdes) (version 2) | ecosystem: Environmental > Aquatic > Deep subsurface > Groundwater | place: USA... | reverse complement strand
CCTCCCGCCAAGACTTGAGCGGTCGTTCTGAGCTGCCCGGCTGCGCCGTCCGGGCTCGTCATTCCGGACGGGTGTCCATCCCCCAGACGGACCACGAGGTCGGCCCGCTCGCGACTGCGCTCGACCAGCCGCGCGTTCGCCTCGTCGCTGCCCAGCACCCACCGCTCGGCGGCGTCGCGCGGCCGTCCGTGCTGGACGTGCCGCTCCACCAGCCGGGAGACGCGGGTGGCGGCGTCGAGGTCGACGTACCAGCACTCGGTCAGCAGCGTCCGCACCGGCGCGAAGGCCCCGTCCGACAGCAGGTAGTTGCCCTCCGTCACGACGAGCGGCGTCGCGCGCGGCACGGGCAGCGCCCCGGCGACCGCCTGCTCCTGCTCCCGGGAGAACACGGGGGCGTAGACCACCTCGTCGGTCCGCTCTCGCAGCCGGCGCAGCAGATGGACGTAGCCGGCCGCGTCGAAGGTGTCGGGCGCGCCCTTGCGGTCACGGCGGCCCAGCCGGTCGAGCTCGGGGTCGGCGAGGTGGAAGCCGTCCATCGGCACGAGGACCGCGTCGTCGCCGAGCGCGGCGACGAGCCCGGCGCCCAGGGTGGACTTGCCGGCGCCAGGCGGTCCCGCCAGGCCCAGCAGGGCGCGGCCGCTGGGCCGGACCAGGGACCGGGCGCGCGCGGCGAGGTCGTCCAGCGACGCGGTGCACGAGGCGCTCACCGGCTGGACCCCACGCTGCCGCCTCCTCGTCGCCTGCGGAACTGCGCCTCCCAGCCTCCCAGGCCCTGTCCGCCCGCACCGCACGAACCCGGGCCCGCTGACGTCGGCACGGGCGGACAGGCCACCACCTGACCCGCCCCTGTCCGCCCGCACCGCACTCCCCGCGGCCCGCCGACGTCGGCACGGGCGGACAGGGCGGCACGGTGTGCGGGTCAGCGCGTGGGGCGGCCGGCGCCGAGGGCGGTGAGGCGCCAGCCGAGCGGGGTCCGCTCCACGAGCCCGTGCACCAGCAGCGGCGGCAGGACCTGCTGGACGACGAGCGTCGACACGCCGGCGTCCCTGGCCAGCGCGGCCTCGCCGGCTCCCCCGCGCACGGGCACCGCTTCCAGCACGCGTCGGACCGTCTCCGACAGCTCGTCGCGCACCGACGTGGGACCTCGCAGCGGCGTGGCCGCGTCGGCGCCGAGCACCCCGACGAGGTCGAGGACCTCCTCGGCGCGGGTCACGCAGGTGGCCCCGTCGCGCAGCAGCGCGTGGCAGCCCGCCGACAGCGCCGAGGTGACCGGCCCCGGGACTGCCATGAGGTGCCGGCCGAGCTCGCGCGCCCGGTCGGCGGTGGCGAGGGACCCGCTGCGCGCCGCCGCCTCCACGACGACGGTGCCGAGCGTCAGCGCGGCGATGAGCCGGTTGCGGACGAGGAAGCGTGCGCGGGTCGGGGTGCTGCCCGGCGGGAGCTCCGACACGACCAGCCCCTGCTGCGCCGTGCGGGCGAGCAGCCGGTCGTTGCCGCGCGGATAGGCGACGTCGACCCCGCAGGCGAGCACGGCGACGGTGGGCGCCGCCTCGGCGTCGAGCGCACCGCGGTGGGCGGCGGCGTCGATGCCGTACGCGCCGCCGCTCACGACGGCGGCGCCGCGCTCGGCCAGCGCCCGGGACAGCTCACCGGCGACGTGCGCGCCGTACGCCGTGGCGGCGCGGGCACCGACCACCGCGACCGACCGCGCGGCGACGTCGGTGAGCGAGTGCGGCCCGCGCACGCACAGCGCCAACGGCGGCGCGTCGTGCAGGACCCCGTCGGGCCAGTCGAGCCGCTCGGCGGGCCACTCCGGGTGGCCGGGGTGCACCAGCCGGCCGCCGCACCGCTCGAGGCGGGCGAGGTCGCCGGCAGGGTCGTAGCCCTCGGCCCGTGCGGTCGCAGCCGCCTGCAGGGCCGGCGACACCGGCGGGCACGGCCGACCCCGGCGCAGGGCCTCCCACACCGCGCCGGCGCCACGCGACTGCACCGCGCGGTGCACCGACCGCGATCCCGGCTCGGTCACCCGCGACAGCGCCAGCAGCGCCCGCAGCTGCTCCTCGTCGCTCATGCTGCGAGCCTGCCGACGGCGCTGCCGAGCCGGAAGGTCAAGGCGTGGCCGACGTGCTCCGGTCCGGGCACGTCGGCCCCGGCGAGGTCGGCGAGCGTCCAGGCCAGGCGCAGCACCCGGCCGTACCCCCGGGCGGTCAGGTGCCCGAGCTCGAGCGCCTGGTCGACGTCGCGGACCGAGGAGCGCGGCACCGGCCACCGGCGCCGCAGCTCCACGGGCGGCACCTGGCCGTTGCTCCGCCAGGGCGTGCCGGCGTAGCGCACGGCCGCACGTCGACGGGCCGCCGCGACACGCGCGGCCACCACGGCGGTCGTCTCGACGTGGCCGGCGTCGGCGAGCATCTCGGCCCGGGTGATCTGCGGGACCTCGACGTGCATGTCGATGCGGTCGAGCAGCGGGCCGCTGAGGCGGGCGAGGTAGCGGCGCCGGGTGTCGGCCGGACAGCTGCAGGCGCTGTCGGGCTTGGCGCACGGGCACGGGTTGGCAGCGAGCACGAGGGTGAACGCCGCCGGGTAGACCGCCGTCCCACCGACCCGGGTCAGGGTCAGGCGTCCGCTCTCGAGCGGCTGCCGCAGTGCGTCCAGGACCCGCGCCGGGAACTCCGGCGCCTCGTCCAGGAACAGGATGCCGCGGTGGGCGAGCGAGGCCGCGCCGGGCCGGGCGATGCCGCTCCCCCCGCCGACGACCGAGGCCACCGTCGCGGTGTGGTGGGGGTCCTGGAACGGCGGCAGCTCGACCAGCGGCTGGTCGTCGGGCAGCGCGCCGGCGACCGAGTGCACGGCCGTGACCTCGAGCGCCTCCTCGAGCGACAGCCGGGGCAGCAGCCCGGGCAGGCGCTCGGCGAGCATCGTCTTGCCGCTGCCCGGCGGGCCCAGCAGCAGCGCGTGGTGGCCGCCGGCAGCGACCACCTCGACCGCCGTGCGGCCGGGCACCTGGCCGACGACGTCGGCGAGGTCGGGCTGCACGAGCGGCAGGCGTGGCGCTGCCGGCGGAAGGGTCTCGTCGTAGGGCTCGCCGGTCAGGAGCAGGACCAGGTCGCGCAGCGACCCCACGCCCCGGGCCGTGATCCCGGGCAGCAGCCGGGCCTCGGGCAGGTTGTCGAGCGGCACGACCACCCGCTCGATGCCCGCCGACCGCGCGGTGAGCGCCGCCGGCAGCACCCCGCGCACGGCCCGCACGTGCCCGTCCAGCCCGAGCTCACCGAGCAGCACCCGCCCCGACAGCGCGTCCGCCGGCACGACGCCCTGCGCGGCGAGCACCGCCGCGGCCAGCGCGAGGTCGAACCCGCTCCCCCGCTTCGGCAGCCAGGCCGGTGACAGCGCCAGCGTGATCCGCCGCTGCGGCCACGGCTGTCCGCTGTTGACGACGGCCGCCCGCACCCGGTCGCGCGCCTCCGCCAGGGCCGCGTCGGGCAGCCCGATGACCGTCAGCCCGGGCAGCCCCTGCGCCAGGTCGGCCTCGACCTCGACCAGGTGACCGTCGAGCCCGACCAGGCCCACGGCGTACGACCGGGCCACCGCCGTCACAGCGCACCGCGCAGGTGCTGCAGCTGGGGGGCGTAGCCACGCCGGCGGACGATGCTCACGACGTCGAAGCGCAGGTCGCCCGCGCCTGGCGGCCGGTGCTCGACGAGCCACCGGCAGGCCAGGACCCGCAGCTTGCGGGCCTTGCGCGGTCCCACCGCCTCGGACGGCTCGCCGAAGCCCGTCCCGGACCGGGTCTTGACCTCGCAGAAGACGACGGTGCCGTCGGTGTCGCGCAGGACGAGGTCGAGCTCGCCCTCGGCGCACCGCCAGTTGCGCGCCAGCACCGTCATGCCGGCGGCCGTCAGGTGCTCCGCCGCCAGCTGCTCCCCGTAGCGCCCGAGCGCCGCCGTGCGTGACTCGTCCATGGCGGCCACGCTGCCCGGGCAGCCCGACGGCCCGGCGGACGTGACGCCCGCCTGGGGACGACCGGCGCCGCTGTGGACGCCGGCTTGACGAGCCCGCTACACGGGCCGGTCGGCCTCCGGCAGGCGGATGCCCTCGACCTTGGGCTGCGACTCGGACGTGCCCAGCGCCGCCGCGTCGCCCGTGGCCGGCGTGCCGCCGGTGTCGCCGTGGCCGGAGGACAGGCCCGGCACGGCGTCCGGCGGGGCCGCGCCCATGCGGGTCGCGCTGGCGTCGACGTCGGTCTCGATCGACTCACCCTCGGGAGCGACGCCGTTGAGGCCACCGGCGTGGTGGGCCTCGCCGGAGCTGCGCTGCACGGGCCCGGTCGGCCCGTGGGCGCGTCCGGTGCTCGTCTCGGTGTCGACCTGCGGCCGGTCGGCGGACGGCTCGACACCAGCCCCGCCCAGCCCCATCGGCTGGGTGCCGACGTCACCGCCGGCGTACGACCCGGGAGGCGACAGCGGCGCCGCAGCGGGATGGCTCGGCAGCTGCGCGGCGGCGGCGCCCGCGCTCATGTCCTCGAGCTCGGGGGCGACCGGCGTCTCCGGGTGGTCCGGGGTCGGGCTCATCGGCTCGGTCTTGCCCTGGTTGGTGTCGGGACTGCCCTCGCCGCCCGGTGCGGTGCGGTCGGACAGCGTCACCGGCCCGTCGCCCTGCGGCTCGCTGACCCGGCCGACGTCGTCCTTGCCCTTGCGCGAGAAGAAGCCCATGCCGAGCCCCTACCCCCCGAACGGAGGACGCCCACCCGGCATCTCGAGGTCGGGCTTCTCCAGCTTCTCGACGTTGACGTCCTTGAACGTCAGCACCCGCACGGACTTCACGAAGCGGGCCGGCCGGTACATGTCCCACACCCAGGCGTCGGTCAGCGTCAGCTCGAACCAGACCTCGCCGTCGGAGGTGCGGGGCTGCAGGTCCACCGCGTTGGCGAGGTAGAACCGGCGCTCGGTCTCGACGACGTAGTCGAACTGCCGGACGATGTCCTTGTACTCCCGGTAGAGCTGCAGCTCCATCTCGGTCTCGTACTTCTCGAGGTCCTCGGCGCTCATCTGCGCAACTCCGCTGAGACACTCACGCGCCGACCTCCACCCGCTCCGCCATGGCCCCATCCAACCGCAGCAGCGCCGCCTTGACGTTCACGTACGAGTACCGGTGCTGCGGGCACGGTCCGTGCGCGTTCAGCGCCGCAGTGTGCTCCGGCGTGATGTAGCCCTTGTGCCGGGCGAACTCGTACTGCGGCCAGACCCCGTCGAGCTCGCGCAGCATGCGGTCCCTCGTCACCTTGGCCAGCACCGACGCCGCAGCGACGCAGGCGGCGACCCGGTCGCCCTTCCACACCGCCAGCGTCGGCGCGGGCAGGCCCGCGACCGGGAAGCCGTCGGTGAGCACGTAGGACGGGCACGGGTCCAGGCGCAGGACCGCCTGCCGCATGGCGCGCACGTTCATGACGTGCAGGCCGCACCGGTCGACCTCGGTCGACGGCACCACGACCACCGACCACGACAGGGCGCGCGCGACGACCTCGTCGTAGGCCCGCTCGCGCGCGGCCTCGGTGAGCAGCTTGGAGTCGGCCAGGCCCGGCACCTCGCCGCGCCGGCCGGGTGGCAGGACCGCCGCCGCGACCACGAGCGGCCCTGCGCACGCGCCCCGACCGGCCTCGTCGGCGCCCGCGACGAGCGGGAAGCCGCTGCGCTGCAGGACCCGCTCGAAGGCCCACAGGCCGTTCTCGGACCGGACGACCGGTCGGGGCGCGCGCACGGCGATCACGCGCCCAGCCGGTCGAGGACGTCGAGGAGCTCCTCGGGGTACACCTGCTCGCCGGTGCGGCGCAGCTCGTCCCGGCTCCACCAGCGGGTGCCGAGCACGGCGACCAGCTCGAGGTCGCTGTGCGCGGTCGGCTGCGCGTCGAAGGCGCCGGTGCGCACGAGGAAGTAGTCCTCGCTCTGCCGGTAGGCGGTGCCGGCGAAGCTGAACTCGGTCAGCCGGCGGTGGACGACCTCGCCGACGGCAGCCTCGTGCACCTGCAGACCGGTCTCCTCGCGGAGCTCCCGCACCGCGGCCTGTGCCGGCACCTCCCCCTCGTCGATGCCGCCGCCGGGAGTGTTCCACCAGCTGCGCCCGTCGGGCAGGGACGGGTCGCGGCACTGCTGGAGCAGGATCCGGCCGTCGTCGTCGACGAGCAGCACGCGCGCCGCACGGCGCTCGAGGGGGCCTGTCATGAGGAGGGTCAGCGTAGGCCAGCCGCCGCCCCGGACCCGCCGCTCAGTCCCAGGCGTCGAACGGCTCGTCGACGCGCTGTCCGGCGAGCAGGCGCGGCAGCAGGGCCGGGACCGAGCGCGGGAAGAAGCGCACACCGGGGACGGCGAGCTCCTGCGGCGTCCACCAGCGCAGGCCGAGGATCGAGCCCTGCTCGTCGTCGGTGAGCACCGGCGCGGCGGCCGCGGCGGGGTCCGGCAGGTGCACGACCCTGCCGTGGCAGCGCCCGTAGCGCCGGACCGACCGGAAGACGAACGTCGACTCCTGCGTCCACTGCAGCGGCCCCACGGCCGCCGGGTCGACGACCAGCCCGGTCTCCTCGAGCACCTCGCGCACGAGCGCGTCGACCTCGTCCTCCCCCGGCTCGACGCCGCCGCCGGGGAGCTCCCACCAGCGCACGCCGGGTCGGCCCGGGTCGGCGCAGTCGAGCAGCAGCAGCCGTCCGGCGCCGTCGACGACGAAGCCCTTGGCCGACAGCCGCACGGCTCAGGCGGCCCGGCGCGAGCGCCACCGGCGGCGCAGCGCGACGACGGGCAGCGCCCCCACGACGCCGAGGGCGTACGGCGTCGCCGTCAGCGCGGAGGCCGGCAGCGCGACGAGGGCGCCGTCGAAGGCCTCGGGCACGCTGAGCAGCGTCGCCCGGTCGAGCGGCCACACGACGACGAAGGCCCGGCCGATGACCTTGTCCTGCGGGACGGTGCCGGAGTTCTGGTCGTCGATGTGGAAGCGCGAGTCGGCCGATGAGCCGCGGTGGTCGCCCATGACCCAGAGCCGGCCCTCGGGCACCTGCACTCCCTCGGCGCCCGGCGGGCAGGTCGCCTCGCCGGTGCCGGCGGCGCAGAACACCATGCGGTCGTCCTCGAAGACGTACGGCTCCTCGAGCTCGACCGGAGCCGTCGCCCCCTCGGGCTGGACCGTGACGTGGCCGTTGGTGCAGCAGGCCACGCGGTCGCCGGGGACGCCGATGACGCGCTTGATGAAGTCCTTCTCACCGGGCGCACCGACGCCGATGGCGCCGCTGACGGTCCGCAGCACCCGCTGCAGGCCGTTGGCGGGCGGGGCGATCTCGTTCTCCGGCGTGAAGGAGTCGAGGCCGTTGAAGACCACGACCTCGCCGCGGTGGATGTCGCGGAAGTCGTAGACCAGCTTGTTGACCAGCACCCGGTCGCGCAGCTCCAGCGTCTGCTGCATCGAGCCGGACGGGATGTAGAACGCCTGCACGAGGAACGCCTTGATCAGCAGCGCCAGCAGGAAGGCGATCACGACCAGGAACGGCAGCTCCTTGAAGAACGAGCCGCCGCTGCTCGCAGTGCGCGCCGACGTCGCAGCGCCGTCACCGTCCTCGGGACCGCCGCTGCCGTCGACGGGCGAGGACGTGTCGCTGCTCATCACGCCAACCTAACGTCGGCCGGAGCCCTGCGGTGCCCCCGAGGAGGGTGTCCGGGACGGGCCGGGGGTTCGCGGGAGTCAGGCCTCGGCGGGCGCCGAGGGCGCGGCCGTGGGAGGAGCAGGCGTCGCGGCCGGGTCGGCCGGCGCGGTGCGCGCCGAGCCCTTGGTCACCGGCACCGTCGAGCGCTTCTCCTTGATCTTGGCCTTCTTGCCGCGGAGCTCGCGCAGGTAGTAGAGCTTGGCCCGCCGGACGTCACCTCGGGTCACCACGAGGATGTCCTCGATGACCGGGGTGTGGACCGGGAAGGTGCGCTCGACGCCGACGCCGAAGCTCTCCTTGCGGACGGTGAAGGTCTCGCGGATGCCGTCGCCCTGCCGGCGGATGACCACGCCCTTGAAGCGCTGGACACGGGAGCGGTTGCCCTCGACGACGCGGACGCCGACGTCGAGCGTGTCGCCGGGGCGGAAGTCGGGGACGTCGGAGCGCAGCTGCGCGGCGTCGAGCTCGTCCAGGACGTTCATGAGATGGCGTCGCTTCCTCGTGGGCACCGCACGCAGGCGCGCGGGTGCCGGACCAGATCGTTCAGGGCACACATCGTTCAGGGCACACATCGTTCAGGGACACGTCGTTCAGGGGCTTGCGCCGGCCGCTCGGACCCTGGCGCAACAGCCCTCCATGGTGCCACACGCAGCCGTCGGCTCTCACCGCAGCGCGTCGAGGACCTCCCGGTCGCGGCGGTCGAGGGCCTGCACCTCGGCGAGCAGCTCGGGCCGCCGGGCCGCGGTGCGGCGCAGCGCCTCGTCGCGCCGCCAGCGGGCGATGCGCGCATGGTCGCCGGACTGCAGGACGGCGGGCACCTCGCGGTCCCGCCACACGGGCGGACGGGTGTAGACGGGGCCCTCGAGCAGCGACGCCATGCCGCCCGGGGCGAACGAGTCGTCGCGGTGCGACTCCGCGTTGCCGAGCACGCCCGGCAGCAGGCGGGCCACCGCCTCGACGACGACGAGGACCGCGACCTCGCCGCCGGCGAGGACGTAGTCGCCGAGGGAGACCTCGACGACCCGGAACCGGGCCGCCGCGTCCTCGAGCACCCGCGCGTCGATGCCCTCGTACCGCCCGCAGGCGAACGCCAGCCAGGGCTCGGCGGCCAGCTCCTGCGCCACCGCCTGGGTGAACGGTCGCCCGCTCGGCGTCGGGACGAGCAGGACGGGCGCGTCCGCGGCGGGCCCGCCGGCCGCGAGCACCGCGTCGAGCGCGGCGCCCCACGGCTCGGGGCGCATCACCATGCCGGGGCCGCCGCCGTACGGGCTGTCGTCCACGGTCCGGTGCACGTCCGAGGTCCACGCGCGCAGGTCGTGGACGCGCACCTCGAGCAGGCCGCGCTCCTGCGCCTTGCCGAGCAGCGAGATCCCGAGCGGCGCGAGGTAGTCGGGGAAGATCGTGACGACGTCGACGAGCACCAGGAACCCCTAGAGGTCCACGTCGAGCAGGCCCTCGGGCGGGTCGACCTGCAGCCGCCGCGCGGCCACGTCGACGACCGGCACCATCGCCTTCCGGAAGGGCACGAGCACCTCCGTGCCGGTGTCGGCGCGGCGGACGACCAGCACGTCGCCGTGCGGGAGGTGGAGCACGTCGACGACCTCACCGAGCACCGTGCCGTCGACGAGCGCGGCGGTCATGCCGCGCAGCACGTGGTCGTGGAACTCGTCCTCGTCCTCCGGCGGCGGCAGGGTGCGCGCGTCGACGTGCAGCAGCGTCTCGCGCAGCTGCTCGGCGGCGGTGCGGTCGGGCACGCCCTCGAAGGCGACCACCAGGCGACCGTTCTGCCAGCGGGCCGCGGCCACGGTCACCGGGCCGCGCTCGGGGGGCGCGGTGTGGAGCACCGCGCCGGGAGCGAAGCGCGCCTCGGGGTCGTCCGTGCGGACCTGCACCGTCACCTCCCCGCGGATCCCCTGCGGGCGGCCGATGCGGCCCACCACGAGCAGGTCGTCCTCGGCGGGACGCGCCGCAGCCCCGGCACCACCCGCGACAGGGATCGCGAGGTGGGCCGGGGCGGCGGGCGGCACGGCGCGTCGTCGGTGCCCGGCGACGCGGGCCACGGACTAGCGGACCTCGTCGGTGTCGACGACGTCCACGCGCACGCCCTTGCCGCCGAGGGCGGCGATGACGGTGCGCAGCGCCTTGGCGGTGCGGCCGTTGCGGCCGATCACCTTGCCGAGGTCGTCGGGGTGCACGCGGACCTCGAGCGTGCGACCACGCCGACCGGTGACCAGCTCCACGTCGACGTCGTCGGGGTTGTCGACGATGCCCTTGACGAGGTGCTCGAGGGCGCTCTCGAGCACGAGCTACGCCCCGTCGGAGGACGGACCGCCGGAGGAGGCGGCGTCGGCAGCCAGCGCGGCGGCCGAGGCGTCGGCGGCGCCGCCGGCCTCCTGCGGACTGCCCGTGCCGGCCTCGGGGGCGCTCGGCGCCGCACCGGCAGGGGTGGACTGCTGCGGCCCGTCCGTGGCGGAGGCGGCGCCGGTGTCGGGAGCGTCCGTCGTGCCGGGCGTCGCGGTCGACGGCTGGTCGGCGGGCGGAGCAGCGTGGCCGGCGGGCGCGGTGTCGTCGTCGACCTCGGTCGAGGACGCGGTCGCCTTGGGCGCCGCCTTCTTCCTCGGCGTCGTGGCGGCGCCACCGCCGCCCTCGATGCCCTCGCGGGCCGCCGCCTCGAACGCGACCTTCTTGTCGGCCTTCGGCTCGGCGACGAGCATCGGCGCCGGGGCCGGCAGGCCCTTGAACCTCTGCCAGTCGCCGGTGACCTTGAGGATCGCCGCGACGGGCTCGGTCGGCTGCGCGCCGACGCCCAGCCAGTACGCGGCGCGGTCACCGTCGACCTCGATGAAGGAGGGGTTCTCCTTGGGGTGGTACTTGCCGATCGTCTCGATGACGCGGCCCTCGCGCTTGGTGCGCGCGTCCGCGACGACGATGCGGTAGTAGGGGGCGCGCATCTTGCCCAGGCGCATGAGCTTGATCTTGACTGCCACGTGTTCGACTGCTCCGACGAAGAAGGGGTGGGCGGACCGGCAGCGGTGGGGAGCGCGCCGGACGCCTCGCGATGACACACCAGGGACGGGTAGAGGGCCGTGTCCCGGTGCTGGATCGTCGTCCAGTCTGCCAGAGGTGCCCGCCGGAAGCGAGGGAGGCCTCCGACCTGTCGGCCGTGGCACCTCCCCTGCGGTGCGGTACGGGCAGGGCCGGCGCGGCGTACCGGCACGCAGGGGACGTCGGCCGGGGGCTCGGACTAGCGGGGGCGGCGCAGGCCGAACGGGTCGGGCGGCGCGGAGCGGCCGGGTGCGGGCGGGAAGCCCTGCGGCAGCTGGGGCAAGCCCTGCGGCAGCCCGGTCGGCTGGCCGGACGGCAGCGCGCCCGGCGACGCGGCAGCCGGCGGCAGCGCGCGGCTCGGCCCGCCACCGGCGCGTCCGGGGCCCTTCTTGCCCTTCTTGCCGGACGAGGCGCGCTTGGCCTTGCGACCACCCGGCATCCCGGGCAGCCCCGTCATGCCTGCCATGCCGCCCATCGACTTCATCATCTTCTGGGCGTCGTAGAACCGGTCGACGAGGCTGTTCACCTCGGTGACGGTCACGCCGGACCCCTTGGCGATGCGCATGCGGCGCGAGCCGTTCAGGATCTTGGGGGTGCGCCGCTCCTGGGGCGTCATCGAGCGGATGATGGCGGCGATCCGGTCGAGGTCCCGGTCGTCGACCTGCGCCAGCGCGTCCTTCATCTGACCCATGCCGGGGAGCATGCCGAGCAGGCTCGACAGCGAGCCCATCTTCTTGACCTGCATCATCTGCTCGAGGAAGTCCTCGAGGTCGAACTCCTTGCCCTCCATCATCTTGCCGGCCATGCGCTCGGCCGTGTCGGCGTCGAAGGACTTCTCGGCCTGCTCGATGAGGGTGAGGACGTCGCCCATGCCGAGGATGCGCGAGGCCATGCGCTCGGGGTGGAAGACGTCGAAGTCGCCGAGCTTCTCGCCGGTCGAGGCGAACATGATCGGCTGGCCGGTGAGGTGGCGCACCGACAGCGCAGCGCCGCCGCGGGCGTCGCCGTCGAGCTTGGTGAGCACCACCCCGGTGAAGCCGACGCCGTCCTGGAACGCCTGCGCCGTGACGACGGCGTCCTGGCCGATCATGGCGTCGACGACGAACAGCACCTCGTCGGGCTGCACGGCGGCGCGGATGTCGACCGCCTGCTGCATCATGTCGGCGTCGATGCCGAGGCGGCCGGCGGTGTCGACGACGACGACGTCGTGGTGCATCCGGCGGGCGTGCTCGACGCCGGTGCGGGCGGCCTCGACCGGGTCGCCGACGCCGCTGCCCGGGTAGGGCGCGAAGACGTCGACGCCCGCCTGGCCGCCCACGACCTGCAGCTGCTGGACGGCGTTGGGGCGCTGGAGGTCGCAGGCGACGAGCAGCGGCGCGTGGCCGGCGGCCTTGAGGTGCTGAGCGAGCTTGCCGGCGAGCGTCGTCTTGCCGGCGCCCTGCAGCCCGGCGAGCATGATCACCGTCGGCGGCGTCTTGGCGAAGCGCAGGACCCGGGTCTCACCGCCGAGGATGCCGACGAGCTCCTCGTTGACGATCTTGATGACCTGCTGCGCCGGGTTGAGGGCCTGACTGACCTCCGCGCTGCGGGCGCGCTCCTTCACCGCCGCGATGAACGCCTTGACGACCGGCAGCGCGACGTCGGCCTCGAGCAGCGCGATGCGGATCTCGCGCGCGGTGGCGTCGATGTCGGCGTCGGACAGGCGGCCCTTGCCCCGCAGGGAGGTGAAGACCTTGTCGAGCCGGTCGGAGAGGGTGTCGAACATCGGGCCTCAGCAGGTCGGGGACGTTCCGCCGAGCCTAGTTGCTGGCGGGTGCCCGGTGGCCCGACCGGCCCGACCCGGAGCTCCCGGCGGGCGCGTCGTGAAGGTGAACAGCCGCCGTCCGGCCACGAGCGGCCGGGGTTCGCCCGTGAACGTCCCGGCACCCACCGACCACCCGTCGGGCCCCTCGGTGACGAACGCCGTCTCGACCAGGCCGGCCCTGGCGAACCACTGCCGCACGGCGGGGGTCAGGTCGGGGGCGTGCGTCGAGCGCGTCCAGACGACGGTCGCGCCAGGGGCGCACAGCTCCGGGACGGCTCCGGCCGTGCGCTCGACGTCCTCGTCCGAGACGTTGCCGAAGATGCCGCAGAGCAGGAGCAGGTCGGCGGGCGCGGCTCCGGTGCACGCGTCGGTGGTGCCGGCATCGGCCTGGACGACCTCGACGCCCTCCGGGGCGAGGGACCGCGCGACGGCGACGTTGCGCGGGTCGAGCTCGACCAGCCGGCCGCGGACGTCCCGGCCGCGCGGGTGCACGGGCAGCAGCGGCAGGACGTCGAGCCCGCGGCCGGCGCACAGGCTCAGCAGCCGCACGCGGTCCCCCGGTGCCCGCTCGATCCCCAGGGCCACCTGCTGCCGGACTGCGCGCAGCCGCTGCGACAGCGGGCTGTCGGGGTCGTCGTACGGCGTGTGCCACGCGGCCCAGTCGGTCACGCGGCCAGCCTGGCAGACGGGACCCCGTGCACCGCCGTGGGACCGACGCCGGCACGGCTCAGCCGTCGAGCGCGTCCAGCACGGCGCGGCACACGAGCCGGCGCTGTGCCGGGTCGGTCAGCGGGCCGCCGTCCGGCCCGACGAGGTAGAAGGCGTCGACCGCGTCCGCGCCGAGCGTCGAGATGTGCGCCGTGCGGACGTCGAGCCCGCAGCGGGCGAGCGCGGCCGTGATCCGGTGGAGCACGCCGAGCGCGTCCGGCGCACGCACCTCCAGCACCGTGGCGGTCTGCGACGCGTCGTCGACCAGCTGCGCCGACGGCGGTGCGAGCGGTACGCCCGTGCGCCGGCCGTACGCCGCCTCGCGCGAGGCGAGCACGGCCTCGAGGTCGAGCTCGCCCTCGAGCGCCCGGCGCAGGTCGCGGCGCACCACCGCCCAGTCGGGCAGCGCGCCGAAGCGCGGCGCGACCCGGCAGACCGTGACTCCCGTGGGTCCGTCCGCGAACACCGACGCCGAGCGGACGTCCAGCCGGTGCAGGGCCAGGGCCCCGGTGACCGTCGACAGCAGTCCCGGCCGGTCGGGCGCGACGACCGTCACCTCGTCCTGCACGGCCTCCAGGGCGTACGCCCCCCGGGCCATGAGCGCCGCCTGCCAGTCGGCGAGCGTCGCCGCGGCGGGCGGCGGCGCGCCCGCCAGCAGCGCCGCCGTGCGCCGGACGAGCTGCTCGACCAGCCCTGCCTTCCACGACGACCAGGCCGCCGGGCCGGTGGCGGCCGAGTCGGCCTCCGTGAGGGCGTGCAGCAGCTCGAGCACCTCGGCCGAGCCGACCGCGTCCGCGACGGCGCGGGCGGTCGCGGGGTCGGCGAGGTCGCGGCGCGTGGCGACGTCGGGCAGCAGCAGGTGGTGCTCGACCAGGGCGACGAGCACGTCCACGTCGTGGGGCGGCAGCCCCAGCCGCGGAGCCAGCTCGGCGACGACTGCCATGCCCGTGACGGTGTGGTCGCCGGGCAGCCCCTTGCCGAGGTCGTGCAGCAGCGCGCCGAGCAGCAGCAGGTCGGGCCGGGAGACCCGCCGGGTCAGGCCCGCGGCGGCGGCGGCGGCCTCGACCAGGTGCCGGTCGACGGTGAAGCGGTGGTAGCTGTTGCGCTGCGGCTTGCTGCGGACGCTGGCCCACTCGGGCAGGAGCCGCACCAGCAGGCCCGACTGGTCGAGCGCCTCGAGGACCTGCACGGCCGGCGGGCCGGCCGCCAGCACGCCGACGAGCGCGTCGAGCGCCGGGCGCGGCCAGGGGACCGGCAGCGGCGGGCACTCGTCCGCCAGCCGGGCGAGGACGTACGGCGCGACCGGCAGGTCGGCGGCGGCCGCCGCCCGGGCGACGCGCAGCGGCAGGACGGGGTCGCGGGCCGGGACCGCGTCGCGCGCGAGCACGACCTCGCCGTCCTGCTCGACCACGTCGTCGGCCAGCGGCCGGCGCTCGGGACGCGTGCCCGTCCGCCTGCCGAGCAGCCGCCGGCGGGGGGCGGGACGCACCCGGCGCCACGTCGTGTCGCTCGCGTAGGCGATCGTGCGGGCCGCGGACGAGACCTCCGCCATGAGGGCGTCGGCGTCCGCGCGGCCGAGCGCCGCGGCGACGGCGTCCTGCTCCTGGAGCAGCAGGCGGTCGACGACCCGGCGGCCGGCCCCTGCCGTGCGCCGGTGCAGCTCGCCCCGCACGTCGAGCAGCAGCGTGGCGGCGTCCTGCACGTCGCGGCCCGGCGGGTCGGTGACCTGCGCTGCGGCCAGCGCGTGGAGGGCGTGCACGTCGCGCAGGCCCCCGCGGGCGCTCTTGAGGTCGGGTTCGAGCAGGAAGGCGACCTCGCCCTCGGTGCGGGCGCGCTCGACGACGGCGGCCCGCAGCTCGGGCAGGCGGCGGCCGCTTGCCGCGCGCCAGGCGGCTCGGGTGCGGCTGAGCAGCGCGGCCGACAGCTCGGGGTCGCCGGCGAGGTGACGGGCGTCGAGCAGCCCGAGCGCCGCCTTGAGGTCGTCGTCGGTGACGGCGAGCGCCTCGTCGACGGTGCGGACGGCGTGGTCGAGGCCGACGCCGCTGTCCCAGACCGGGTACCACAGGGCGTCCGCGACGGCGGCGACGTCGGGCCGGCCGGCGTGGACCAGCAGCAGGTCGAGGTCGCTGCCCGGCGCGACCTCCCGACGGCCGAGGCCGCCGACCGCGACGAGGGCGAGACCTGGCCCGGGGTCGCCGAGCAGGCCGGCGAGCCAGCCGTCGTACAGCTCGACCAGCGCCGACCGCAGGCCGGCGCCGGTGAGGCCGCGGTCGGCCAGCAGCGCGGCCCGCGCGTCCTTCACCGCACGCCGGCGGGCCGTGCGCAGCGGTGGCTGCGCACGGCCCGGGGGAGGTCGCAGGTCAGAGCGCCTCGGCCCCTCGCTCGCCGGTGCGCACCCGCACGACGTCCTCGACCGGCGTCAGCCAGACCTTGCCGTCCCCGATCGATCCGGTGGAGGCCGCCGTCACGACGGCGTCCACCACCCGCGCCGCGTCGACGTCGTCGACGAGCACCTCGACGCGGGTCTTCGGGACGAAGGCGACGGTGTACTCCGCGCCGCGGTAGACCTCGGTGTGCCCGCGCTGGCGACCGAAGCCCTGCACCTCGCTGACCGTCATGCCCTGCACGCCGAGGGCCTCGAGCGCCACCTTGACGTCGTCGAGCCTGAACGGCTTGACGACCGCCGTCACCAGCTTCATGCCGGCGTCACCGGGCGGTCGCCCGAGCGGCAGCCTGCGCTCACAGGGCCTCGACGCCCCGCTCGCCGGTGCGGACGCGGACCACCTCGTCGACCGGCGTGCTCCACACCTTCCCGTCGCCGATCGAGCCGGTGTGGGCCGCCTTGGCCATGACCTCGAGGACGTCCGCCACGTCGGCGTCGTCGACGAGGACCTCGATGCGCACCTTCGGCACGAACGCCACGGTGTACTCCGCGCCGCGGTAGACCTCGGTGTGCCCGCGCTGGCGGCCGAAGCCCTGCACCTCGCTGACCGTCATGCCCTGGACCCCGAAGGACTCGAGCGCGGTCTTCACGTCGTCGAGCTTGAACGGCTTGACGATGCCGGTGACGAGCCGCATCAGTGCACCTCCACCGAGGACGGACGGGCGGTCGCAGCGCCGGCGGCGGCCAGCATCGAGCTCCCGCCGGCACCGATGCCGGTGAGCTCGTAGCCGCTCTCGGCGTGGGCGGTCTGGTCGATGCCGGTGATCTCGTCCTCCTCGCTGACGCGCAGACCCATGACGGCCTTGACGGCGAAGGCCAGCAGGAGCGCCACGACGAAGGAGTAGAGGCACACCGCCACCGCCGCGACGGCCTGGTCGGCGAGCAGACCGCCGCCGCCGCCGAGCAGCAGCCCGGCCCGGCCGGCGACGCTCTCCGAGGCGACGAGGCCGATCATGAGCGTGCCGACGAGGCCACCGACGAGGTGGACGCCGACGACGTCGAGCGAGTCGTCGTAGCCGAGGCGGTGCTTGAGCGTGACCGCGAGGGCGCAGGCGCCGCCCGCCACGAGCCCGATGACCAGCGCGCCGACCGGCTTGACGGCGGCGCAGGCGGGGGTGATGGCGACCAGCCCGGCGACGGCGCCGGACGCGGCGCCGAGCGTGGTGGCGTGGCCGTCGCGCAGGCGCTCGGTGCCGATCCAGGCCAGCAGCGCGGCGGCGGTGGCGACCTGCGTGTTGACCAGGGCGAGCGCCGCGGTGCCGTTGGCGCCGAGGGCGGAGCCGGCGTTGAAGCCGAACCAGCCGAACCACAGCAGGCCGGCGCCCAGCATCACGAGCGGGAGGTTGTGCGGCCGCATCGGCTCGCGCCCGAAGCCCTTGCGCTTGCCGAGCACCAGCACGAGCGCCAGGGCTGCGGCACCGGCGTTGATGTGGACGGCCGTGCCGCCCGCGAAGTCGATCGCGCCGAGCCGCTGGACGATCCAGCCGCCGGTGCCGTCGGCGAACGAGCCGTCGTCCTGCAGGACGCCGAAGTTGAACACCCAGTGCGCCACGGGGAAGTAGACGAGCGTCGCCCACAGCGCGGCGAAGACGACCCAGGAGCCGAACTTCATGCGGTCGGCGACGGCGCCGCTGATGAGCGCCACCGTGATGACCGCGAACATCAGCTGGAAGCCGGCGAACGCGAGGTCGGGCAGTCCGGCGGTGACCGTGTCGGGGGCGAGGTCGTCCAGGCCGAGCAGCCCGCCGGTGAAGCCGAACAGCCCGCCGCGCGTGGCCCCGAAGGCGATCGCGTAGCCGTACAGGACCCACAGGACGCTGATGATGCCCAGCGCGCTGAAGCTCATCATCAGCATGTTGAGCACGCTCTTGCTGCGTGCCATGCCGCCGTAGAACAGCGCCAGGCCGGGTGTCATGAGCAGGACCAGCGCGGCGCTGGTCAGCACCCACGCGGTGTTGCCGCTGTCGATCTCCATGCTTCTCCTCGGTCGGGGTCTGCCGAGGACGATGGTCGAGCGGTGCTTCCTGGTCGCGTCGTCTGTGTTTCGCGGCCGTGACAGTCGTGGCAGGCGTGTTTCGCCCGGGTGACGTCCCTACGCTGCGTGCATGAGCCGGTGGCTGCGGGAGACGGGTGGCTCGCGAGGGGCGTCGTACGACCGGGCGTTCCGCGAGCTGGCGGCGTCCGGCGTCGACGTGCACGGGGAGGCCGCCTTCGTCGCCGACCTCGTGCGCCCGGGGGCCCGGGTGCTCGACGCCGGCTGCGGGACCGGCCGGGTGGCCGTCGAGCTCGCCCGCCGCGGCCACGACGTGGCCGGGGTCGACAACGACGCCTCGATGCTCGACGTCGCCCGCGGGTCGGCGCAGGTGCGGTGGTACGACGCCGACCTCGCCGCGCTCGACCTGCCCGAGCGCTTCGAGCTCGTGGTCGCCGCCGGCAACGTCGTCGTCTTCCTGGCCGAGGGCACCGAGCAGGAGGTCCTGCGCCGCCTGGCGGCGCACCTCGTGCCGGCAGGGCTGCTCGTCAGCGGCTGGCGCACCGACCGGCTGAGCGCACGGGCGTACGACGACCTCGCCGCCGGCGCCGGGCTGGAGCCGGTGGCGCGGTGGAGCACGTGGGACCGCGCGCCCTGGCGCGACGACGCGGACTGGTGCGTGCGCGTGCACCGACGTCCGGTGGGGCCGGTCAGCCCTCGTTGACCGAGCTGAGGAGCGCGTAGACGTCGTCGGCCGAGCCTGCGGCCAGCAGCTCGTCGACCTGGTCGGTGTCGGAGAAGACCAGCGCGACCTTGCTGAGGATCTCGAGGTGGCCGCCCTCGTGCCCGGCGATGCCGATCACGAAGCGCACCTCGTTGCCGTCCCAGTCGATCGGCTGGTCGTAGCGCAGCACCGACAGGGCCGACCGCTCGATGGCCTCCTTCGAGGCGTTCGTGCCGTGCGGGATGGCGAGCAGGTTGCCCATGTAGGTCGACACGGACTGCTCGCGCTCGAACATCGCGTCGACGTACTCCGGCCGGACGGCGCCGACGTCGACGAGCATCTGGCCGGCCTCGCGGATGGCGTCCTGCTTGGTGCGCGCAGCGCCGGGGACCTTGATCTGGGACTGCGTCAGGACGTCGGTCATGCGGGCTCCTCGGGAGGGTGGGACGGGCCTGTGGACGACCTCGTCCGGCGGACACCCGGGCCCGAGGGCGCCGGGTGTCCGCCGGACGGGGGTCAGCTCGACGAGCCGGCCGACTGCGGCGCGTTCGTCCGCTGGAGCTGCTCGACGATGGCGTCGTACTCCGGGCTGCTCATGAAGTTGTCGACCGAGACGTGCTGGGCACCGGGCGTCCGCTCCTGCGCCCGCGCCGTGAGGTCGCGGTGCGTGACGACGAGGTCGGCGTCGTCCTGCAGGTCGGCGATCGCGCGGTTCACGACCGTCACGTCGCCGAAGCCGGCCTTCTTGACCTTGTTGCGCAGGACCGAGGCGCCCATGGCGCTCGAGCCCATGCCGGCGTCGCAGGCGAAGACGATGCTGTGGACCGGTCGCGCGTGCTCCTCGCGCACGTCGGCCGAGGCCGCGGTGCGGGACGGCGCGAGCGCGCCGGCGACGCTGCTCTTCTTGCCCTTCATCGACTCCATGGACGCGGTCGCCGCCTCCAGGTCGCCCTCCTCGCCCGGCCTGCGCGTCGCCCGCAGGATGACGGCGCCGACGAGGAAGGAGGTCAGGGCCGACAGGACCACCGACAGCGTCACGCCGACGACGCTGTCGCCCGGCGTCTGCGCGTAGACCGCGAGGATCGACCCGGGCGCCGCCGGGGCGCGCAGTCCGGCGTCGAACAGCGCCAGCGTGCCCACGCCGACCATGCCGCCCGAGATGGTGGCGAGCAGCATCGCCGGCTTCATGAGGACGTAGGGGAAGTAGATCTCGTGGATGCCGCCGAAGAAGTGGATGATCGCCGCGCCCGGCGCCGTGCTGCGGGCCAGCCCCGTGCCGAACACGCAGTAGGCGAGCAGCAGCCCGAGCCCCGGTCCAGGGTTCGCCTCGAGCAGGAACAGGATCGACTTGCCGGTGTCGACGGACTCCTGGATGCCGAGCGGGGTGAGCACGCCGTGGTTGATGGCGTTGTTGAGGAACAGCACCTTCGCGGGCTCGATCACCAGCGACGCCAGGGGCAGCAGACTGCGGTCGACGAGCCAGTCGACGGCGTTGCCGAGCACGGTCGACAGGCCCTCGATGACCGGGCCGAACGCGAAGTACCCCGCGACGGCGAGGGCCGCTGACGCGATGCCGGCGGAGAAGTTGTTGACCAGCATCTCGAAGCCCGGCTTGATCTTGCCGTCCCAGATGGCGTCGAGGTGCTTCATGACGAAGGCCGCGAAGGGACCCATGATCATGGCGCCGAGGAACATCGGCACGCTGGTGCCGACGATGACGCCCATGGTGGCGACCACGCCGACGACGCCGCCGCGCAGGCCGTAGACCATCCGCCCGCCCTGCCCGGCGATGAGCAGCGGCAGCATGTAGGTGATCATCGGACCGACGAGCCCGACGTTCGGGTCGCCGGCGGAGTCCTCGCCGAAGCCGCCGAGTCCGCCGACCGGCGTCCATCCGGTCTCGATGAACAGGGCGGTGATCAGCCCCCAGGCGATGAAGGCGGCGATGTTCGGCATGATCATCCCGGACAGGAAGGTGCCGAACTTCTGCACCCCCACCCGGGTCCGACTGGTCCTGCCCACGGTGGCCTCTGCCTGGGAGGTCACCGAGGTGTTCGGTGCGGTCACGGTCGCGTTCCTCTCTCGGGGTGTGCGGACTCGGGGTGTGCGCAGAGGTGGGCACGGACCTGCCGACGGGCGGCGGCGTCCGCGGGACGGGGGTGCGCGAGGTGGCGGCTCACGGCTCGATCGTGACCTTGATGGCCTCGCCGTCGGCGACGATGCGCAGCGCCTCGTGGAGCTGGTCGAGCGGCAGGTGGACGCTGATCAGGTCGGCGACCGGCACCTCGCCGGAGGCGATCATCGCGAGCGCCTGCTTGTTGTGCTGCGGGCTCGAGCCGTTCGCGCCGACGAGCGTCAGCTCGCGGTAGTGGACGAGGTTGGCGTCGATGGTGACCGTGGGGGCGTCCTTGGGCAGGCCGCCGAACATCGACAGGCGGCCGCCGCGGGCCAGCATGTGCTGCGCCGCCTCCTGCGCCTTGCCGGACGCCGCCGCCGTGATGACGACGTCCGCGCCCCGGCCGTCCGTCAGCTTGAGCACCTCGTCGACCGTGTCGGTGGTGCTGCCGTCGATCACGGCGTCGGGGCTCACCGCGGCCGCCGACATCTGCAGCCGCTGGGCGTTCAGGTCGATGAGGAAGACGCGGCGGGCGCCCCGCGCCCGGGCGACCCGCACGTGCAGGCAGCCGATCGGCCCGGCGCCGACCACGACGACGTCGTCACCCTCGCCCACCGACGCGAGCTCCTGGCCGTTGATGACGCAGGCCAGCGGCTCGGCGACGGACGCCTCGGCGAAGCTCACCCCGTCGGGGATGCGGTTGAGCCCGTCGACCGCCAGGACCTGCCGCGGCACGATCATGTACTCGGCGAAGCCGCCCTCGTACTGGTAGCCCATGGACGTCTGGTGCTCGCACACCGCCATCCGGCCGCGCCGGCACTCCTCGCACGTGCCGTCGGGCACGGCGGCGATCACCTGCACGCGGTCACCGGTCGACCACCCGGAGACCGCGCTGCCCACCTCGACCACCTCGCCGGCGATCTCGTGCCCCATCACCCGAGGCGGGGTCATGTTCTGGTGACCGTTCTTGGAGATCTTGACGTCGGTGCCGCAGGTGGAGCAGTTGCGGACACGGATCTTGACCTCGTCCGCCGCCGGCGTCGGCTCGGCCATGTCCTCGAGCCGGATGTCACCTGGCGCGTAGAAGCGCGCGACCTTCACTGGGTCTCCTTCACGTGTACGGGGCGGAACGTCGAGCAGGCGCTCGTATGAGCGGTGTCACACTCATGCGATGAGGAGTGTGCCACTGGTAGGACCGGGGTCAAGATCTGATGTGCAAGTTGTGCGTCTCGCGCTCATCTGAGCGCCACGGAGAACAGGAGCAGCGATGACGAGCGCCGCACCCGGCCCCGCAGCGCTCGTGCTGTCCGCGACCGTGGCCCGCCGCTACTACGTCGACGGGCGCTCGAAGGTGCAGATCGGGGACGAGCTCGGCCTGAGCCGGTTCAAGGTGGCCCGGCTGCTCGACCTGGCCCGGGAGACCGGTCTGGTGCGGATCGAGATCGGGCACCCAGGTGCCGTCGACGTGGACCTGTCCGCCCGGCTGCGCGAGCGCTTCGGCCTGGAGCGTGCCGTGGTCGTCGTGACCCGGGACGACGCGTCGACGTTGCGCGCGCAGGTCGGTCAGGTGGCGGCCGAGCTGCTGGCGGAGGTCGTCGTCCCCGAGGACGTCCTCGGCGTCGCCTGGGCGCGCTCGGTCGGCGCGATGGCCAAGTTCCTCCCGCGGCTGCCGACCGTGCCGGTCGTGCAGCTGACCGGTGCGGTGGCGCTGCCCGGCGGCGGCGACACCTCCTTCGACATCGTGCGCGACGTGGCACGCGCGGCCGGAGGACCGGCCTACGTCTTCTACGCGCCGATCGTCCTGCCGGACGGCGCCACGGCGGCCACGATGCGCTCGCAGAGCGACATCGCCCGGGCCTTCGAGCACGCCGCGACCATCACCAAGGCGATCGTCGGCATCGGGCAGTGCGAGCCCGGCGAGTCGACGCTGTACGACGCCGTCTCGGAGGCCGACCACGACGAGCTGCGCCGGCTCGGTGTCGTCGGCGAGGTGTGCGGGGTGTTCGTGGACGGTGACGGGGAGCCGGTGGACACCGCGCTCGCCTCGCGGGTGATGACCATCGGCGCCGAGCGGCTGCTGGCCGTCCCGGACGTGCTGGCGATCGTCTACGGGACGGGCAAGCTGCTGGCCACGCGCGCGGTCCTGCGCAGCGGCCTGGTCAGCAGCCTGGTGACCTCGCAGGGCCTCGCGCGGGCCCTGCTGGAGCAGGCCTGACGAGCCTGCGGCGGCCGGTCCGCCGAGCGGTCAGAGCGCGAGCTCGTCGCCGAGCAGCGCGTCGGCGAACGCCTCGGGCTCGAACGGCGCCAGGTCGTCGGGGCCCTCACCGAGGCCGATGAGCTTGACGGGGATGCCCAGCTCGCGCTGCACGGCGACGACGATGCCGCCCTTGGCGGTGCCGTCGAGCTTGGTGAGCACGATGCCGGTGACGGTCACGGCCTGCGTGAAGACCCGGGCCTGCACCACGCCGTTCTGGCCGGTCGTGGCGTCGAGCACGAGCAGCGTCTCGTCGACCGGACCGTGCTTCTCGACGACCCGCTTGACCTTGCCGAGCTCGTCCATGAGGCCGCTCTTGGTGTGCAGGCGGCCGGCCGTGTCGACGAGCACCGTGTCGACGCCGTCGGCCTTGCCCTTCGCGACGGCGTCGAAGGCGACGCTCGCCGGGTCTCCGCCCTCCGGCCCGCGGACGGTCTGCGCGCCCACCCGCTCGCCCCAGGTCTGCAGCTGGTCCGCGGCGGCGGCGCGGAAGGTGTCGGCGGCGCCGAGCACGACCGACCGGCCGTCGGCGACGAGGACGCGCGCGAGCTTGCCGCAGGTCGTCGTCTTGCCGGTGCCGTTGACGCCCACGACGAGCACGACCGCGGGGGTCCCGTCCTCGTGCGGGAGCGTGCGCAGGGTGCGGTCGCTGTCGGCCCCGATCGCGCGCACCAGCTCCTCGCGCAGCAGCGGCCGCAGCTCGCTGACGCTGCGCACGCCGTCCACGCGCACGCGGGTGCGCAGCCGGGTGACGAGGTCGGTGGTCGCGGCGACGCCCATGTCGGCCGCCAGCAGCGTGTCCTCGACCTCCTCCCAGGTGTCCTCGTCCAGGACGTCCCGCGACAGCAGGGTGAACAGGCCGCGGCCGAGGCTCGTCTGCGACCGGGACAGGCGCGCCCGCAGGCGGTGCAGGCGCCCGGCGGTCGGCTCGGGGACCTCCAGCACCGGCCCGACGACCTGCGTGTCACCGCCGAGCAGCGCCGCGTCGTCGGGGAGGTCGACGACGTCGACGGTGCGCAGCGGGGTGTCCCGCGGGACCTCGGCGTCGTCACCGGTGCCGGGCTGGTAGTCCACGCCCGGCCGCGGCGCGCCGACCTTCGTCGACGAGGCGCCCGACCGGGCGGCGGGCGGTGTCGGCCGGCTCCCCCGGCCGCTCACGAGTGCGACGGCGGTGACGACGGTCAGGACGAGGACGGCCACGAGCAGCCCGAGGAGGTCTCCCACGCCTCAAGGTCTACCAGTCAGCGGGGGCACGGTCGTGCTTCGCGTGCGCCGTGCGCGCAGCCCGGCTGGCCCTGGCGGTGCTCGCCGGGTGCGCCGCTGCACCTCCGCCGCCGCCGCTGTCGGTCGCGCTCGAGCAGTCGCGCGACGACGAGAACCGCCACCTGGTGCAGGTGGTGCTCGAGCACCCCGGGCCGACCAGGACCGGCTCGAGGTGCCGGTCGCCGTGGACGCGTCGCGCTGCGACTTCCACGCGCTCATCGAGGGCAAGCGCAGCTACGACGTCCCGGCGGCCGTGCGGCTCGGCGACGCGGACCTGCTGTCGGTGACGGTGAGGCCCGGGCAGCGAGGTCTCGCGCTGCTGGAGCAGCTGCTCGCCGACACCTGCGCGCCGACCGGCTGATCAGGCCGGCTCGCGCTCCCGCAGCCGCTGGCTGACGACGGTGGAGATCCCGTCACCCCGCATCGTCACGCCGTAGAGCGCGTCGGCGATCTCCATCGTGCGCTTCTGGTGCGTGATGACGATGAGCTGGCTGGCGCCGCGCAGCTCCCCCAGCAGCTCCAGCAGCCGGCCGAGGTTGCGGTCGTCGAGGGCCGCCTCGACCTCGTCCATCACGTAGAACGGCGAGGGCCGCGCGCGGAACAGCGCGACGAGGAAGGCGATCGCCGTCAGGGACCGCTCGCCGCCCGACAGCAGGGACAGCCGCGACACCTTCTTGCCCGCCGGACGGGCGAGCACCTCGATGCCCGTGGTGAGCAGCTCGTCCGGCTCGGTCAGCACGAGCCGCCCCTCGCCGCCCGGGAACAGCGTCGCGAAGACGTGGACGAACTCGCGGGCGGTGTCCTCGAACGCGCTCGCGAACACGTCGGAGATGCGCGCGTCGACGTCGCGCACGATGTCGAGCAGGTCGCGCCGGGTCGCCTTGAGGTCCTCGAGCTGCGCGGCCAGGAACGCCGAGCGCTCCTCCAGCGCGGCGTACTCCTCGAGCGCGAGCGGGTTGACCCTGCCGAGCCGGGCGAGGGCCCGCTCGGCCGCAGCCGCCCGCTCCTGCTGCACGGCGCGGTCGTACGCCGCCGGCTCGGCCGACTCGTCGGCGCGGCCGTCTCCGGCGACGGCCGGGACGGGGACGTCGGGGCCGTACGCCGGCAGGAGCTCGTCGACGGGCACGCCCCACTCGCTCATGGCGCGCTCCTCGAGCGCCGCGATGCGCAGGCGCTGCTCGGCGCGCGCGACCTCGTCGCGGTGCACCACGTCGGTGAGCCCCTCGACCTGCGCGGCGAGCTCGCGGGTGCGCGCGCGCAGGTCGAGCAGCTCGCCCTCGGTGACGGTGCGGGCGGCAGCAGCCGCCTCGCGCTCGGCAGTGGCTGTGGCGAGGGACGCGGCGAGCAGGGGCTGCGCCGCCTGCGCCGCCTCGACGACCTCGGCGGCGACCGCCGCGGCACGCTCGCGGGAGGCCCGCACCCGGGCGAGCCGCTCGCGGGCGGTCCGCTCCGAGCGGGCGGTGCGCTCGAGCGCCTCGGCCCGGCCGCCGAGACCGCGGGCCCGCTCCTCCCCCGTCCGCACCGTCAGGCGCAGCTCCAGCTCGGCGGCGCGGGCCGCCGTCGCGGCGCTCGCGAGGCGGTCGCGCAGGTCGGTCGACGGCTCGTCGCCGACCGGCGCCGCCTGGGCGGCCGCCAGGCGCTGCTCGAGCTCGGCCAGCCCCGTGAGGCCGTCGTCGCGTGCCTGCTCCGCCCGCACGCGGGCCTGCTCGAGCCGGCCGGCCTCGGCCTCGGCGGCGCGCACCGCCGATGCGGCCACCCCGAGCTGCTCGGCGAGGGCGGCGAGCGTGGCGTCGGAGGCGTGCAGCGCCGTCAGCGCCTGCTCGGTCTCGGCCGAACGGCGCTCGACGTCGGCACGGGCACCGGCCAGCTCGAAGCGCAGCCGCTCCTGTCGCGACCGGGCCGCGGCGACGGCCGCGCTCGCCTCGTCGACCGCGGCCCGCACCTCGAGCTGCGAGGGCGCCGACGGCGAGCCGCCGGCGGCCCAGGCGACGCCGAGCAGGTCGCCGTCGGCCGTGACGGCCCGCAGGTCGGGCCGCTCGGCCACCAGCGCCCGCGCGTGCTGCAGCGACGGCACGACGACGACGTCGGCGAGCAACCGGGCCAGCGCGGCCTGCAGCGGGGCCGGTCCGGAGACGAGCCCGGCGGCCCAGACGGCTCCGTCGGCCAGGTCGGCCAGCACCGGCCGCTCGGGCAGGCGCGCGTCGGACCCGGCCACGACGAGCCCGGCGCGCCCGGCGTCGTCGGCCTTGAGCCGGGCGAACGCCGCCGCCACGTCGTCGGCGGACGCGACCGCGACCGCGTCGGCGGCGGCGCCGAGCGCGGCAGCGACGGCTCGCTCGTGCCCCGGCTGCACGGTGACGAGCGCCGCGACGGTGCCGAGGACGCCGGCCAGCCCGCTGTCGACGAGCGCTGCTGCGCCGTCGCGGGCGAGGGAGAGCTCCAGCGCCTCGCGGCGCGCCGTCCAGGTGGCCCGATCGTGCTCGGCGGCGCGCTCCTGCGCCTGCAGGGCCGTGGACCGCTCCTGCGCCGCGTCGAGCGCGGCGACAGCGCGCTCGTGCCGGTCGTCGAGGTCCTGCTCGCCGGCGTCCAGACCGCCGGCGCGCGCCTCCAGCGCCGACAGCTCTGCCTCGGAGCGCTGGCGCCGGCCGCGGGCGTCGTCGAGCGCACCGGCCAGACGGCCCAGCTCGGCCTGCGCGGCGGCGGCCCGCGAGCGCAGCGCCCCGACCTGCCCGGTCAGCCGCGCCAGTCCCTCGCGCCGGTCGGCCACGGCCCGGCGGGCGACGACGAGCGCCCTGTCCTCCGCGGCCAGCGCACCCTCGGCGTCGGTCCGCGCCGTCACCGCGTCGGCGAGGCGGGCGCGGTCGGCCTCGAGCCGGCCGGCCAGCTCCGCCTCCTGCACGCGGACGGCCTGCGCCTCGCGCTCCACCTGCTCCGGGTCGCGGCCGGGTCGCAGCGACTCGGAC
>Ga0210040_10002323_pt1 | contig 26979 bp, 16 predicted proteins | sample CryGeyCG12114_NA_FD_185462 | JGI IMG/M metagenome (GOLD analysis project Ga0210040, IMG submission 185462) | Groundwater microbial communities from aquifer - Crystal Geyser CG19_WC_8/21/14_NA (SPAdes) (version 2) | ecosystem: Environmental > Aquatic > Deep subsurface > Groundwater | place: USA... | reverse complement strand
CATCTTCGGCACCAGCTCTGCACCAATGAGTGTGTCTTCGGAACTTTTCTGCACAGCTGCTATACCCAAAGTCACAGACATTGCTATGCATATTTTGTATGCTTCTCGTAGAACATGTACTACGACGTATTCCCTGGCTTAACTAACGGATAAGGCGAAAACATGCTATTCATCCAAGTTTTCTTCTAATTGGAGTCATATTTACTGCTACTACTCTGGGAGACTGCAGTTTAAGACTGTGAATTTCCATTCAAAACGTCTTTTTGAGTATCATATGTCAAATACTTTCCATAAGAAAATATTACATCATAATCCATTGGAAAACTACACCCATTCTGTTGCGCTCAAGCCGTTGCGTATCGCGACGTCGTTCTCTTTAGGTCGTCTTACTCTATGTCGCCGTTTTTAGGTCGCCGACTCTTTAGGTCGCGGTTCTTTGCGTCGCCCAGAAAAAAATGAGCATGCTAGAGTAAAGTAAACAAACAGATAAAAATAATTATAGATAAATGTTTATGCTTTAATTACAATTAAGAATTATTAAAAAATCATTAAAATTATCATGCACAAAAATTATCCAATCAATTATAAATATTTTATATTAGCTCTTTATAGTTCCATCACAAATTTCCAAAGAGCAAAGTCATTTAATTTTTCTGCATGATAATTTTTATGATTTTTAAAAAATTCTTAATTATAATTAAAGCATAAACATTTATTTAAAATTATTTTTAATCTGTTTGTTTACTTTACTCTAGCATGCTTATTTCCTTCTGGGCGACGTAAAGAACCGCGACCTAAAGAGTCAGCGACCTAACGAGTCGGCGACCTAAAAACGGCGACGTAGAGTAAGACGACCTAAAGAGAACGACGTCGCGATAGGCAGCCCGCTCAAGCTGGGCCGATGCTTTAAGTTTACAATATTTGTTTTACAATACAAGCTCATTGATCTTCATTTTTCCATAATATTATGCACTATTTTTATTTGAACTGGGAGGGAAATACAATATGTGCACGCACAAGAATCACGAACCTCTGGAAGGTAATAGCACTTCTACATATGCAATGAAAATAATGATGTGTTCTCAGCCAACATAATACATCGATAGCTTTCTGAATCCATAATACCGAATTTCTTACACAGTTATGCAATGTAAATTACAAGTCTGTGAGAGTATAAGTGCAAATTCCCGTGCAAAACGATAACTCTAGTCAGTCAAAGATGTTCGTGGAAATCAATGAGCAAATGTTTTCTTATGTTTGCATTCTCCATGGATTATATTTTCCCCGAAAAATGAAAATAAGAAAAATACTGTAAACACACATTTAGTGAGTATGAACCAATTCAGTTGTCAAATATTTGTTGTGAATTTTCCTTTTTAACGATCCCTGCAGCTATTGACTTTTATTCAACTTTTTGTGGTATACTCCACATTATTATCCCAGTGCGGCTTTAATCTCATGATTCATATAGCCGATATTGCGTGCCACAGTCATTATTCTATATGGTCATAAAATCACATTGTTTGCATGCCACACTTAAACTAGTATACACCCTACACAGTACCACACACAACTTTTAGCAAACTACACAGTCTGCCATGTATCTATCATGTAATGGAATATGCACACGTCTTTAGTATGACAGGAAAAGGGCTTCATTTTTTAACCTGGAAGTGACTGATGGGGCAAGTAATATATTTTCCACTACTATGTGTACACACCACGTTTGATTCTTCCAATTCGGGCAATTCATGTAGCATGTAGTATGTAGCACAAATGTGATAGTTGGTTTAGTACGCATATGAAAGGTTCCTTTCCTATCAGTCAACAGTGTGCCGTGTATTTATGATCCTTTCGTTGACTTTAGGGCACATACAATAGAAGATGACAGCTTTTGCCATGAATGCACACATAACGTATGGAAGCAAGAGATATGGGACTCGTCATGACAATCAAATTTCCCTTTACAAAATCGTGGGACGCACTGGAAAGAGTTTGTTCAAAGTTGTGTGCATACAATGTTTACAACATTGTTCAATAAAAATGAGCAACATGAATGAGGTAGTATTCATTAGATGAGGAATGCTGCCGTGCTTTTTTATCATCTGAACGATCGATTAAAATAAAGAAAAGAATGTGTGATCATGAAAGATTGGAAGAAGCAAATAAAAAACAAGTATTTCGAGCATGCTGTAAGGACATATATACGGATATTGTTAATATTTAGTTGACAATTTCTGAAGAATATGAGCCCAAATTGACTTTTATGCCCCAAGTTTTTGCTTTGTCTATAAAAACACGTTTTTGAAGGATAAAATGTCAATGTTGAGATTGCTATCGTATAGGATTGTGTAACACAGTGTCACAAACTTTGAAAGTGAGTGTGAATTGAACGTAAAAGGAATTTTGGTTCTGTTAGCATCCACATCACCACACAAGTAAATATACAAGTTTTATGTTTCCTTTCCATGAATTTTCGTGCATTTTTCCGCCCAAGACTTGTTCATAAATTAAATCTAAACTTTATATCGCGCATCATTGCGGAGCGACGAATGGAATCAAGTAGTCGGACAATTTTAGTGACAAAGGGGTTTGCATGGACCCAAAGGAAAATTAAATAACACAATATTATATGTTATTACTTTATATGGATGCTCGTTTGAAAGTGAAAGAAAGGCTAACAAGCAATATTACCTCACTCCTATTCAGTATTACATACACAGCTGATGCTAACCTAAAATAGATAATGCTACCAAAAAGACTCACTTCTATCTCCTTTGTATGCAAAGTCAATGCAAATATTGGGTACTAATTGATAAAACTGTTTCCGTTCACACTTCATCATTAGCGGCATCCCATTTCCACAATGAATATTGTAATGTAAATAATACAGTTTTTAGCACACATGATGAATTTGAATTATAATGCACTTTTACGACACAATGCAATACTGCTGTGTAAGTTTTAGACTTCTAAAAAGTCTCATTAACTTTCAATCTTGGAGCGATGATATTTATTAACGACTTCTGCATTGTCATCTTTTACACATCTCAGTAGATATCAAATCTGTATACTAAATCAGTATACACTCGAATCTCATATTATTATTATCAGGGTGTGGTAAAACAAGTTGCATCCATAAGTAATAAGATGCATCCATGCATTAAAGAAGACAAACAAATTAGCGTGCATTTTGTTTTGTTACGCGAAGTTTGTTGCAATCTTCAAACCTTGCCTATCACCAGAAAATGATCGCATACACATACAATGAGGAAAAGTTTATGCAGTTCATGAAGACCCTGTTTACGTAAGCAAACTCTATTATTGCTACCATACCTCTTCATGCATACACACACGTGTGCCCCTGTGAGCACCAAAATGATTATCAAAATTTGTTTACTTCACATCTGATGATGGATGGTAGATTCTTCTCTGTCATTTTTTTGGGTGTCAAAAAAACTTCATGTGAAACAGGACGAGCAAACAAGGAGCTAGCACGCAAACTAACTGCAGTAGCTATACCTTTAAGCAAAAGAACACCAGGGAAACACGTTGACAAAGTGTCCGTTTTTCTCACATACAATGAGAATATTCAGAACGTGTCTCCATGAATCATCGGATGGATTTGTACTTTGTGAGCTCGTACACAATACACATTAAAAATTAGAGTGGTATTTATGACCAAGGATCTATGAGAATCTATGCACAAACTATAGCAATAAAATTGTAGAGAGGGGAAACAAAAACTAGCTACGAATTCTGAATAATCGACCGTTCTCCTTTTATTCTATTACGAATAGATAGTATAAAAAGAACGTGCTCCACTGCAAGAATAAAATTAGAGTTTATAGGATCATTCAAAAGGGAAAAGACAGAGATGACTCACATTTTCTCTACATTTCGGGGAATGCCTTTGGGAACAAAGTGGAGACCCCGGTGAGAACAATCCAGTTGACGATTGTAGCACTGACATTCCTTGGGACACAGGCCGAGCACATCATTGCTCAGTCCAGAGGATGTGACAAATACCAGGACGGCCACTAATAGTACTCCAAGTACTCGTTGAGTATTCCTCAGCATCCTATCGGCAACTCGAAGTGAGCTGGTAGACACACTTCGATTGTCCAATGTGCCAGAGCCTGTGATTAATGAGTTCCAGAGGAAAGCCAAGCTCATTCTTACAGCTTCGTAGTCCACAAAGTATGTACAAACCCACGCTCTCAACACACGCAGGTAGTCACTGGTGAATTTGTGTGGCCAAATTATGATGCGTTACCAGACCACAATGGGGAGACAAGGTAACCAGATTTGCACACTATCCAAGTTGAGTTTGATCATCACACACTTGTGGTTCCAATCCATACAGGGTTAAATAGAGTCACTGTCACCTCACTGTACAATGGATATTATTGCCTGGTCTGTTTGACTAACTGTCTGTACAATAGAGGGGGAAAGAGGGTTTTGCGCAAAGTTTTTCACTCGAGGTGTTGTACACTTTTTCATATAGAGAGTGAGTTACAGTTTGCCAATGTTTTGTTGGGGCTTCATCCACGTTCCGTGCAGTACACTCCTCCCTGTATTCATACGTTGGTATTAATGTTGTGTATACTTATGAGAATTTTATGACATGTCTGATTATAAAAGATGTGCGCTGTGGCGCTCCCAATGATGTGCACTGTGCACACAAAGCGTGCATGAAAATATGAAGATAGTGCCAATGAAATGATGAGCATTGTACAAGGGGAGAGAAAAAATGCGTTTTTTAAACGTGTCTCCTTAGAATTTAAATAGCAATAATTATTCCTTCCAGTGTTGGCATGGAACTATAGTCGTGACTCATATATTTGCGGAAACGTCATTTTGTCTTTATGCCTGGCTCGTACATTTTATTATGTGCTTCCCCTCAGGGGTCTTACTTATTTCCTTTCTGATATATTTATCTGCTTGCAAAGGAGATAATTTCCCCTGCTTGAATTCAATATTGTACGCACACTAAAAAATCTCAAGTAGGCCACCTATCTGGCGTTAAATATTGCGGACCAATGCTGTGTGACCACTTGATAACTTTTCTTGCTTCATCATCATCATCATGGCATTACCTGCTTAAAATGTAAATAGCGTACGCCCTGCTTGAGCAATATTTTTCAATACTTTGTTTTTGATGCCAACGAGTAGTTTCCTGGTTATGGAAGATGATTTACGATTGAAACAGCATCGCAGGACAACACTCTGGATTTCGCCCGATGGCTATTTGCATGGCTACATTTTTATCAAGAGGAAAGTAAATAATCCTTGCACTTGCACATATGTATAAATTCTGTGTGCATACTTCACAATCAGCACGGGAGCTAACTTTTAGTAGTATGCTAAAAATTGCAGAATGAATAGCTACAAAATTTTATTGGTTGAAACTAACCGTTTAAGAATGCAAATTACGAAATTAAGTATTGTAATTCACATGTGACCGAGTGGCCTAACGGTGTCGATCTAATTGGAGTATTTAAGTTTTGCACTGTGAACCAAACAAGGATTCCAGGCTGGAGCTAAATGATGATGCAGTCAAGGTGAGACAAATTACACTCATGCGTCCAATCCACGCGCAAAACAAAAGACTTGTAAATTTGTTTTGATTAGTAGACAACACAGAGAGTTGATATACTATTTTAACTAACTATGAGTCCAGAAGGACTTTTAGCGTTTCACACTTGTGCACACGGCTGCTTCATCTATTTAAATAGATGTGTGAGTGCGTAGCTAATGCTGAACAAATATCACCGAGTGCACAGTTTATTTCCAGTGGTCCAGTCTGCAAATATGGACTTGTGGAAGACCACTTATTCCCCAGATCCAATAATGAGTACAGTTTGCACACACATACACACTAACTAACTCACTAATCTTGGGGATCGAAATGCGTGCTCTCGTTTTCACAAAAACACTGCTTTCACACTTAATTTTCACTTGCATGTAAAAATTTTAGATGGAAATTTCGGTTGAACTTGCCGTAAATGTAAAGAACACGAGAGAGAGCTTCACCCTCATGCAAAGGCTTTCACTTCAAAACTGCTGTGTTGACTAGAGGGAACCGAGTGTAAAAAGAATTTTTCTTTGCCTCACTCACTGCAGCTAGTCAGTTAGTAAGTACATTTGAGGCCATGTTACCCAGTAGACTCCTACTTACTGTGTATATGTGTGAATGTTCCTGCTTGAAATTCACTTTGTTAGTTTTTTTTTGTTGGGAGCTCGCGCTCACGCATAGTACTGTGGCCGTAGTACTTATTACACGCAAAAGGGGAAAAAATGTGGAGGCTGTTAATATTTCTGCTTACTTTTTTGGCATATTTTGAGGAAACTGCTAGTTATTTGGTAGTGTTTAGCCCAACACAGTGCAAAAGAGACCGTGTCGGCCATCAGCTTACTTTTAAACTTTCCAACTCTTTAACGGTTTTCTATAAAATTTGGTATCGGTAAGGTAAATAAGTATTGTCTAGATGTTTATTACTGTATAAAAGTAGTATAGTCAGACGCTCTGCAGCTTTCGAAACTGGGCTAAATTACTGGCAAATAGACGTCAGTAAACTCCAAAAGCCATACTAGACTGCAAATTCTCTTTTGGTATAAACTTTTTCTCTTAGGTAAATCATATAAAAACTATGCATGTGCAAAACTATTAGAGATTTTCGAATTAAACGTCTAAAAAATCTAACAGTCATCAATTCTCAGGATGTATTTATACACGTCATTTAGCCTAAAAGGAATTCCGACTGAAAAGAAAAATTTTGTGGTTCTTATTTAGATTGAACTTTAGGGTTGTTAAGAACATTTTGCATTTTAACAAAATTTAGCTAACTCATATATATCCTGGCCTATGATGGGCTAGGTTTGTTTTAAATTAGAACACAAACAATAGTTTTGGACAGACACTTTTCTACGAACGATGTCGCGTAATCATAATATAATGTCGTTTCCATAAAATTTATATATCCATCATTGTATCAGTGAAATTGACCACAACTTAAAAATTAGGCAAAAATTTACATAGAAACAAAAAAACATGAATTCGTAAAGAAACATTCACCATTTTGGAATTTAAACTGCTGAAGTAATAACGTTTAGTAAACGTTTATTTGACCGTTTAAATGTTAAAGGTTAAACGCAGTTTTGTTGCTGTTCTTATATAACACCATAAATATTTTTTTTTAATTCTAATTAAAAATTAGTTCGTTTACATTTCTGCTTTATGAAATACGAAAGTTGAAAATTACGCATTTTTTTGTACGAACCAATAAAATGAAACAAAAAACTATAAATTATTAAAAACAACCATCAAAATAGCTTCTTAAGTTTCTGAAATTGCATACTTAAAATTTGTTGAATTAATTTTTTTAATAATGAAAAACGTTGAATCATTAATAAAAAATTTAAAATGGCAATAAATTGTTCAAAAAATTAAACTGTGATGCATTCCTGCAGCTATTTCCTAATAATATTAAAAAATTCTTCCAACAATTTGGTTAGTAAGGAGAGGGCTTTAAAATAATAAAATCGAAATCCAGTGATAATGATGACCCACGGAGTTTAAAGGTAATCAACGAATTCACTAATACTTTTTCATGCTAGTAATTTGCGGTGAATATTTGTTTTAAAACAGATTTGATCCCTGTGTTGGGCTCAGTTGTAGCTTATAGTGTAGTTGTAGACAAAGTTTTTAGAATATAAATAAATGGACTCAGTGAGGGAGTGAGTTTTATTTTGAAATTTGGCAGTTTTTATTGTAAGCTTTTTGTTAAAACATCGCATGTTAGTTATAATAGTAATTATAATTTCTTTTGGAAGTTATGGACGAAGTATATGGCTTGGTGAAAAATATCTGTAGTTGTGAGCTTGTGCGTTTGAAATTTGTTCTACAACGTGTTCTTCTTTGTATATTTTGAAATTTAATACTCCCTGAACTAGACGTACCATACTAGACAAAGAGGCTTCAAAGTTTGCATACTATTACTCTCAGTCAGTGTACAGTACACACGTTGAAAGGCGCTATGTCAAATTGAGGAGATGTCATATTGCATGCATACGATTGAAATTTGACACTAGGACAGTATTATTAATAAATATATGGATATAAAAATAGACTGATATACATAGATAGATAAGATACTGACAATGGAAAGATCTTACATGTGCTTACATGTCACATTTTTTGTGTCTAGAGTGTTGAATGGAGTTGTTTTGGGAAAATCACCCTGAATGTGTGCCCTGTAGTCAATTTAAAATGACAAAAACTCGGAGCAACTAATTTACAAGAAATTAATTTGCATACTCCTCATTGTGCAGAAGCGAGATAATTAGGTTTAAGTTCGTTACTTTTTTATGGGACAAAGCAGCGTTTCAGTTATCCTCATTTTACAATGAAAAATTTCTCAACAGTTTTCTGTGATATCCTACCGAACCTGCATTTGCATTGTTAGTTTCACTTATTGCTTATTACTATTAAATCTCATTCTCGATGATAGTTGTATGGATACAATACTTAATGCTACACCCTACCTAACGCTATAGACTGTACTGATCTTTAGAATCTTAATCTTTCATGAAGCTTTTATCAGTGACCTTAGTTTACAGTATAGAACATGAAGCATTATTGTATTGTATCTGTCAAGCCTATGATCTTTTAATTCGGACTGAAAGTGAATTCAACTACGCAATCAGTTGTCAGAAGCTCTTTAAATTTGAAGCACCAGTATCTGAGAAGTATACTACGAACTGTAAATAAAATATGTATTTGCAGTCCATTACCGAAACATGAAAGTTGCTATGAATGTTAATGGTTGCACGATTAAAAGTTTAAGTCTGACAGCGATAACGTGTCATCATATTGTTATCATATGGGACTGAGATTCATATTTTCATCAAGACCACTTGAGATCTATGTATATACGGATGCTTTATTGCATCATTGCATGGACTAATTTTTAACGGACAAAATATGAGAAATGTCATCGCCAAGAAACATTGCGGGTCTGAAACAAAGCATGTAACCAACGACTCTTCCTTGATGAGTGCCATGCATGTCATGCAAAGGCTTACCACTGAAGTTAAAATGATCAGCAGAAAAGGAGTTCATTATGAAAAAACATGAATTCGTCTGTCACTCAAAAGTGGAAGAATCGTGTCAACCAGAACAAAACTTAGTTAGTATAGCTGCCCAGATTTATACATTTTTATCATCACTAGTTCTGTCCTGGAAATAATTTATATAGAGTGAACCTAAATAGAGAAAATCTACGCAAGAAAATCTTCAAAAATTCATACAAGGTAATAAAGGGATCGATTCAAAGAAATATGATGCACATTATAGCTTTTTAAAACTCTCGGAACTCAATGTGCCTACTTGCACTGTTGTACCCCTACTCTATAATCTGGTGCGATTGCCTGATTTGAACAAAATCCTGAACCTGATTGTGTGGAGATTCTTTCAAATGTTGAGCAAAGAAAAGGAATGTCCATACTATGTGCTTTGCAATAACAGGATATGGTTTGTTTTGACATTTCTTGTTGATTTTCCTTGTTCAACTGAATATTAATATTATTATGAGTATTTCATACGAACCGGTTGAGCGAGAAGTAACTTGATATTTGTTAAGTCGTAAAGAAATCGCGTGAGCAATTCCATTTCATCCCACTTTTTGGCATATCATTTGATAGATCCGTCATTTGAAACTGCGTCTTGATTTTCTCATCGTTCCTTGTTTGCTATACGGTTTGGCAGCTGCAAGCAAAACTTACCATTACCACTGACGGTTCCAGTAGCAATGAAAGGTCATTCGGCTTTTCTGTCCATCTTACTGATGTCACATGATCCTTGTTTCTGGTGGATATAGGAGTTTCAACATTTACTGAAATTACTCGACATGTGCCTTAAAAATGCAAGCTAGAGCGATGAGTTGTGGGTTGTTCTGATATCATATATAGTAGTAGGCGCAATAAGTAAAATCACTTTGACCAAATACAGAATAAGCTAAAAGTAGTTAAATAGCTTAGTTTATAATCAGAAAATGATGAAGTGAAGTAATTAATCCACCCAAGATGGGAAAATAACGTACAAGAATAAAATGAATAAACATTGTTTTTTAGCAATTTGAATGTTTAATTTAACACAAGCACATTTCCATACCATACACAGACACGTCAATCGTGACTAGCCGTTTGGCTAATTCACGAACAGGTTATCATATTTTTGAGTAATCAATATTCAGTACCATTGGAAGAAATAAAATTGAAAAACAATGTTCAACAAACAAATGGCACTAGAAATTCTAAAAAATTAGGTCCATTTAACATGGATGGAATCGCTGGTATGATAAATATAGAAATAACACGAGTTAGCAGCAGAAGATTAAAATAGATACAATCATACAAGAAGAGATTGGTGATAAATTACTTTAGTAATAAATAAGACCAATGCTGTAAATAATGATTAGAAGAAATCCCAGCGAACTTAAGTCATACAACTGAAAATAAACTAATGTGTCAAACAGCTTATTATGCACTCTATCTAGACAGACGTATATTTTACTGATTACAATTCATTTTAGCATTGATCATCAATCATAAGTGTTAATACAACTATTTAAGCCAGTTGAGTAAAAAAGGAGGATGGCTATCAATGAATCAATGTTATCCATTTTTCCAGTCGGTTACTTATTATAAAAGGTAAGTTGTTAGGGCGAAGCTTCGAATAAAAAGAGATTATTAGTAGCGGCCACAGCAACAATGTTTTCTTTCGGATGCCAAGCAGTGTGTAAAATCCTCTTCGAGAAATCCAAACAGTCAACGCTAATTTCGTCTTTCTTTCTCTTTGTTGTAGTCCCAACCTGTCACGATACAAATATTCTCATTAAAAAATGTTATATAACAATGGGTGACACTTTTTGTGCTATCAAAGAATACATTTCTTACCTTCCTAGGTACAAGAACAGCTTTAGACATTGCCACATCCTTGGTAGCTTCCAATGTGTAATCTTTCTTTAAATTTCGGTCGAAGACTCGGAAGAAGTTATTATATGAACCAGTCATAATAGATGTATCATTGCCGTTCCAGCAACATTCGAACTTGTCGAAAATACAGTCGTTTTCATATAAGGAACACAGCTTCGAGCGTAAATATTCGTGGACCTACGCAAAAGAAAGAAAGCGAGGTTAAACCGTGAAAGTAAAGATCTAATTCTCAGAATCAGTTGAATTGCTACTTACAGAAAACCCTAACTTGATTGTAAAAAGTTCATAGAGTATGACTATTCTATTCTACATAGACTCATAATATGTTTCTGGCACTTACAGGATAAGACTCAACAGGTCTGGACTCCATGTGTAAATCCCAGACTTTGATAGTCAAATAGTCCCTAGAAACCATGTAGCGTCCTGAATACGAAAATTTGACATCGGATATACTGGAAATAATTTCAGAAAAGAAACTCCTATTGGCTGGATCTTCTGGTTCATCAAAAACTGAAATAATCAAAGTGCAATATGAAAAAAAAACTCAATTGAAATGGAATAGGCAAGAATACGAAAGGTAACGATATTTTAATCCACTTACGTTTTGAATGCTTATCACACAAGGCAGATTCCCTCATATCGCAGAGTCTTATGGTTCCCTTGCTACTGCTATACACAAACAGGTTACAGCTCGTAGGATGAAATTCCGAAGCGGTTATGACTTCGGTTAATTCTTCCATATTTGCTGGCTTGATATCTACAATATCTAAAGAGAACAAAAAAAAGCTTTAGGATTCCTAGTACCAAAGGAGCAGGATGTAATAGTAAACTATGTGTGAATTTTCGTACTGAAGCTTTGATCCGTAATTTCTAAATTCCACAGATTTATTCGCAGGTCGTCGGCTGACAGGTAAGTTTCCTGGTCGGAATTGACGCTAATAGAGTTAATGTGGTACGTATGAGCATTGGCGAAAACCCTTCTCAAAGAAGCTTCGACCATCAAGTTTGAAGGTGAAACTTTCGGGACCTTCATTAAAACAAAAACGTCCATTAGATCACATTTTAAACAGCTGGAGTCTAGAGCCAAAAGAATTGTCAGTTACTTGCCTGCAACGCAGTGATGTTCGACGGATCCCGATACGACCCATTTTCCTGCTTCAAATTGAAACCCTCTACTTTCCATTCTCTCTCAGAAACTTTCCACAACTTGATAGTTTTATCTGTTCAAAATAATGTTTCTTGAATAGTCATTCTTTGCTAGACTGACTACCAGTCCAACTAGCAATAAAGCTTACCATTCGTAGAAAGTAAAAAGTGAGCTGGATTCTTCCGTTTAATCCATCTAATTTTGTTAATTTTTTCTTCTATCTCAAGACTTTTCAAATAGTCGAATTCAGGTTCATGACTTTGAAACGTGCTGTACACATTATACTCGCCACGTCTAGGAATGCTATTTTTCGACTGTGTACAAAATTAACTATTACAAATACAGATATCAATGTTGAGGCAATATTGAATGCAATCAAGCAAAAACAGTACCACTTGGTCCCTCTGGAATATGACAACTCGACCACCTTTGTCACCAGTTGCCAACAGCTCTCCATCATCATTAAACTCAACACATGATATTAAATCAGCTGAAACGTCAAAAATGCAGAATTGTTTAGACAAATGCAAAATTAGATAACAACAGGTTTCAGCCAACTGTCAAAATCCAACCAAAGCGCTAGGTATGACTATGATCATCGAATAATATGAAAATTGAACACTTTTCCAAGTAAATGATGGTTCAAATCCAACAGTTGATACCAACAACTCAAGATTGAACTCTTTAACACAAATAATTAAGTCAAAACCTTTTTATACATACCTTCAGTGACATCGTCATCTAAGCTACCTTTAACTTGCGAAAAGCACCATTGTATTTCCCCATTTCCGAGGAACGACATATTTAGTAATATAAAACACAGCAGACTCTGCCCCTCAGTAGTATTCGGCCCACTCGCAGCAGAAAATACAAGGACAAGGCCGGGGAATAAGGGCGCTAACTGTCTCGGCTTTTTAGAAACGAAAATTGTGGTCCTAAAAATGCTAATATGGGAATAATTCAGTAATACAAAACTAAAACATTATTATCTTCGACAAATAGCCCACACAAAAAAAAAATAATTTAAACAAAAATACAAGTTCGTACCACTATAAAGTTTAACGAGTCCTCAACAAACTCAATCTCAAGGTACTCGGCTTACTTTAACTTAAAAATATAAATAATCAAGCTCACAAAGCCTTGTCCACGAAATTGAAAAATAAATAAATGAAGAAACGTAAATTCTAAACTCACAAAACGGTAAAAGTCAAGAGTATAAACTGATTGATTTAATTCAGTAGTTTGGAAACGAAAAGGCTGTCGCTTGTGATTTTTTTGGTTTGAGACAACCGACCGAACCAAAGAGGCGATGTAGTAGCATTACCATAGGAAAGTTCCGAAGATTCAAGGTTTCGCGATCTTTTGTACAAGTAGGAATATGAGCGGCTCTCAGCGGGGCAGAGTAAAATGTGAGGTTCAAGACATAAGCAGCACACCAAATATCTATGGCTCACTCAGCTCCATATTCACAGGTAAGTGAAAAGACAACATGTGAGGTCTCGGCTATTGCCATAGTGTTTCAATAATGACCCGAGTCCACGTTTTACATGAATCAGTCAATATGGGATCCGTATCCAACCACGAGAGAATGCAATGGATCATTAACTTAATGCACATATTTAATTAGACTAGAATTATAACCCACTGATAGGAATCTGTTTGTTGTGATCGGCTTTCGGGCAGGGAGCTGGGTGGAATGAACTGGATGCTTTATACAAAACAATCTAGTTTGTATTAAATGCGAAAGTCAACGCTCGAGTGCTCGAGCCTTATTAATGAGCGGTATAATGCATATTATGTAAGCAAAAAAAGAAAATAATTATTCGTTCATACAGTTCATTGCTTAGGAGCAGTATTGTGATGCTAGTTAAAAAAAGTCCACCGACATTCAAAATCAAGCATTGGAAGAAGTTAGCATTTAACCATTTTAAATGCCATGCCGTACTTTATTATTTGTGTTTTATCGCAGGTAGTGAAGGAGATGCGATACTCGGTTTTATGACTTTTTTTTGTATAATTTGCCATGCTTCTTCCACTCTTTTCATGAGTCTAAAATACGTGAATTTTTATCTTACGTGGGGCAGTAGCTAAAAAGACATTTGGCATGTCGTTAGCAGACGATGTTGATCCAGAAGCTCCAGCTCGAGAAACTATGGTAGCTGGTACAGGGGCTAGAAGTCCAGCAATTTTAGCATCACTCGTGTCCCTAGCAACTCGAGCTTGACCCCGTCGACGTATCCATTGTCGACGGCACAGCCGTTCCTCCCGGTAAAGTCTGTAGCTGGACAAGTTAAGGTCAATTTGGAAAGGCGGTGGTCTTATTATCGGCAATTCGTACAGTCTTCTATACTGAAGCTTGTTTTGGAAATAGGGCGATTGCATATAACTTTGCAAGCATGCCGCTACTTCTTCTAAATGTGTCAAACATAAAATACGTTTATTTATTAGCACTGCTATTTGCGATATCACCAGAATTAAATTCCAGATTTTCTCTAGTCGAGTGGGTTAGGGTTATTCCTATTCGAGAATTTATTTTCATGACAAAAGGTACGCTGAAGTTTAAACAAGTATGCTTCCATTGCCTAATAGCTAAAAACATCAAGTTATTTAGTCAATTACAAAACTAGTATTATCAATGACGACATCAATCGATCTTTAATATTTGCCACGGAACAACTTTAAAAAAGAATGCATTAAACTTTCAGATTAGCCTTCGTTCTCAAATCGTCTGCCAAATCAGCTACCATTCCCATTTTCCCATTGCCACTCACCTATTAGCAGACTGTACATGTGATGGTACTTAATATGCAGCTATTTCAGATGCTGAAGAATTTAAAAGAAATATCCACCAGTTCACTATTGTCAATTATATTTTAAAAAATTAAAAAAAAAAAGATTTTAAATGATAGCCAGGAGCAGTCAAAAGGGGACATGAGGGTACAGATCTCATTACGAAGCGGCATGGGAACGAAGCTCGTGCCAGGAAAGGTAGTGGGTCAGACCCTGAGCTAGAAAGGAAAGATCGAAGTTCATCCAATTTATAAGATTAAAATGTGTAGGGAATTTTTCATCCCCCCCCCCACCAACGGAATTACGTACTCATGCCATGTAGGGATGAATGGAGAAAAAGAGCGGCTATTTTACACGCATGCGCTTCGAATTAACAGTTTCTTTAATGGCAATGATCGATGATGGCATTGTTGTTAAGTGTTCCAGAATACAGAACAGATTACGATTACAGAAGCAGTATTACGTATTAGTATCAACTTACCGGGGTCACGGTGTTTTCTCGAAATGAATTGTCGTTTGAGTTTGTATTGCCTGTACAGAGAACGATGAAAACTCAATTTAGATTTGCGTAGAAGCAATCGTAAGAACAAGTAATAAGCTAATTCATTTATTTATTTATTTAAGGTATCAATCTAATCACATTTTAGGAATGTACAATCAACAACCGAATATATATAATAAGCTAAATATAGCTACCGTTAACAGCAATTGAAACTGCATTAAAGCGAAGCATTGAAAAATCCAACGATCAATTTAATTTAATAAAACGAGAAAACGACTACTTAATAAGCTACAGCAATAAAAATCAGCGAACCTGTTTCTTTGCATCTTCGGATTATTAGCCAGAAAGAACCTCCACACACTTAAAATTTGGGAAAAATAAGTATAAGAAATCACCAGAGTCTCACAACAAATTCAGAAAACCCAGACTAAAACTGTCAACTTGATTTGTTGCACTCCAAATCCAAATGAATGCAGTCAATATCCGCTCTGCTCACTTTGGTATGGTTTCTGTGCGTGTTTTCCCTGTAGCGAAACATGGTGGCTGGTGGTTTCATATTACCAGTTTTTGAGCCACTACCTGAAGACTACCCATTGAGTTGAGGCATTGGCTAATGGTTATAAACAATTCAGAAGGAATTAAACTCATTTTGGTGAAAAGTATTTATGTACTTTTATGAGGTTCTGTTGTGCAGTCGTGCGGCATGTATTTTGTGTGGTGTGTCTTTGGCATCCATTGCTCGTTGCTAAACTGTAGATACTAAAACCGATTAATTCTATATATATTAAACATACGGTCAGAATAAATTAAATTACTGACTGACCATTACCATAGCCAACATAGTTAATGTTATAGTCATAATTCCCAGTTCTAACAAATACAATTGGCCGGCCGGAGTTAAGATTAAGTTTTAAGGAGTACATTTATTCTTTATTACTATTTTTTGCATTTTTTTTGACAGTTACATAATCAGAAGAATAAAATATCCTTTATAAACACAGAGTAATTAATGGAATTTTTATTTGGGCGCATACACATCTCCTATTACTAAAAACTACATTATTTACGTTTAATAACAACAGTAGTGATTCTTTAAAAGCATCACAAATATTTTGAATGTAAACCAACTAAGCTTGTCCATTTGGGAATTCCACGCTGGTAGTAATTTTTTGTCTTTCTTTCTTAACAAATTCGACAGCATTTTTGTCATTGATTCGTTTCTCTAATGTTTGAAGAACCGGAGAGTTCAGGTTAACCGGCAAAGTTAGACTTAAATTCAGTTGTGGAAGATCTTGCAAGCTTGTTTCAGTTGTGGTAAATGGGATTGAGTCCAAAGGGAGAAAGCATTCTCCTAGATAATCATTCCTTCCAAAAGTGTCGCGATCTTTAACGCTGAAAAATACCATCCCTCCAGTTGACATTTCGTCAGGAGTGAGTGGGCTAGTTAAAAAATTAAATAATTGAATCCCCATTCATGAGATGGTTGATGGCTACAATTTACAACCATAGCCAGTTACTTACATAGAGAACAATTCGTCAAAAAGAGGATAAAGCGTTTTCCTTTTCACTTTTGTCTTCAGTTTGGGACTCATAGGAAACAATTCGTGAGGACACAACTTTATCGTCACGTAGGGATCGCATTGACCTAATTCACAAACATCTTTAAGTCAAAATCCTTCAATCATACAAATGCTAGCAAAATGAAGTTCTGCATTGCTCATTTATATACCATTGGAATCCGAAGGTTTTAAGTGACGAGCATTTAATATTTCGATCCTAAGGGTTCTGATGTCTTCACAGTAATGAGATCTTATGGTTAAGGAACCTCTTTCACTATTCACAGCATTAATTTGCTTCTGGCATTTATAACGGTTGAGATGGTACTGCATGATTAGTTCTGTTGTAGTAGCGGCATATGAATCCAAGGAACTCTGCAAAGCCTGGATTTCATTACAATAGGTTTCTTCCATTTCCGAAGTTCCATTGGGGTAGAAGAAGGCAACAAAGATCTGAAGCACATTGAGTGTATGCTTGAAAAACTTTGGGGAGCGTCGCTTCTAAAAAATCAATTGAGATTAAAAATGGCAAAGAATTTAAAAAATAAATTAATCAAATTGTACTAATTTACCTCAATGCTCACTTTTACGAAATGCCATAAAGCTTGGAGTGTGCTTTCCCAAATGATTGTGAATGTTTTTTGGAATAGTTCTTTAGACTGTTGCCTATGAGATTTGATAAGATTCTCGTCCAAATATTTGAGAACATTGTCAACACTGTAATTTTCAGCGTCCATTTCACAATTCTCGATTAGCATGTGTTGTATCATGGATCGAATCTGGAATCACATAAAAATATCGTATTCGTTTAGGTGCATTCCATTCTCACAATGCCCCACTACCCAATGACACACACTTTTAATTGCTTTTATTTATATCTAATTTATCTAAAAATATTGTTAACTATACCTTTTGGCCAACTACTTCCAGTATCTCCATAATCTTGTTATTCACATTTTCTGTGGCGTTCTCCATAACAGTTAATAATGTAGTTTCACATTGTTCTCCAACCGAAGGACCATTCTTTTCTTTCAGTTGTTGGATAATTGTAGACATGCCCAGTTTTTCACTGATGGGTGTGATCTCATTGCCAACCCACTCTATATTCCCGAGAGCTAGGCAAAGCTGTACAAAATGAAGGCATAAGGCATTTAATATTAATCTTAGCTGTAAGTAACTTCAGTGCTGACGATAGAAAGATGAGCATGGAAAAGCCAATGAGAATGATATGTTTACTCACCTGGTCAGAAACCATAAACGCGTCGACATTGTTATTTTTTCCAAGAGACTGTATTTTTTTGCTCATCATTTCAGCATAAGAAATCGTACAGCGACAAAGGTCCTGAAATGAAATTTATTTGGATATTTTATTATTTCTCTGTAATAATTACAGCAAACGATTATTTTATTGCAAGCATTTGTTTCATACATCCAATATTTTTGCCACAAAGGAGTAACTTCCCTCCACTTCAGGCCATGCAAGTTGGCTCCAAAACACTTGTATCTAAAAGTTGAATGAAATAAATAAACATTACTATCATATTAATACAAAAACAACCGTTTATAACAAACGACATGAGTCCTACTTGATGAAAAACATGAGCTGTATCCACAGCGGAAGAGGTGAACTTCACATAGTCATCCACAGGTTTCAAGCTATCCAATTTAACAGCCTTTTTAATTCGGTGCATAGCCTTGTACCAGGCAATATCCAGCCATTGGACAACACTTGAATGAAACCAATGATGGAATGATCCCTGGATGCATAAATCCGTCCCAGCCGGTACATTGACTGACAAACTAGTGACGAGAATATAAAACTTCCTTATAATTGACATGTCTTATATTTAACGTAGTTTTGTTTTGTCCTGCGCAACTTCAAACTTACTCTGCAAATTGCTTGATGGCCAAATACAGTTCAAACAGATTAGTTCCAACAGAAACATCTTTATCGGCCCATAGTTGATCATCATCTTTCAAATTCAAGGGCTTCAGACTGGAACAAAACTCCTGAGCAACGGGCTTCACAACTTCGCAGTACTATTTATGTAAGCGTGAAATATTGAAAATTACCCGTGAATATAATAATGATGATTACAAACTAAGCTGTCAATTGGAAGTTTTATACCTTTTCATCATACACTAAATAGGTGATTTCAAAATAGTCCATATCCAGGTTTCTGTAAAAAGGAATTTTTTTTGCATTAGTCACTACTACCAAGAAGGAAAATACATCGATAACAGATTGAGTGCCGGGCAATTAATTACTCAATTTAGTTGTTCCGTCATTACATTAAACACAGTGATAAATGATATTCGAGAGTTGACAAGTTAGAATTGATACGCGAGTTAGTGAGTAAGCTCGGAAGTAGCTAATGGAATGGAACATGGCTCAGGTAGCCCCAATAAAATTCCAAGCTCACAATAATAACTGATGCTGAATTATATCGGGTTGAAAATAATTGAAGCATTAATTTAACATGTAGATCAAAACTATGTTTAAACTAATTTCTTCCTGATTTTCACCGTTAGTTTAGATATCGTTTCCATGCAATGCATCTATTTTACGCGTGACACTGAAAACAACGACAATCCAGGAACAAATGTCTAATCAAGGAGAGGCATAAAATGGCGGTACCATGACGAGCTGCCAAGCACATTTTGACATATGACTGTCAAGTTCAATGTCAAAAATGCGCAAAAATTATAAACTAAACCGCGCCAAACGAATATATGGAAGTAGCAGGAATCATCCTAGAATTCGTTTTTGCATTTAACTTTGACGCTGAAAATTGATCAACTCAGTCTCAAGATATTCATTAAACTATTTATGATAATATACTTATGGAAATGTGTAATATTTTGTCGGTAGCAAAAAAGGTTGAAAAACATTTAAGCGTATTGGCCTAATGTACAAGTCCGCGTCATTGAATGAGAGTTCAGGTGGACTGGCTTGCTATTTTCCATTCTTTCATTTCCATGAACAGGAGGAGGAGACTCAACTAACTAAAGAAACATTCTTTTTGACCTTTGTCATCTTGCTATAAGCAAACGACAATTTGGATTTCGTCCATGAACGAATTCATTCTTAAGCTTAACCAGGAGTTCAAGCACAGAAATTTTTTTCACAATCCTTCCAGTCCTTTAAGAGTCATCTTATACCATCGCAAATGCGGTGCGGACAGACAGACGCACAGACGGACAGAAAGATACAGCGTTTTCATGCAGTAGCGGGTATCTGCTGCTACTTTATAAAAGCAAATATCCAGCAAATAGGTGCATACTTACTCTTTAAAAAGTGCCTGTACAGTTTCAAGGCCTTTTCTCAAATCTGCAATCAAAAGTTGTCCAATTTGAATCATGCTTTCCGTCCTTGCATCTCCACAGTTTGGTTCAAAATGTGCAACGCCGACAAAACTATACGAACGTTGTAAGATACAAATATCATGCATATTATTCTACTGGTGTAGTGTCGAAAAAATTATTTCATTATTGCTATATTGATTCTAGTTGGCTTACAATTCGTGTGCACCACGTGATATGGCATTCTCCATTTTACTAGATATGAAATCTTCTGATACTTTGGCATTAGCATCTTTTGTTGGTTTATGATTTTTCAAAAAATTCTTGATCATGCCTAAAGTTCTGAAACAAAAAAGAAATCATGCATAAAATATGACTATCATACGACAAACTCAATCAGCTAATTTCAACATTACAAAACGTATCCATCAACGTACTTGACCATATAAAAAACTTGAGGTATGGTTTCCGAATTACTCAGAAAACACTGATGAATGCCTTTAACAAAGTTTGAAAAATTATCCACCAACTTTTCACAAGAGAACCAAAATTTTCTCATCTATATATTTACAAATCATATTAATTAGAAACATCGCAAAAATATATAAACATAAATTTATTTTTCAGTACGCTTGCCAACCTCATCATCTGTGATCTCTTTTTTCAACATGTGTTCCATTAAAGTCTCCAAAATTTGAGGAAACAGTTTGGCATTCAAAGGATGCTCACATTGGACACGAGTGTACACAATCCATCTGGCAAACACAATGTCCTTAGGGGTGAGCCCACCTTGGAACTGAAGTTGTCGGAGTATATAACTGGAATATTTGGCAAATTGTCCATCCCACTGATGAGGCTCAATATTCTCCTCATCTAGCTCGTGCACGAGTAGCAAATGGAGCACATGTCGGTATTCCTGAGCTGCAACGCGTTTTTCCTTTTCGGCTCCCAATGCTAGTCTCAAATGGAGCTCTCCTTTCTTTTTATGACCATTGCCGTGACGGCTCTCCAATCCAAACCATTCGTCTACACCTTCCGTTGGAATGGTCTAAAAATTCAAGTAGGAAGATAATTAAATCATTGATAATTGTTCCCAGCTACTTCATATTATCTGAAGAAATGAGGGAATTATTTACTTTTAGGGGCATTTTGATACATCCAAGAAAATCATGAGTTTGTTTCCCCGTTGATGCAGTTAAAGCTATCTCCTTGAATAGTACGCGAAGTCCTCGCGTGGATTTCACTTCACTAAATCGACGCATTTTGTCTGTAAGACTTTCTTCTGGGTCATAATCCCTATAAACAAAATACAATTGTCATAGAACTTGAAACGCACATGCGACAATGCAAAGACTTCAGTACTTACCAAACTTCAATGTTGAGACAATCTTCATCAATGTTGGTGACAGGACTGTGAAAAAAAATCAAAATGAAAAAAATATCAAGCATATAGTAAACAGTGAAATGGAAGTCTTTTCTTTTGTCTTACAATGAAAAATACTCTCGCCAAACAGGATTAAGATTTTCAGGCTTCATGGATGTATTGTGTTTTTGCTTAGGGTTTAGATACAAAGTACAAAATGGATCACTGAGTCCTACAGCAGTTGAAAAATTTATGTTATGAGTGTTCATTGTAATGCAATTATAAGAGCTAATTGTATTCTTGATTATAGATGTATGACTGACCATTTACATCCTTCCCTTTCAGACCTCTAGCTTCAACAACTTCTAAGTTCAGGACCAGTGGAGGAGCCTAATGGCAAAGAATATTCGGTTTCTGATTGCATTATTCACATTTTTACAAATGATGCCATAAACCTTTAATTTCTGGAACTTAAGTCTTGACTGCAAACCTGTCTTTCCTTCGCAATCTGCAGAAGCCGTGAATGTTTGTCATTGTCGACATGAAATACTTGTTGCAAATGAACAACAAGTCCATCTGTTTCCGATGATTGTTCTCCACGCCGGAAACCATGAACAAGGGCGTATAAAACTTCACTGTATAGGTCATCAATCTGGGTAAGAAAAAAATGCCAACTTAGGAAGACATGAGTCAGGGGAAGGAAAAATAACAAGGTAGATCTTTAAAATGTACTGTAAGTTTTCGTTTCAGAGTCCCACCAGCATCTTCTGAGTCTAATTTTCGTCCACCAAAGTTTTTTCGAAGTATTTTTAAACGACTCATTGCAATATTCTAATGCATTTGCACAGAGTTTTACTGGTTGCACGACAAAATAATCAAACGAAGGTAGTGCAATTTTTTAAACTATTCTTTAACACATTATGCCCATAAGTTTGTGTCTAAGGTGTTGTTGAGAGTGGAAATAAAACTGATTTTACCCGTTGCATGTGCATACTGCCAGAAAAATTAGACTAGTGGAGTAATGCAGTTGGTCTATTTTTAGCCGCACATGCGGGTTTTTAAAGTTACAGAAATTTACAAAAAAAGATTTTGAGTTTTACATGCATGCACGACGAGTAGCATTATTATATGGAAAAGTTGGGCAGGATATAGCGCTGCGTATCGTAAACTATTATACACATTCAAGATTTCCATTCTATAGTCGTTTTGTTACTTTTAAATGAAGAATAGAAGCAAAATAAAAATTGATCAAAGTCTTTCAAGGTCGTCAACTGTTATGTTGTGTACTACACGTTACAATTAGCTTGCTAAACTACATAGTATTTTTTCCTTCTTTTACTTACTTTACTTAAACTGTATACATTTAAGATTTAAAAAATTCACTAACATTCCATCCACCTAGAGTTGGCCAAATTTGATCAGAGAGTTGTCCGTCCACAACATCACCAATGAACCGAAAGTCACGGATATTTTTCTTTTCCGAATCTTCGTATTTGACACGTATAGATGATATCTTGTCGAAAAAGTCCTCTGTTCCATCTGGCTCATCACTGTGAAAAAAATACATATTATAGTCTCCCAAACATTAAAAACATTAGATATATGGTATTAGATAAAATCATGTACATTTCGATTTAAATTGAACGCTCTAAATATAATTTGCCCTATCAAATTGATAGTAACCTAATACCAGTTGTTATCTAAAACCACCAAAATGAGCGCCATAAAAAGTGAAAATTTATAGCATTCAATAAATACCCACAAACATATTATCATACCAATGTTAAATAAAACGCCTGTCAGTATATAAAACCTGCCGATTTTAAATTATGCACTCCAGTTCATATATTGAAGTACATGACCAAAATACATAATTCACAAAATCCATCATTGCTGGGGAATCCGAATCGTATGCTCCTATAAATAGGTGTGTATCACGCTTACATAATTAGCATTATCGACAAATGTTTTATGTAATCATACAGGATGTCAAAAAATGAACACCATTTTCACTTTCCAGAGTTCAATGAATACGAATAAAATGCGAAATTTATCCTAAATTAAGAAAAGTATATTCTACATATCATTTAATGTGATCATATAGTGTGTGTGTGTGTGCAGGCTTTGGATTTGAAACCATGGCAAAAACATGTGCATTATAGTATATCTACTTCCATGCGTGTACCGAGCACATACACACTCAATGGGGCATTTTGAGAAAACGATCCCATAATATACGTTTTTGTACTGGGATTGTTCGCATACATTTTTTTAGTACACTGACGAAAAGCTCACCCATTTTTTAAAGCGGCCAACAATGATCTTTTTTTATGTCGAACCCGACGCCGCTTTCTTTCAGGCCGAATGCAAACTTGAGTAGTTTCTAATGAGGAAGTGGTTCCACTTGTTGTCGAACTGTTGACAGTAGAGCAACTGAATTCTTGATGTGATTCATAAATGGAAATTTTAACAGGCTCTATTACTTCCAATGGGGAACCCGTTAACACCGTTAACACTTTTGGAGATTTCCGAGAAAATCGAGCAGGAATATGGAAGCACTCGGTGAGCATTGTGTATTTTAATACTTTGATAAACTTTTTGTCTTTCACACCTTAGTACATGCAACAGAAACTGGAAAACATGTCATGTGTCCAAACATTTAAAGTTAAAACAAATCGTAGCATGTCAAAACTTTTTGGCTTTCTGACAATCAATGCACAACCATTATAAATTCACCACTATTTAACGTTATTTCTAATCGGTGAATTAAAAATCACAAGACAACAGAATTACGTGAAAATAGTTGAGAACAATATTTTACAGCTGTAAACGCACACTAGTTTTTCGTCCTTCTACTAAAGACAACGGATAAATTAATAATTAGGCTCGACCTTATGGTATTCAAATGAGATAATATTGTGGAATAAATGAGTAACAAATATTTAAGAAAATTTAACACAAAAAAGAGTTCCTGGACATGAAATTGTGCAAAACACAGGAGCAGATAGCAAACAATGCAAGTTTCATGTAAAATCACAGCGTATATTGAACGGTCTCTTTAAACTATAGTGAATACTAATGAATGCTGGCCAGTTAGTGACGTAAAAATCAAGTTTTTAGATTGTGTCCCCTGACAACACCAGTATACAGAAGCTCACAACAAATCCACATGAAAAACTGGAACCATGGTTCTATATACCATCACACATTTGCACAATACTGTTTTATAGAAACGTTCAAGTCATAAAATTTGTAAATGTATTTAGTTTAAGTATTGCTATAGTATAGACAACTGGATTCAAATTTCCTAGAAATTCGACATATTTCACTTGATTCTGATGCTGCCATCACAACCTTGTTTCCCTTGTTCCCTTTGGATCCAATCCACTATAGCATACTTTCAATAGTTCTCATTAACTATGAATTTTTCAATAAAACTTGAAAACCACTTCTACCTATGCACAACCAAAAGTGACCAAAATCACAAACGCTCAGAATCATTTAGCACGCAAATATTCCTTGCAGCGTACACCAATGAGTCAAAGTAATTCACATGTTTCGGATATGACATAATATGTCAGCCTGCATCTGAGGACATGATAAATTTGAGAACATGGAATTATGAAGACTTGATGAATACTAAAAATTATTCAAGCTTCTCTTCCCTTATAAATTGTATGAGGACATAGAATATGATTCATGATTTCAGTGAATACCGTGATTGTTACAGGGAGCAGCAATAGCTAAATTACATTCATGCCTCACTGAGTTCCAGTTGCAAACGAGTCCATCTGCAACAATAGGCAGAGAGGATGTGAATATATGAATGTGTACCTGGGTATGGGCGCAAAAAGGAAACTTAACTTTTACGGTACGAAAGTTCTAAATACATTATATATTATGGTATGTGCCTGCTCCCTATAAACAGATTAGAGTTGGCATGTGTTTTAAATTACAGTGCAAAAAAACTGTTAACACTTGTGGCTGGGGTTTAAGGTACTTCATGTGACCAATACAAACGTACCTTTAGTTGGACCACAGGAATGAATTTCCTTTTAAAAGAAGCTCATGGTTTTTTTCATCGGGTTCAAGAGGGTAATTTTTATGCACAACGGTAGAGACTAGTAGTCGGGTTCATAATGAACATGAAACTTAACAATGGAGGATGCCTCATTTTCATGAAGAGTGTGGTGATTGGTTTGGTCGTAAATAGTGTACACAGAAAACAAAAATGATATAAAGCATAAAAAATTACTATACAAATAACTATAAGCTATTTTATATTTTTTTACCTAAACGTCCGGTATTTACGTGATACACATGGCTCGATGGTTGCTCAGCTTTGTTTATCATTAATGAACTCCATGCCATAATTGAAAGACAAACTCAGCTGAAGACTGGAAAGTGCAAAAAACGTACGGACTTGACATGATGGCATGGCACGAGGGAAAAATTGAATTTTTTTTTTGCTGAGACAAGTGAAGCGATATTTCAATGGGATTGTTTCAAATATTAGTACGAGTACACGATTCGTGTCAATACATTTTTAAATATTCACGACGGTAACAATAATAAATGCCTTCTCCGTTAGTTTTAATCACATTACTGTGAACGAGCAAACACAGTTACTATAACTACTTTGGGTGAGTTCATCAAAAATGAAAGGTTAAAGGTATGAGTAGATTTAGATTTTGCATGGGCACATGGGTATACTGTAGTTTCAATTTGAAGTTTTATGCTAACTAGAAACAGTGACGCATTGCTCATTTATTACATTTGATGTTTCTACATGCACGCATCCGAAATTGACACTAAATAAGCTATACATGACGAAACCTGTGGCAGGTGAGTAGATTTGAATCAGAACAGAACCAAAAAGGAAGTCTCCAAACATGATTATTATGACATGCACCTGGGTAATTTTTAGTACTGGATTGTGCGTACCCTGTGTGTGCAGTAGTTTGAGACAAAGCGGAAGCAGATGCATTATGTACGTACGTGCACAGTGAATCAACAGGTAGGTCAATTTTTGCAGCGCATGAATTCTCTCATTGCCTATGTAACTATAGGATGGTAAATGGTAACATATATACATTTTAAGTATTCCGTGAAATAAAATAAATTCGTTTCAGCAAATAAAATTCCGGGAATTCGAGTAAACCCATGATTTAAAACCGTCTTCATACTTATGATAAATAAACCAAAGTAATCGCATATACTAAGAGAACGTAGAAATGAAAATTCAAAAAATAAATGAATTATTAACGTTTATAGTTTTAGAATTACATATTTTTTTATATTTTATGCATTCTGCTCACAA
>Ga0210040_10002322_pt1 | contig 26985 bp, 15 predicted proteins | sample CryGeyCG12114_NA_FD_185462 | JGI IMG/M metagenome (GOLD analysis project Ga0210040, IMG submission 185462) | Groundwater microbial communities from aquifer - Crystal Geyser CG19_WC_8/21/14_NA (SPAdes) (version 2) | ecosystem: Environmental > Aquatic > Deep subsurface > Groundwater | place: USA... | reverse complement strand
ACCCTAGGTTACAGCACAGATTTTTAATTTCAGGCAAATCGGTGCACTCAGTGCAAAGTTATGACCGGTCAAAGTTTCTGTTAGGGCTGAGGTCGCGAGCTGCAGGTCTGGGCGTTTGGTTTCAATTGGTGCATGAGCTTGAAGTGAAATCAAAATCTCATTGACTGTACGCACCACTACCAAATGTTTTGTGCGGGAAGTTCGTATTGACTAGCTGATAATAATGGTTGGGAAAAGTGGCTCAAGGTTTCCACTGCAAGTTTGGGACGGTGCTAAGTTTCATAATTGAATTGTTTATCTGTGCGTTGACGAGGCAAAGTGCAAAAAGAAACAAAATTTGGCCCCTCATGATTCTCTGCCTCCCAACAATCTTTTTGAACGCTTTAAAACTGGTTCCAAAGTGAAATCTACAGGTGGAATAGTTCAGTGACTATTATTATTAAGGGAATCTTTTGAGGCGAAATATTCGTTATTTTGCTCGCTATTTAACGAATTTTCTGGGGCCTTTCTAAATTAGTCTAAAAGACGGACACTTACTTTCTGTGGAACGCTTTTTGGGTCGTCTAACAAAGAAATCGAGCAACTGTTTTCACTTAATAACTCAGTAACAATGTGTGGACCTCTAGCTTTTGGTTAGAGCTTATCTGGCTGACCCTTCTTCCTAGTTGGGATACGATAAAAGACTAAATCTCCAACTCGAAATAAATGGGTACGACGGTCAAGATAAAACCTATGACTCATGCCTTGCTGAGTCTGTATTAAATTGGTTTTTGATCGTGAGAAAGCCTTTTCTAGCCTATTCAGCATGTCGTCTGCTGTAAGTGATGATGTTGGCAAATTCAATGCTATGTACATTGGAAGGATCGGATATCTGCCGAAAATGAGAAAGTATGGGATTTTTTTTGGAGTTGCATTAATGCTTGTGTTATGCACAAAAACGACAGCTGGAATATTACGATCCCAATTAGTGAATTCCGCCTCTCCTATGAAAGGCGATAACATGGTGGCCAAAGTACCGTTAAACCGCTCGGTTAAGCCGTTACACTCTGGAGTATATGGATTGTTGAATCTTTGTTCGAAACCAACTGCTTTTCCTAGCTCACTCAACAATTTTGCGCGAAAGCAGAGCCCATTATCAGTGAGCAAGATTTTAAATGCACCAAAAACGCAGATTACTGAGTCTACTAAGAATTTGGTCACCTCCTCTGCACTATCATTGGCTAATGCGCCGCAGACAACATAGCAAGTCATGAGGTCGGTTACGACAATGACCACGCGTTTTCCACTCGCAGAGAAAGGAAATAGGCCCAAGATGTCTACGGATATGAAGTCGCAAGGTTTGAGGTCCTGAATTTCTCGATAAGGGTTGATCGGATTCAGTTTACCCAACTTGGCTTGCCGAGATGGCTTATGCACCTTACATTTGAGGCAGTTTGTTATGTATAGTTTTATGTCTTTATGCATTTCTGGCCTATGGAATTTTCTACAAAGTTTGTCTGTCGTTTTCATGATGCCTTGATGAGCCCCGAAAGTTGTATCGTGATACATCTCAATGATACGACCGCGTTTAACCAACGGCACAACAATCCTATCTTCATGAAACAATATACCGTGTTTTATGCAATGCTTGTTTTCCGTATCCAGATTTTTTTTTACGTTATTACAGTGTTCATTGTTAGATTGAAGACCTATGAAATCAAAGCCTACGTGAGTTTCTATATCATTTAAGTCTTGGAAATTAGAGCATTCCAGTTCTTCAGTGCACATAAAAGTGGGAATGTCCAATGTGTCTGCCGTGTCTAAAACTTTTTCAAACGGGTTTTGCGACAAACGGTCCGCTACCTTATTAATACTGCCAGGCTGGTAAATGATTTCGCAATCGAACTCTTGGAGTTTAAGTGCCCATCTACCTGTGCGCGTTTTAATTGGGTTTTTAAGATTTTGCAAATATGTCAACGCCAAGTGGTCTGTCCTCACTATGAATTTGCGAAAAGCAAGGTAAGGCCGGAAGATTTCTAAAGCAAAAATAACAGCGACGGCTTCCTTTTCAGGGATCGACCAGCGTAGTTCTGCCCCTTTTAGAATCCTGCTAGCGTATTGTACGGGAGTTTCGCGTTTAACCCTCTTGGTGCTTTCAGTATTTTCGACTATGACGCTATGTAACAAAACGGCGGCTATTGCATAGTCGCAAGCATCAGTGTGAACTTCGACAGGCAGACTTGGGTTGAAATGACCTAAAATAGGGGAGACTGACAGCATTTCCTTAAGTTTGTTAAATGCAGAAGTCTGCTCTTTATTCCACCATAGCGAAATTTTCTCTAACTTTGACATTTGATAAAGTAGTTTAGCCACGAATGCTAATTTGGGCATGAATTTTCTAAAGAAATTTTTCATACCTAAAAATGAACGCAGCTTGGTGACAGTGTTTAGCCTAGGCATTTTTAATACGCTTTTTACCTTACTACTGTCAGGCTTAATGCCATTTCCATTGATAACAAATCCTAACAAAGCGATTTCAGTGTACAAAAACCTACATTTGCTTGTTTTGATTTTCATATTGATGGCTCGTAATCTAGCCAGAGTCTTTTCCAAGCGATGATTATGGATAGCGCCTGTAGCGCCATGTGTAGTTAGATCGTCCATATAATAGGCTAATTCCGATCGCATGTCGGAGAAAGTATGATCCATGAGTCTTTGAAATTCCTGAGGACCGTTCTTCACGCCGAAAGGCATGCGTTTGTATTTAAAGATGCCATCCCTAGTGATGAAAGCGGTCTTTAGATCACTTCCATCTTCTCTACACATTTCTATCTGCCAATAACCGGATATAAGATCCAGACAAGAAAAATAGCCACTGCCACTCAAACTATCTATTACATCGGTAATTCTGGGCAGCGGATATGTGTCAAAGATTGTGACGTCGTTTAGTTTCCTAAAGTCTCTGCAGAACCTAATTTTGCCATCCTGCTTTTTAACTAAAACGACATTGATCGCCCATGTGCTGTTCGTTCGTTCTATAACACCACATTTGAGCATGTTTGTTATCTGCTCCTCGAAAACATTATTCTCTTCTACAGAGTATCTAGTCCAAAGACGCTGCCGAATAGGCTCTGCGTCACCGGTTTTTATTGAATGCTTAACCACGTTGATGCAACTCAAATCCTTATTTCCTAGGGCAAATACGTCCCAATAAGATTTAAGGATACCCAAAAGTTCCTCTCTATCAGTTTTATTCGCGTGAGGGTTCATGTCAAAGTATTTAACATCGAATTCGAGTTTCGGCTTAACCTCTAAAGACAAAATTGCAGAATCTGGGATTTCATTCCGCTCAGTTATCACTATAAAATTTAGGATTTTGGACCTTTTGAGAGTGATGCTCTCGTCATTTAAGTTTGTCATATGAAATTTGGGGTTCAAGGGATCTATTAAGGCTGGCGAAAAAAGTATTCCGTATTCTAACTCGGTTGGAACACAATGCAGAAACCAAAACTGCACTCCCACACTACGGACCAATGAAGGGTTGTTCTCGAGATCGGCAAGTGCCAGCCTACCATATGCTGAGGAATTCCCTCTCAGACACATATCTTCTTGCGCCGTGCCGATTATTTTCGAGAGCGGAAATCCAGTTAGACTATCTACGTCGTCTAAAAAGGGCACTTCATCTATAAGCGAGTCCCATGCAAATAATTCTGTCCGGGGGTTAGTAATAGGCATAGCAATTTCTAAAGGGTGAATGTTAAGTTTGCGAGCTTTGGTTAACCGTACGGTATCGGCAGAAGAACAGGCTTCACTGGCTTTATGACTACACTGCCTGAAACGGTTGGACGAATCCAGAGGCACTATGGGATCAGCATAGCCCCGTTCACCGTGGACAAAAGACCCACAATGGCCTTGTACATTATGCGGCACCCCCGGTTCCGTGGGAGTGCCCCCTTCCAAGAGACTTGTCGGATCAGTGATGTTTACAATATCACCCTTCGAGCAAGTCTCGTCCGTGTCTGTCCCGGAACAATCAGTTGAATTCAATGATTCAGCAGAATCATTGAACAAACTGCTAATACGATGGCCCGACGGTGCGGCAGTGGAGTCTGAGATTTGTCCCACACCAGTGGCTGGTGGACATGTTGGTTTAGTCGGGTTGGGATTTCGAGTAGACTAGTCCTTATAAAACCATTTTAAAATCCCGGAGCCCGTAAATTCAAAGGTTTCATTTGAGTAATTTAAAGAAAGTTTATAACAGCCCAAAAGATCATTTCCCAAGATAAACATACCGCGAGGTATATCGCCGGCAACAAGGACTTTGGGATGGATTTTTAACTTTCCAATAGCTACAGGTATCTTTATAGAGCCAAGAAGAGAGAGAGGACTGCCATTTGCACCAACGAGGCGAAGATTTGGGTCGGGGGGCTCTATCTGCTCCCTCATGCTACTAATTATATTCACATCGATGAGACTCAAAGATGCTCCTGAATCAATCAAATAATTTCTCTCAATTGTATATGTAAGGCGTATCGGAGGTTTGGGGTTACGACAATGATCTCCGGAGTTCATTTTTCACTGATTATGTTTCCCTAAGTGTTAGAGGGCTCGCGCGAGCGTTCGGGCCTGTTATTTCCCACAGCTGGCTTTTTGTCCGTCGTGCCGCTTAGCTCGTTACCGCGAGCGAATCGAAACTCGGTAAATCGACGTTTACCATGATTCTGGGTTCTACGCCTTTGAATTTCGTCGTCTCTCTGTTTGACGCGACAGATACGCCAAAAATGTCCGGGTCGATTACAATACGAGCAAGGAGCATAATCTCTCCGTGGATTCCCATTTTTCGAAGGTTCGGGGTCCTTTTTTAAGTTGTTGGGAGCGGGCAGGGCGATTGCGTTACTGCCGCTAGCAACGTTAGTGATTTGCTTCAAATTAGACGTTTGGGTTTCGGCGAGCGTATTAGGCGAAGTCTCGAGGGTTTTTGGACGCAGTTCAATGAGTGGATCCTTACTACTCATTGAATCGGCGAGAACTGGGGCCATAGCGGCTCTCCGCTTGGACTGAGTCGAGAGCTCTGGCCCGCGTTTTTCGTCGAATGATTTTAAACTATGGCGAAAAGCCTCAGGAAGTCCTTATATTTAAACTTTTTTTTCATTTTCGGTGTACGATTCGTTGAGTTGCTGTTTGATCAGTACCATGAGCTGCTGCTCGGTCAAATCTAGTTTGGACTGTGCATCTAAGTTCAACATTCGGTAAAACAAATTAAGACAAGTTTCTCCTGGCCTTTGATTAGCTTCGAACACCTGCTTCGCTCGCTCCTCTGCGAACTCTTTTTCGAAGAGTCGCGTTAACTCAGGCTATTTTAAGTCGAGCCAGCTATTTGACTGAATTCCTTCGTCGGAAATCGTCATGGTATTCGTATAATCGAATTTTAGGACTGTAAGCCAGTCTGATGCCGCGCCTTCTAAATACGTGGCAAAATTCTCTACTTTTGCCCTATCCCCCCATTGAGAGCTGAGCCTTTCGTAGCGCTCTACGAACTCTCTGGGGTCCTCATTAGCGAGGTTTGAAAAACTTTTGAGCTCTTTTTGTTGGATAAAGTTCACGAACATCGGGACCATCGATGATGCTTCGCTGCGAAACTATTCTTTATATTCGCGGAGCGTCGCTGCTGGTGTGTAGTGTGACTTTTCTTCTCTGTTCATATTTTCATCGGTGTCTATACAAACGCCGCGAGACCTTCGACGGTCTTTATTACGTTTATCCATCTCGGCGTGTAGTGTATGCATTAATTCAAAATGTTCCTGCTGTTTAGCGAACATTTGCTTTTCGCGTTCGTCTAACTCGCGCCGTCGACGCTCTAAACTTTTAAAAAGGGACTCACGAGTGTCAACGTTAGCGCTAGTTTCCATGTCAATTAAGTTTTCGTGTGGCGTGGGAGCGCGTTCGCGACGCTCTGGTTCGTTTTGAACTACGCCGACGTTTTCGTTTTCGCTTTTCTAATATTTTCTAATTCGTTTAAGTTCTTTTCAACCTCCTCTCCGCCGACGCTTCGTCCGCCACTCATGTTGCGGAAGATCCGGCGATTATCGCCTCGAAACCTTACTCTGTGGGTCACGAAGCGAGCTGTTTGTGTGCTAGGGTAGCCACGAGAGCCCCACCAAACGGACGTGTGAGTACCCTCTCGTGCGTCGTTCTCGTTAAGTGGGGTGGCGTATTCGTTGTTTGTTATCGGGTTCTACGCCACTAGTTTCGGGAGTAGATGTTCGTATCGGTAAATCCCACCAACTGTCAAAATTCATGAAGTTAAATAAGCGCTCCACTGTTCTTCTAAAAAAGTGGCTAGTATACCGCTTAAATACAACGAAAAAATGACGAATGGAACGATCAGAAGAAAATAAACTTTGATCATCACATGAAGTATGGTCAAATACGACTCTAAAGGGTTCGATGTATCTCTCGCTAGTGGTGCATTTTCTCTAACGCGGTGCATCCCCGTGTGTAAAGGATAAATTGAGTGTGTACGTTTATGTGTGTGTATGTGTTCACCAAAGGAAAAAAAATCTAACAATTTTGAAAGTCCAAAATCGGTGCACTTCTTGTGTCAGCTATTGCGAGTCTTTGTGTTGATTATGCACAAATGTTTATATTGGTGGTGTATTCACTTTAGAGTTTTTGATGAACGCAAAAAAATGTGAAAACAGAAAGGATGAAAATCATCCTATTTCTAGGACTTTCATTTCCTACTTGACAAATCGTTGCGTACAAATGTGTCTTGTACGAATTAAAGATCCTAACAAAATTAATTTCACGTTAAACTTTGTTTAAGATGAGATTCTTGGCTGGAGATATGATGGAAAGACTAAATTAAGAAAAAGAAAAGGAAAATCAAGACCCGCAAGAGCAAATAAGGCCTTGTATCACTTTGGTCACTTGCTCTCTACACCGTTCGCAAAGGTGCGCCGAGCAATCGCTACTATACAAATTAAACACGTAACTATAATGCAAACAGTATATATGCACTTACGGCAGTAGGCAAAATTATTTCTGATGTAAAATCAGAATCAGAAAATGTTGAAAATGAATTCATAATTGAGAATTCTCCAGATTTGACAATCAAGACGCCCGAACAAATAATTTCCCAGAGTGGGTGTTTGCTGTCGCTATAATTATTAAAGAAATTCAATTTCTTGGACTTGCAATCTACTTAATAGATAGTGGTTTACTTAATTCAGGGGCAAGCAAATATAACATGAACTTCGCCTGCAGAAATCAGAATTATGGAATAAGTGTACTAGAAATTGACAAAGAAATGATTTTCATAGGGTACTTATGATAATCCCTTGTGGTTTAATTTCAGTTTGTCGATTCAATTATGTAACCTGAATCGTGAATCGAGAAAGTATGGTTTTAAAGCAAAAGTATTAACATGTTGACTTGTTAACCGACAAAATAATCCGTTACAATGTAAATCTTAACAGTCACAGTAACCTGGAGTTATGGAAGTAATTCGCTACGTACTGTAAGGGTGTTAGATAAGCATCAACTGCCAACTCCGATCGATTAACAAATGCAAAAATATAACAAAATGTTTAGAAAAGCTATGCCTTTTACTTGTTTTGTCTTTGAGTCACAGTTTCTACCTGTTGGCTTTTTTATGACAACAAATTGGTAGCTTGCTCTTGTCTTATTCAAATGTGAAAATTAGTTTCAACCAAGACGTGTTCCCGTAACATAGACGCGGAAGTTAGTAAAAAATCTATTTGGCTGGAACGTTTTTAATGTGAAAAATGAAATTGAGTGAGTGAGCGAAATCCGGACTAAAGGTATGGTATGATATTTGTAAAGTAATATTCTGTTGTAGTAGGATAGTGTATTTTAATATGAAAAAAATAACAGCCTAGACCGTGGAAGGCCAGAGATTGTAAGCTTGATCCCGTAACTTTGTGTAAAGGAGTGTCAGAAAATCTATTTTCCGACTACCAAGTGATGATAAAAGAATGCGCTGTCGATTGATACATTTCGATCGCTCTGGCAACAATTTGTGTAAAGTGTATGTGTGCGACGATTTTATGTGTATGTGTGTCGCGTGTGCGTCACAGAACGAGGTACAGGTAAGTTATCTTTCTACGAGTCCGCAATTTCTCTCTATCACAGTTATGTTTGGCGACTTGGCTTTAAATAAGGCCTAGTATGACGTTTAACTCCGTTTCTCTTCACGCAGGGAACATAGAAATCTGTTTCATAATTTCGCAAAATTCGGTTCGTTTTTCCTCCACTGCGATTACCTCCTCGCAAAAGTGGTGAAAGCTACTTTCAAAAAAACTAGGACACGCGGATTCAAGGTTATCTCTGAAACGTTCGCAAGCAATCGCCGCTTTGAAATAGCCAAAAGAAAATTCTTCGTTTATTCGAAGGTGATTTTTCAAAACTTATAATTGAGCGTAGTATCGACCAAGGTTTTGCATGCAGAGTCTATTGAACCTGAAGTAGGACTCGAAAGCTCTGAGATGTTGGATTATGTCAAACTATATCAATGTCAATACCAGAGCCACGATATTTCCTGGAAAGCGGTTTCGTAGGTAGTCTTGGTATGTGTTAAGTTGTGTTTGGTAAAAGCTATCCATTAATTTTTATAACTACTGCAGAAATTATGTGAACTGTCTCTCCTCTCCTGGTGAAAGTTTAATTACCTTTTCAAGATTCGCATTAAATAACTTTCCTATGAATCGAACGACCAGTTGTCTGTTCTGTATATAGAGAACTTGTACGGTCGCTGTATTCCTGTTGTTTTTCAAAACGTGTACCTAGTCACCAACACTCACAAATTCGTGTTTAAGGCCGCTTTGGGATACTGGGAATGGTATATTAAGGGTCTTTTCTAGGTGAATTGTAGAGGGAGAAAAGTTCATGAACTATGACTGATAACAGCCAATCACTTCTATCTCGGAACGGTAGTAATACCTGCTCGGAAGTTTCCTAATATTCTCGCAGGTTACGAAAAAATAGCTATTTAATCGGCACACCTTCTAGAGGATCTCGGCTTGGTGTGTGGAGGTACTTTCTACACCTACAATAAACCCGAGCGCTAGCTGACCTGAAAGCGTCACAAAAACTACCCTCTCTGCTGCGTTGGTATGGGAGCAGTCCCAAAAATGTGTGACTGGTAGGAGCTGCTCAGACCAGGATGGGGCAATCGTACCGCTAGGGAAATAGCCAAACTGCATCCATTAAGTATTAAGCGCCTGGTGTTTCAGAAATCTGGTTATTCTGACCAGGAGGCTGTAGCCGCTAAAACCCTCAAAATTGGCTCTGCTGCTATAGAGATAGCTTTTAAGGGAGCTATTCTTGTAGTTCGGATAGAGTTCCACGAGGAAGTCTTCTTGGGTATGGATAAGACTCTGAAGTTGCGGAGCATAACTTACAAGGGTTACTAGTCTATGCAGACAACAGAAGAATTGGTCAACTGCTGTTGAATCTTGAAATAACTCGACTCTTACGTTATGGAGAATTGAGAACAGCTCGATAGCTTCGCCGAAAACTAAAAAATCCCCAGCGAGTTCTTGGGCTAACGCAGTTTTAAAGTCTTTGTACCTGACAAGGCCTGAGTTCATTTGATTATAGCTTATATGCGGCGTCCGATTCTAGTCTGACATAAAAAAATTTCGTTTGGAAGGGCTAATACAGTCTCTCTCCCAACAAAAACTAAAAACGGATCGCTTTCAAGGTTAGCGACGGCAAAAGGCTGGCTTTAAACGACTTGATAGCTCAGATTGAGAGAAAGTAAATGAACTTGCAATAAAATAGGCTTGTGAACCACGTGAAGTCACATAAATGTTAACGGACGCGCGAAAAAATTATCGAAACAGGCGGGCGCTCCAGGGACTGGACCAGTGTCCGCGTATACGATTATCCGTGGAACGTATGCCTCGTGAAGGGGTAAATTGCACGAAAACAGCGGGGTACGGGGGAGGTCCGATACGGCGCTGATTGTTTGCTTCTGGAGTTCGTGACTTAAGACTTTGAACACGATTTGCGGGCGGCCGAGTTCCTTAATAACAAATGTGGAATTAACCCATACTTCAACGATTTTGAACAAGTGAGCGCTGTTAGCGTACCAGGGTCGATATAATACGTATTCGCCCAGGTGGAAGCACGGGCAAAAAAAGTACGTGTAATTGCACGTTATATTTACCGGATGGAAATAACCGCTCCAGACGTGAGGACAGTATAGTTGGTTGGACCATAAGGGAAAAACAGAATATTAATCGAAACCGGGATATCGGAGCCGCTTTTACGGTTATTGAAGGTGTTTGGAAAGAAAACTGTAAAATACCGTAAGATTAAAAAAGAGAATTTTTTTCGCTAAATAACTTTTAGAAAATTTGGGAGCTTAGCGGAAGCTTGTTTAGTAATTGAAGGCAATATTGTCACCAAAAAAACGACCGAATTCTAAAATAATTTGAAAAATTGTGAAATTTTACTTAAACTTGAAAATTTTTGAAATTATTAACAAAAGGGTTAAAAAAACTGAGCTTAAATAGCCTGTAAATAGTCACTGACTTTTATAGTCAATGATATTTACAAGTAGACCCAAAAAATTTGAAAAATTTTGCCAACAATGAACGGGCCGTCGATTATGTACGTTAACTTCCAAAAAACAAAGAAGACCAAAAATTTTGAAAATTCAAAATTTCGAGATAGCAGAAATGTTAAGGGAAGCTATGTGAACATGGTGACGCAAGAATTATAAAATTCCGTTCAATTAATCCCCAGATTTTGCGCAAAAACTAATTTTTTAAACAGTTGGTTGAACTGCCGTAAGCGGATGTATATTGTGTCCACTGTGTATAAATGCGCAATGTAAAAGGTAAATATTGTATTATCGATACACAATTGTTTGAAGGGAAGGAATGCAAACCTTATACAATGCTTAATTATTGTTTTTGAATTATACAAAAATTTTGATGAAATTCGAAATTAAATCGAGTTATTCAACACGATAATAAACCGTACAAACAAGCAAAGTGGAAGCTAATGACTATCCATTCAAAACGTAAAAATGCTAAAAATATCGTTGAAGAAGGGAAAAGATGATTGTAGTGAACAAGAATAATGCAATGGCGATATTAATGAACAATGCAACGAGACTAAAATGTTGCAATGAACAATTGGGAATAATGACAGAGAATACAGGCACAGAAAACGTGGAAATAAACATAATGATAGTGCAAACGCCCTTGAGCCAAAAAAAGTAGAAACCCCTAAGGCACGAAGAAAATAGTTTGCTGGTCGCAAAAACCGAACCGAAGCCAAAACGAGAGAAAGTGACCAACAACAGACAAGTCAAACCGCCAGTGTGTGCACATTAACACCGTGCAACGGGACAAGCTGAGAGCTGTGAGAAATAGCACTTTATCTATTTCGGTCGATGCGAAGAAATAGCTACTCAAATCTTAAACATAAATATACTAAAGTGCTGATAGCCGTGCCGTGAGAGAAATGATATATAAGACACTAAGTTGCAAGACTGGACAAACGAGCGGCGTTGTATGGAATGAACGCGTAGATCAAACAAATTGCAACCGAATACTTGTTTTTGAACCCAGGGTCACAAAGACGGCTTTCACAATCGCCAATGTTCACACATTATTCCGTGGAACTGAGTAAATTGGAAAATGGGGAAATGGGCACAGCGTAGGGCGCTTGGAAAAGAATATGCAAGTGAGGTACTGCGTATGACCGCGCAAAAATTATTGGCAGACGTGGATGCGTGCAATGCGCGTAGAAGAATTAACGCAGAAAATGAAAATGGAAAAATCGAAATGACACTTAAGAACGTAAAATATGGAGTTATATAGCCGCCAAATATTCACAGCAAAAACTGGATAGTAATAACCATAATGTAAGCACTACCGTGAATACCACAAATATAATATGTAGTACTAGGCAGCCCAATAGGACGCCCTTGTACGCCAGAAAAACGCCAAACCAAAGCACAACCGAACCGCCGAGGTCAGCACATTAAACCGGGCGACCGGGCAAGTTAGGGAATGCGCACAGTGAGACGAAAAGAATGGGAATGAAATTACGGAATAAATAGAAAAAATAAACGAAAGAAACTGGCGTACCGGACGTCAACAATTAGGTGACCAAGAGAACCAGAAGCGAATAAAATTTATGATCATAGGGACCTAGCCCACGAAAACCAGTGAGAGTAATAAAAAAATACACTGTTAAGTACTTAAAAAGATATACGATAGACCAATTAAATAGACAATGCTGGAGCCATGACAATTAAATAAATAAAAAGACTTGGCTACACCTTTTTTGCAGTAAAATCGGCGAAATTAATATTGTAATACCGTGATGAACGAAACGAGTACACACGAAAAAAGTTTGGTTAAAAACGAAAACTGTTTGTAGAACTGAGTTGGGAGCACTGGGTAAATGATGATGGTTAACCGATTTCCTCACTGAATTAGTTATTACGTTGGCAACTGGAGAATCCTAGAAAGGCGGCGATGAAGTCGATGACGGTGACGACAGGGAAGCTATGGATGAAGATGGAAAAGGCCGAAGCACGGATGAAATATGAAGGAAATGTTGGTGTAGGGCAGCAGGCACTAGGAGGATGACTGAAGAAAACGACCAGAGGAAAAACTGGGGAGACAAGGTTGACAGCAGGCGACGCCAGGATATTGGGAGATGCGAGACAGCAACAGGAGTTGTAATCAAGTAGACGGCAATAGGAAACCAAAATGCAACGAATGGAAGGATGTCACAAAATTAAGCACTGGATTGTTTTTTTCCTTCGGTAGACCAGAGGGAAACAAATGATGCGTCCTGCACAAAAGCACTTAGGCCTTAAACCGAATTGATTCCCTTTAGACAAATTCACAACCGAACAGGGATACTGTTCAACACAATTTCACAATGACGAATAGTTTGAATAAAAATTGCAAATTCACGAAAATTTCAGTTGATTTTAACGATTATGCCGATTCGGCCATCGCACCATGTTATGATGGTCAAATGATGATAGTGTAATTGTTTTTGAAAATCAATTGATTTACACAAAGTTGGTATGCTTCACGAATATTCCGAATTTATTACCCCTAAGCAGCAAAGAGACCAATTAAGTAATGAATAAATGTTTTACCAATTTTTCTACATATGTACACATTTCACCCAGCTACACAAAATATGTATTCTTAAAACTATGATTGTTATCCTAGTGTAAGTAGCTTCTTATTTACATTAGTTTAATGCATATAACTAATAACTCCCTAAAATTACAGTGCTACTATTATTAAGACAATTACGTACGCACAAGTACGTACCCGAAGACTTTGTTTTAAGAAAGCATTTTTATGGTTCGTGATCTTTATGACCCGGACCTATTTACAACTAAAAGAGTGTGAACAAAAGTGTAATACAACACTTGTGTCACTTTTAAAGATAGGACTTACAACATTGTATGCTTTTCACATGGAGAATATTATTCAAGAATATTATTTTAGCTGGCTAAATACTAACTAACTAGATCTTAAAACAAAGGTTGATGACGTAGCGTCTGCAATAATAATTGCCTCACATTCTTTAATCATGAGAACATTTTAAGATAGCTAGAATGGCAAAGTTAAATGCGTTTTTAGAAATGGCATAATTTTAGACAAAATGAAGCCCACGCTTCATAACAATATGAACCATATCTCCTCCGGCCACCAATAATTTCTTTGACTCAATGGAACTGTATTAATCAGATTCTGAGCGTGAACAAATGTAAGAGAGCGGTCCAAGACATTAATGCATATAGCATTTACCTTTAGCTAGTTTTTACCACACTTTTTTCATGTAGCCAGACTCAGTAGAACTGACAATGAGATGCCGAAATTGGGTGGCGGAGTTGTACATCGTGGTAAAGCTCTAATGAAGCTTCAGTACTTCCATAAGAAGCCCCAAAAAATATTACATCCCCATACGGCCGCTAACTCTCACAGGATCAAAAAGTGTATTTTTTCATGCATCTTATTACACCTGTCGCAAAAATCGAAAAAACGGTAAAAATTATTTTGGAAGGTGATTAAAACCCTGGGTGTTTAAACAAAACAGGGTTTTCTAATCTTTGAGCCGAGTGCAGTTAGATGCTTATGTCTACAACCAACAACTTACTATTTTTTTTAAGCTGTCAAACAAACAATAGCCTAAATTTTTGCATTATCGTCAAGTGAGATGATATCAGTCCTTCTTTTTATTGCGATGACTTTTTGTATCATGACGGAACGATGCAATTCAGCGTTGTAATTAACCATGTACTTTATTACAATTTGGCTGACTTAAGCGTAAGCAAAATCAAGTTTGATAAATCACTTGTTGAAGCTGAAAATAAATTATGTATTCGCCACAACGTATACATTAAAGTACAAATAAGCGACCTGGTAGTTCAATATTTATTTTATCTTATCTTTTTCAGCTTACGCTGGACATGCAGATTCATGATAAGTATTTGAACAAAATGGATTCCTAAATCGGTTGTTGAATTTGAGTCAAAGAATCCGAAATTGAGAAATTATTCTCCTGTTGTGTGACTTTGAACATTAATATATAGTTCGATATTTTTTCTCTTGGCTTATAACTGTAACAAAATGAATGAGAAAACAATTACATTTTTGCAAGTTTTGTTGCAAAAATCGCAAGAAGTTTCTACACGGCAGAAATTAAAACAACTTGCGCAAGATTTGATTTCAGAGAAAGATTTGAATGATTTAAAACAAAAATTTGAAAAAAATGTCTTCGAACCACCAGCTATTATTTCTGACATCATAAATATGTGGATTAAAAACTATGGCAGGGGGGCAACTTTGACAAAATTTGAACAGATTTTGCGAAAACACTGTTTAAATCCTGAAGCTGGTAAGTGCATGGCAAATGAAAATGAATTAACTTGACTTGATGTGCGATTTTTCAATTTTTTTTAGATTCAGTTTCCAGCTACGCGACTACCGAGAAACAAAGTTCATCAAGTCACCATGAAAACAATACCTCACTGCATTTTGGCATGATCAAAAGTATTTCAAATTTCACGGGAAGAAAAGAAGACATAGAAATACTAAATGATAATTTAAAAAGGCCGTTGTGTTTGACGGTTGTATCCGGTATGGGAGGAGTCGGGAAAACCTGCTTAGTTCGTCATTTTGTGAATCAAAAGAAATTGGACGATTGGAACATCTTGTGGCTGGCAAGCAAAACCGAAGAAGATTTAAAAAACTCCATCACTCAAGCAGCTACAGCACTTAGTCATCAAACATGTACAGAATTGCACATTGACTGGAACAAAGTATTTGATGAGCAGCTTGAGAACTTTTACAATATTCTAGATTCAATCAGCAACAAAACTTTGCTAATTTTTGATAATGCACATGACAAGTATGGAGAATTCAGACACACGGAGCTGACCAAATACTTTTCAATCTCTATGCGACACCAAACTATGAAAACAGGATATCAACATCATATTATTGTAACAACTAGAAGAGATTGTTTTTTGAAGTTATTAAAGCCAATACAAATTATTGTGCGCCCTTTACCTCAAAAGGAAGCTGTAGAGTTGTGCAAGATATCAATTCAAAGATTTGGCAATTCAATATTTGAAGAACAAGAAAAACTCCTTAAAGATATCGAACGCCTGTGTTCCTGCCTTGGAAATTACCCCTTAGCAATCCAACAAGCTATAGCTTATCTTAATGAAAAAAAAGAAGTCGTAAGTATTGATGACTTCATTGGAAAGTATCAGCAGAACGTCAAAATATTTCAAGAGAAAGAAGCACAATTAGGCGATCAATATTCGTATACAGTGGGAACTGTATTCGATTTAAGTTTGAATGTCATTGGAAAAACTGAAAAAGCGTTAGAAATGATAAACATTTTATCTTTTTGTGTTGCCGAAAAAACAAGAATGTGGTTATTTGAAGTTTTATATGGGGAAACTGTAGCTAAAGATGCCTTGGCTGCACTTGTCAAGTTCAATTTAGTTTCTTTTGATAAATGGATTTTCGTACATCCAGTCGTTCAGAAGGTTATTCGGGATCGCGTACTCGAGAATTCGAATTTGATTCCAGACGTCTTTCAAGCAGCTTTCGTGAATTTAAAAATTTACGAAACTTTAAAAGAAAGCAATCATGGACTCCACAATTCTGAAGGCAAGCTTAATGACCTTTTTCTTCATCATTGGAATCTTGTTCACACAAATAAATTGGCTGCAGCTGCAATAAGGTTGACTGTGTTTTGCAAACTTGACAATATTTTCCCTTGGGGAAAAGTTTTTGGTTCCAAATGTTGGGCAGAAGCACGTTCCGTTCTGGAACAAACCTGTTTTCGATGGAATGTACAATTAGGTTCAAACTCGATGCCTACTGAAGTAACTCACACTATTCAGAAACTTATTCTGCGAGATGAAAAAGCAGAAAACTTTGAGTTTTCGTCAAATATTTCTATTGCATTGAATGCTTTGGAAAATGAAGAAAATTGGACTGAAGTTGAGCTGCCAATTGTTTCTAGAACTAAATATATCAGGGAACTAAAGGCTGTACAGCAACAATTAAAGGTACCACTACACATTTTATAAACCAAAAAAACTTCAATGAGATAGTTGATTTGAAAAATCTCTCGCTTTCAAGAAATATTTGCCTTTATAAATTATAATATTTTGCTATCGTATTCGTATTTTGACTACAAAAATTCTCTCGATTAATTTTTTTAGTTAAAAAGTCAACAATCTAATTTTTTTTCACTGGGCGTTTAAATTAATTTTCAAAATCTTGCATCCTGCTTTCACTTTTAAAATTGAATTCATCAATACATTTCTCTATTTACGTCGCAAATCTCAAAAACTATCTTTCATGATTGCATGAATTTAACTGCTAGCGGCGCTTATGATCAACTGAAAGTCACACAAGTTCAAGTATTCTTATTTCATAAGTTTCATTTTAAAGAAATGTTTTAAGATTGCACATTATTTGAAAAGCCTAGAGTGTATTCAAAGGCCTAATTTATTTCGTGAATTTTATCTTTGTAGTCCTTAACACGTTTACCGAATGAATTATAGGTGCGAATTTTTTCAAGGAGACGCAAAAACATTTATAATTTATTGAAATTTATCGGTTCAATTTCTGTAAAATAAAAACTAAATACAAAGTTGCACATAATTTGACTCCGTCAAGTGAACTGGAAGTCTCTTTTTTATGACTCTGTTTTGAAGCAAAGTATAAAATGCTGTGTCATGATATCCAAAATGGTTAAATTGAGTTTCAAAAATGCTTTGAATTCCATATGGGCTTGTAGAACGTTAAACATTATTAGTAAATATTATGTTTCGGCAATTTCAAAAAAGTCAATTATATGTTCGATATAATCAATATATTCTTTTTCAGAATTTTACAAAACTAAACCCTGTACTAACTGGCAGCATCAGCGACATTCATAGATTGACGGAAAACAATTTGTATCGTCTGAAAATGTTAAAACATCAGAAGTCAATTGCACAAGCCTTGCGGAACAAAAATTTTGAAATAAAACTTAAAGATGACAGTGTAACTGAAGAAGATATTCTCACTATTCATCGTATCACAAATGGCGGAGCGATGAAGTGGTTGAAGGTTTTCATGAAATCTTTTGGAAAAATTCCGAAACTCGAAATTTCGTTTAATAATTTAATTTTACTGCAAAAAACACCGGAGAAATTTTTAGGTATGTTTTTAAAAAAAGAGTTTGTTGAAGCCAATTTAGAACTTATGACAGGATCCATCCAAACGTTAGGACTGTACGATTGTGGGAAAAAATACTTAGATTTAAAGGTAAGTTCTTTTAAACTATTCATAAGTATTATGTTGTCCGTTACGAAATGAATTTGACGAAAATGCGTTGCGGAAAAACTAGCTGAAATAGTATTTCTTTATAAGTGATCTATAAGAACACTAGTGAAATTACCCACAAAGGAAGAATGACCTTAAAAATTCAGCCGTGTCGACTTTCTGAACAAACCGCTGGACAGAATGACTTAAAGTTTTCCACCCTTAGGTAATTTAATGTACTGGTGAACTGATAGTTTTTGGACATATATCATTCTATAACTTAGCAATTAAATCCAAAAAATAGGATTTGGTTACACTTTCAAGAAAAGTGAGACGACATTTGTTTTCATCATTATGCACATTAAATAGAACAAATAAACCTCAGTAAGAAGCATGTGCAGGTTCTGTTTTAGTAGGTTTATTTGGAATTCTAAAAAAATCACGTAAATTTTGAATTATTTGGCGTTGAGAAAACAATATTTTATTGCATAGTTTGCCATACTTGCTATCAGCCTTGCATTTTTTTTATTTGGGTGCCACGTACGTTAACTATTTGTTTTTAGTGTGTAGAGTAAAGTCATGCTTGCTATCTTATCTACCTTATGATTTGGATGCTTCGTTGGAAGAAGGATGAAATATCCATCCTTCATACAAGTGAATAGTGCGTCAACAAGAATGTGACGTCACTCAAAAAACCTTCGCATCCCAACTAAACAATTTTATCCTCATTTTTCAACTTCTTCTCTCAATTGTAGCTGAAGTTATTAACCAATTTAAAATAAGGTCGCAATCACCAACGCTACATTGTTTGCTTTATAAAATGTGCATATCATCATGAAAACAAATGTCGTCCCCCTTTCCTGGAAAGTGCAACCAGGGCCTAAAAAGTATAGTCTTTTGAATATAATTGCTAAGGTTATTAACGAATGATGTACAAAAACTAATCAGTTCACCAATTATATGGGATCGTGATGAACGGCTGCATTATAGTAAAATTACGATTTCTGCTGTAGTGTATTAACTATTTATTGAATAGAAAAAAAGGTTAAATGTGCTGAAGGTGGGTCCATAACCTCCTTCGTATCTTCAGCTTCAGGTGGAGTTGACTGACGCTCTGGACAACGCGTCTGCCACTACATTCAGGTGACCAGGACAATGTGTGATGATAGGTTGGAAGTCCTGTATTTTTAGGGACCATCGCATAAATTTGGAGTTCACGTCTTTTATCCTATCTAACCAGAGCAAGGCCCTGTTGTCAGTCTGACAACAATGGATGGAAATAGATGGACAAGAGTGAAAACTTTTGTCCATCTAAATAATCCTCAAATTTTTTTAAAGCCCACACCATAAATAAGCATTTTTTTTCGGTCGCATGATACGCGCGCTCAGTTTTTGATAGCGTTCTGCTTGCAAAAGCAATTGGCAACTCGTTACCTTCTGCGTTTCCTACGTCTGATGCGTCAGTTCGCAAAATGAACTGTTTCTCTAAATCAGGAAATGCAAGTGCTGTTGCTTCTACTTTACATTTTCTTACCAATTCAAATGAGTTTTGTTGTTCATGTGTCCATGAAAATTTTTGGTTCCGCTGTAAACTCATGTTGAGCTGTTTTACTATTGTGGCTTGGTTGGGAACATTTTGACGGTACCGACCACACATACCTAAAAATCTTTTCAATTCTTTTGCTGTCTTGGGTGGAGGGAAATTTTGCAGTAGCTCGAGTTTGGCTGGATTCACTTCTACTCCTGCAGGTGAAATAATATAGCCAAGGTACCCAATTTCTGTTTCACAAAACACCTGCATTTTTCGTAATTTATTATTAGATTTCTTTTTTTTAGTTGACTCAGTACAAACCGTATGTGTTGTATATGTTCAGTCCAGGAATTTGAATAAATGATGATATCGTCCAGATATGCATCGGCAAATATTCCTCTTGCTTTTCTCAAAACTTGATTCACGGAGCGTTGAAAAACGGATGGTGCTGTTTTTAACCCGAACGTCATTCGAACAAATTCTAATTTTCATTCCTGACAAATGAAGGCAGTATATTTGACAGATGTTGGTTCCATTGCAATCTGTCAGTATCCTCTTTTTAGATCCAAGTTTGATATGAAGGATGCTCCATTTAATTTGGCGAGGAAGGATTTGATTTTGAGGATAGGGAATGGGTCGTTTTTTGTTCTCTCATTAACTAGTCGATAGTCCAGACAAAACCTGTATTTATTGTTTTGCTTCTGCATTTTTACAGGCGAAGCCCATTCGCTACTAGAAGGTCTAATGATACCTAGTTTTAACAATTCATCTACATGCTTTTTAAGTAGCCTACGTTTAGTTGGAGAGACAGGGCATGTTTTTTGAGCTACAGGCTTGCCTACTACATTAAAATTGCATTGTACTAGGTCAGTGCATCCAATACCAGCTAAAGTTGGTTTATATTCATGCAAAAGATGGTTAAGCTCTACTTTGCGTTTTGCAGTTAGTCCCTGTAGTAGACATAAAAAAGCGTTGGTTTGAAAAGGGAAAATTTCATGCTTGTTGTCTGAGAAGAAGAAACAATGATTATGCATATCAATAACCGAACGAGCATTGTGTAAAAAATCCGACCCCAAGATAATATTTACTGGAAGTTGTTCTAAGACATAGAATTTCCTACTGCACGTTTTACTGTTTAAACTAAAAAAGAATCTATTATGTACCAATTATTTCTAACTGAGAAGAATTGGCTATTGTGACTTGAGAAATGTTAGTCTTGTTTAAACTCAAGTTATGTAAATCTACGAAATTTAAGGAAATAAAAGAAGGAGAAGCTCCTGCATTTAAAATAAAACTGAAGCGTCGCTCATTTGCTTGTATAATAACTACTGGGGCAAGGTAGTAGTACAGGTAGTACAATTGGTTATTCTAACACCTTGCTACTGGGGTAAGTTTAATAGTTTTATTGTTTGTGGCAGTCACTTGTATTGACCCCATTGCATACTGCTGCCTTACTAGTTTTCCGAACTAGTCTTAGCTTCTACATTTTTACTTCTGTTATAATGCGATTTAGCTCTTCAAACACTATCGTCATGCCCATGCATTTGATATGAACAATAGGGCAATGTGGATTGCTCTGGTGTAGATGTTAAAGTCGAGGCTACTGAATTTCCAGCTCCGAATTTATTGTTGGCTGGAAATGTTTTTGCTTGCCTCTGAAATGATGATTGTTGGGGCTTTGTGAAAACTGGACACTCTGCCTTGCTCTTAACAGGATTTTCCCTTCTACTTTACGGATCTTGTTTAAGTCCATGAAGACCTGTTCACTATCTATAATTAAATCCGTAACAGTACCGTGTGTGGCGAGCGTAAGCAAAGCAGCTATTTCTGGAAGGCACGAGTTTAATATGCGATTATCAACGTCACCTTAGTCAACCTTCCCCTCAAATTGCTGATAAAGCGCGTATAAATCCCAAGCATAACTTTCAAATGGCTCGTCAATGCGCTGGCGTTTGCTAAAAAAATTTTCCCTAAGTAAAGCACATGAAACATTGCCATTCTCATATGCCCTAAAATTCGTTTTGAATTCATCTCATGTGTGAATACTAGCATTTGTTGCAAGACACCATCTAGCTACGTCACTATTCTTTGAAAGCATACGTGAAAAAAAAGTAGCCAATTTGCCTGATGTATGCCCTCGCTTACTAAATATTTTTCTGTCTCAATCAGAAAATGATCTGATGACATGGTTCTGCAATTGTATACTGGATTTGCTATGCCAAATGAGTCACTAGCGTTACTTATGATTAATTGCTTAACCTGTTTCATTGCTCTGCTTAAGTCCGTTACCAAGTCTGCATACTGCTCCTGGCAGCTGGAGTGTAGTGAGTGCAACTCTGAGATCTTGTACTTCTTTCTTTAGAGCTGCCACTTCCGTCATTGTGATTCCGAAAACACTTTAACACTAAATAACTTTTTAATTTTATCTATCTTAACTTGTACAAAACAGCTCCTAAGTTAGAGCGCCAATTATATAAAGGGTCGTGGATGAACGGCCGCAATATAGTAATGATACGAGTTCTGCTCTAGTGTATTAACTATTTATTAGATATAAAAATGACCCGAAATGTTTGGCTGAACAATCACTGTTCAGATTTTCCATGAGTAGTCACAACTCAGGTTTGGAGCGATCTCACTTCCTGCATTTGTCGGTCTTAATGACAAGAAAGGAATGACAATAATTATGATTACGCAGAAATTTTTTGGGAAAATTTTGTGGGAAATTTTAAGTCATTCTGTCCAGCTGTTTGGTAAGAAATTCGACACGGCCGAATTTTGAAGTTCATCCTTCCGTTATGAGTAATCTCTAAAGTGTTCTTCACAGAACACTTAGATGGATATTTCATCCTATTTCCTTTGCAGCTTCCAAACCACACAATGTAAGGTAGATAAGATTGCAAGCAAGGGTTTACTGGACACACTAAGAATGAATGGTCAACGCAAGTTGCACCCAAATCAAAAAAAAAATGAAAAGCTATAAACAAGAATGACTGACTATACAATGAAATAATGTTTCCTTAACGCCAACTTATTTAAAACTCACCTGAATTTTTTCAACTGTAAAAATTTTTTGTCCCGTACTGTTATAAATATGAGAACATCTCTGAAATCAATAAATTGAATATGTGAAAAAACTTGGTAATCTCAAAAAAAAAATAGTCAGTTATGAGGCTCATGTAACATTTGCTTTGTATTTGTGCAACTATTGAAAATATGGTTGCGTTTTGATGAATTTTGCATGCTGTTTTTCCCTCCGTAACATGATGAAGATGTTTTCATCAAATCTGAAATGAACGTTAAATTTAAATCTTGGATTTTAGGGCTTCTTTTGCCCAAAACTATGTGTAAATTGCTGGTCCAAAAGCTCAAAAAACACATAAAAAACAAATAATGGATAGATTAAATTACAAATATCAAAGCTTTACAATTCAGTTTTGGTTCAAATCCTTTTTACTCACTGTTTGGGAAGCACTTGATGAAAATGTTCGAAATTTTTTCGGACCAACTATTAATTTTTACCATCTGCATCTATACTATATTATATCTATATATTAATATCTATACCACCATTTTTCACCACTCTAGTGCAAAAGTTAACAATCTCAATTGATTTCATACATGAAAAAATTATATCCAATGATTTTTTGTTACTCCAGCCTCTGCCGATGTTGAAGAGATTTATTTCGATTTCGTCGCCAGTCACCAATTTGGACTTCATTGCCTCAGTACTTGGAAAGATTGCGAACCATTCCGAATCCTGCCTCCAATCTAATTCCCGGTGGAAAAATCTACGCGTGGTGAATCTGCAGCATGTGGAAGTGGAAACAAGCAAAGATCAACCTTTGTTTGAAAATAAATTGAATGCTCTTCTGATTGAAAAGCTCACAATGCGTTTAAAAACCCATGAGTTTGCCGTGGACTACGAAAACTTATTTTCAGATTTGAAAGCCACCATTGACCGAATCACCACCTCGGGAAAACTAGATTCCCTTAACCCGTTTCGGAAGGGATTCGAAAAATTTAAATACTTGGACATTACTTTAAATCAGCTTCAGTTGATTAAAAAAACGGATAAGGAGATCATTGGCTCGTATTTGAGCAATGAAATTATTTCCTTGCATTTGAACAACATGAAAAAGGAAAAAATTGAGAAGATTGCTTTCCTTCGATGCGGGGAAGACACTAAGATTTCCATTACAGATGAGGTAGTAGAATGCATATGTTGGTCTTTCAAATAGTAGTTAGTATTCAACTGAATTTAAAATCAACAAAATATACTTTACTCTTTTCAGGAGCTACCAAATCTTAAAGAACTAATTTGCCCAGGAACAGATTTCGAAAACTTGGAATTTTTAAAAAATAGTCGCTTGACCACATTCATCAACAACTACACAATCCTTCCAAATGTCCTCACTTCTTCACAGGAAAGCTTAACTAAATTGTATGTGTGTATTGATGGCAATTTAAGTGATGACGCCGCATTCAACCGGGTTAAAAAATTATCTTTGTCCACAAGATCCGCCTCCGATTTGGAAACTTTGTCTTCCAAATTCCCGGAAGCACAAACTTTATTCATTGATGATGATGCAGTAGACTTGAAAAATCATGTATACGATTTAATTACCAGTTTTATACAGAGTAGGAAATCCGGATGGGATTTTATCGTTTGGGCCAAAACTGAAGGACCATTTTCGGATGCGGACAAACTAAAGTTTCGGGATCATGGGGTCAAGGTGGACACCAAGGATTTTGCATATGTTTGCATTAAGAAGGATTCAGAGGGTTTAGTAGTTTGGAGTGGATTCGATTTATTGAGTGATGATCGATTCCCTGTGTGGTGTAAACATTTAGAAATCGACTCTTTTCTCTTGGGTGACAGGAGTTGATTGTAAATCTTTTTGTCGGTCAGTCTATCTTATCTTTATTGGCCTTGTTTTGTTCTTGTGGTCAGAACTTTATGATAACAGTACACCTATTTCAATTAATTGTTATTTGGCAATGGTGATCATTTGCTGGCTACTCTATTGACAACGTATATAAATCAGCTCGTTTCTTTTTTTAAAGTATGCATGTGTTTGTGAGCAATTTTTTTTTTTTTTTAAACTTTACCGTTTTGAAAGTCACTGTTGTTGAATAATCTACTGCAGCTTGACTGAAAATTTTTTTTCAAACGAAATCATTATTTTTTTAGCCGTAGGATTTAGATTAGGTTAAATTTATTAGCAGATAAAACCAGGCTATCAAATTTAATTGTAAATAATAAATGAATAAATCGCATCATAATCATACTACAGTAGACTTTTGCAATGTGATTGATCCGTTTAAAATTTGTTCGTGTTACAATGAGGTATTGTAGGTATATGGATGAGTTGGAAAATCAGAAATAGCTTAAAAGATTTGGAGATTGCTTGCAAGGATTCTCCAGAATTTCACTGCCCCATGCTCAAGTTTGCCTATGCTACGGTATGCGAAACAGATTTTGGAATTTAAATATCGATTTTTGATTTTTTTATTAAAAAACAACATGACAAAAATTAAAACTAAAAATTTAGGACCCCTTTACTGTTTTTTGAGTTTTGGCAACACGTGCATTTATATGCGTTTAAAAAAATTTTGTGATGCTGTGAGACTGGGCAGCCGTATGGGGATCTTATTAAACTTTTTAAGCCTAAATTGAGCCATTTGACAATGTACAATATCGCCACCTGATTTCGACACCTCATTTTTAGTCAATAAGATTGTAGAACACAGGCACACAAGCATATGGAGGGATATGCTTGACAGTCAATGAGATTAGGCTTTCATTCCCAAATCATGTATCTGTTTGAACCAACCAACATAAGGGCGAAATTGGAACCTAAACTTTGATACTTTTGAAACAAACAAAACAACCTCGATCATGGAGTAAGAACAGATTTCTAATTTCTGCCAGATTGTTGTACTCAGTGGGAAGTTATAGCCCGTCAATGTATCAAAGGTGTCAGGATGTGGGTTGCGAGTTCGCTCTCTTAGTTGAATTTTTCAATTTAATGCATGAAAAAACCAAAACCAAATCTGATTGATTGCAAAGCCCACAAATCTCCATATGCTTGTGTGACAAAGTCTAATTTAGCCTTATGTTGAAAAGCCGGACACAATGGTCATTAGCTAGATTCATTTAATAGATTATATTCCTAATTCCTTATTCCTTTCCTTCCGGACCAGAATTTTTTGAGAATGTGATTAAGCAGAAAAACACGTTAAAAGAGCTGGCTTATCACATTCTTAATGTCAGGAATAGTGTTTACGAGGAGTAATAGTGAATTTTTCAGGTATAAATTTTAATGATTACGGTCAGTTAAAAATCAGTAGGATAAGGTTTATTAAGTTATATTTGAAAAATAATTTTCAACTTAAAATGTTTAATTTAATTGATGAAAATCTATACAGACACTGTATAGCATCAAGCATTAATTATTTTGTTAGGATTTGTATGAATGCAAAATTTAATTAAATTTGAAAAAGTAATCTTTAATTTGAACAGGGATCAATAAAGGTAGTAATTTCATTAAGAGAAAAATCCTGCACGTGCTTTGCTTGTTTCTTGTGAAGCAGACAGGCGACCAACCATTCGGGCGTGATTTTTCAATTTCAATTTTGTGCAATTTCAGTTATTCAAGTTCGCGTTTAAGTTTTAGTATATTATTAGACTGTGTTGCAAACTTTGTGTGTAGCTGTCTTGTTTTTATATTTATGTAATTTCATTTTGACTGTTAATTTAGATTTAGTATAGTGTCACTAATGGGAGACCAGCAATGTATTTGATGATTTGGTTTGACACTCGAATAAAGAAATGAATGAATGAATGAATGAGTATGTTTCTCAAGTAAACCTAAAATAATTACATCAAAGTGGATATGCTTTCGAGGATGATTAAAATAAGATAAAAAAGATAAGTGGTCAAATCCTTTTTTTTATCCAACACTAAAATAAACGCGTCATAGTTCTTCTGCTGATAATCCAAGTTAGCAGAGGTTAAACTTGATATGCTTTTTTTTGCAATAAACAGCCTAATGGATTCCCCACAATTTACATGTACAACAAAAGCAACCATTTGCAAATGTAGCACACCTACACATGGGCAAACTCCAATGTGAACATACTTTGACTGAGCTAAAAAAAAATATATTTACACCACATTATACCCCACGCATTCGAATTTGAAGTTCGCTGCCTAGTTTGAGGAGCGGTTATCAACAGGTTGATGGTCTGACTTTTGATCTTTCGAAGGCAAATGCGCAAAATTTATTCTTGTCGTCGCTGGCACGAGCGACGTTTTCAGTTGCAGGATTTGAAACTCACTTTAGGCTTATTAGTTTGTGTTTGAAAGATTCAATTTGGATTATTTACCACATCAAAGTATAAATGCTTGATGTACTCCTAATAGCTAGTCGACATATTTGATATTGATTTATTTTTACGTGTTTCCAAGTTTCAAGTCAAAACAATAGACTGTTCTCCCCTTATAGTTACACGACACAATAAATTTGTCAATACATAGTGATAAATTACATTCCAACATCCATTTAAGCACCAAAAAAATTTTAAGCATTGTCCATTTCCGAAAAAAAAATGTTTTTGTAGGTA
>Ga0210040_10002318_pt1 | contig 26999 bp, 23 predicted proteins | sample CryGeyCG12114_NA_FD_185462 | JGI IMG/M metagenome (GOLD analysis project Ga0210040, IMG submission 185462) | Groundwater microbial communities from aquifer - Crystal Geyser CG19_WC_8/21/14_NA (SPAdes) (version 2) | ecosystem: Environmental > Aquatic > Deep subsurface > Groundwater | place: USA... | reverse complement strand
GGCTGAGGTCGCGAGTTCGCCCTCTGCGAGGTTTGTACGCTACGATGCAGTGAAAGCCAAATCTCATAGACCGTACCGAGCACCACAGCCGTATATACTGTGCATAGGTACGTGTCCTTATAGACTAGGGTAAAGGAGGGATTGGTTTTTTTTTAAGGCAGAGAAGGGAAGGAGAAGGAAAGGCTGGTTCAAAAACTCCTTCTCAGAAGGAAAAATTAAGGAAGGTGCTGGTTTTGAAATTTTGAGAATGAAGGGTTAGAGAAGGCCTTCTCAAGTTTTCAAAACCGTTCATTTTCTTGCAAAAATTGGCCATTTTGGGGGTATTCTTGCAAAAATTCTCATGCTACGCATGTTTGCTGGGAAAAATTTCCTTTAAGTTTGCGTTCAGTCGTCAAAGTTGTACAAACTTTTAATTTCATTTTTGCCACCAAGTATACTTTTAATTAGAAAAATATTTCAACCTTTTCGAACGAATCCTTCAGAAGGAAGGGTTAGAGAAGGATAGTTGAGATTTGGGCCAAAATTTTACCCTTCTGAAGGAAGGTGAAGGAAACGGCAAAAAATAAACGGAGAAGGAAGGAGAAGGAAGAAGGGTAAAAAGTTGACCCTTCTCTGCAAAAAGAAGGAAGGGTGAAGGAAGGGTAACTGAAATGCCCAGCGATGGTCCAAACTGGGATCCAATTATATCGCTTAGTGTTTAGTGAGTCATGTTCAGTCATAATTTGAGGGCATTTCAAGGATTCCATTGAAAAAAAAAATGGACTCACAGATAGTGAAAACTGCCTGAAGCTTAACAAAAACACCCCACTTACGGAGCGTTTTAGAGGGGGAAATTGGGAGGGCGTTAAAGTTTTGAATACACTTCATATTCCTTTAGATACAAAGTTAAGGATATAGTATAGATACACATAGTCTTAAAATTTCGGTGTAGTTAGTTGTAGGACTTTTGTTTTCCATGCAATATTTTATCTTTCACAGTTTCATAAATGTACATGGATTCGCATTATCGGAATAACAAGGAATAAGCATGTGAGCAGCCCATTGTATAGAGTAATGATAAGAGTACTTATTTAATCACTCGCACCACTGGACACGTATTATTCATTCGTTCATTACAGTGCACGCGTTTTCACTGAACTTCATCCTTATCTCATTGAATTAACTATACTATAATACCACACGAACCAACGCTGGGCAAACATTTCCCCGAGAGTTCTGCCCTACTGAATCATACTTTGTCGAGGTCCTCGATCTCCCCGACGCTATGATTTAAATAGTAGAGATAATAGAAATTAATTACTCAAAATTAAAAAAAATTTTGTAAAATGAAAAAAAAAGTATATTTTAACGAAAATTAGTAATTAGGTTCTCCTTAAAATTTTAAAAAACCTCATGATTGTTTAGAGCTGTTTTCGAAACTAGCGCTTGTGAAATTTGGAATGACTGTGTAATTTTTGAATCTTTTTGTCTTTTAGGTCCTTGGTTTTTTGGTTTTGTATCAACATTTTTTCAATGTTTTTTCACAATAGTTGAAAAAAACTTTTATGATCAACTGATCAATTCAATTCTAAATAAGTCAGAGAAAGTGTTTTCAATTTTTTCGTAAAGCTTAGATTTTCCGGAACTGAGCGCAGAAAATTAACTATAAAAAAAGAAAATGAAGTAATGATAGTCCATAACTGTGAGACTAAAATGCCCACCTATGAATCTGACCGAAAATGCCACGTTTCGCACTGTTGGTCGAGATAACGATTGATGGACGTTAGTAGACTATATTCAGTGCCTGAAAACTAAAGTAGAATGAGAAAGAATAATTTAAATAATTATTATAAACTGTTATTTCTTCGTAGGTGAATATGAACCACGGTATGTACAAACTTTAAATTCATACCGCATTTAGAAGTCTCTCTCAAAGTATTGACCAAATTTATTGTTTAATTTGATTTTTTCACGCATTTTATTCTTAAAGAACGATGGGCGACACAATGAACGCAGAAGAGGAAGAAATAGCACGGACGGTCTGGGAAGACTCTGAAATCGGCACCGAAAGAAGCACCTTGATAGAGCTAGCAAGGCATATGGTTCCTCCTCGTGAGTTCAATAGGTTACAATCCGAGTTCAAGAAAGAATTTTGCAATCCCTACCAAATCATTTCGGAAATCCTAACGCTGTGGAAATCCTTTAAACCAAACGAGGCAACATTGTCAAATTTGGAAAAAAAATTTCGTGCTCTACACATGAACGCTGAAGCCAGTAAGCAGTTACATGATAATTCAATTAAAATTTTAACTAAAACTCATAGAATAGGCAAGAATTTTATACATCTTTTCTTTTGTCTTCTGTTTACAGACAAAGTGAAAGAAATAAGCAGAGGTAAGTCTAAATAGCTTTTTATTTCACATTGTTTCGCATGTAGCCAAAGTGCGACGAAATACAAATTACAATTGATTTACATACGGAAAAACGATTATAAAGAACTAAGGACGATTTCTGTTTTGATTGTTACGGAGGCATGTGAGGATAGTAAAAAAACATTGTGAACGCTTTATCGGTGCATCAAAAATGAAAAAATTCCTCTTTCTTTTTTTAAAGAGAGATTTTGGTAACCGAGAGATAGCTTATAGAAAGACGAACAGTCAGCTTTGCTGACGGGCTTTTTGGCAAAAAAAAGATGCAAGCAGAATTTAAATTTGTAATTCTTCACATAATTTGTGTGCTGTCTTGCACAATTATGAGGGAAACAAACTATCTCAACGCCATTTTAGTCTTCTTGGGAATCAGAAACTATACCGCACCCTGTCCATTAGTCGTACATTAGTGAGTTCAATATATTTTCAAATGTTGTACTTATGAGCTTCAACACAGGACTATATTTTTGAAAAATATAAGTAACTCAGTTTCGTGAATTGCAATAAAGCTATATTGAAAATTGGAGTACAGCTAAATATAAATCCAAAATTTAGTAGTTCATAATCCGAAACCAAATACTTGCTATGTTATTATATCCACAACCCAGATGTATAGATTCCTATAGCGTCACTGAATGATGTGAAACAAAAGCCAAAGAAAGTGATTTATTTTCATGTATTTTCTTTTAGATGCTGCAATCAGTAGACATTCATTGAAAATTGACAGTTTAAAATTACCACCGCTTCATTTTGGCGTATACGAAAGCATATACAATTTCACTGGAAGGGATGCAAAGTTGAAGATACTAAAAAATAGTCTGACAAGTAGCTGTGCGTCAAATCTAACCGTTGTATCGGGTATGGGAGGTGTTGGAAAAACCTCCCTTGTTCGTCATTTTGTGAACCTGAGGGAATTTAATGAGTGGAACATCTTTTGGTTGCCTACTGAAACAGAAGAGGAGTTGAAAGCATCTTTCTGCCAGGCAGCAAAAGCGGTAGGTGAACGAATAGGAATAGATATGAACATTAACCTGAATCTTGACAAAGATTTCGAGAAGCAGCTGGAAGAATTTTATAATTTTCTTGATTTAACGGGTCGCAAAGGCATGCTCATTTGCGACAACGCAGATGATAAATATTGCAAGTTTGATGACAGTCGTCTTGGAAAGTATTTTTCTCGTTCAATTAAAAAACATTTTCTAAAAAATCTCAACTATGAACATCCCAAAGTAATTGTAACTACACGAAGAGAAAACTTTTTAGGGAAATTTGATCCTATTAGGATTAAATTATCTCTTTTTGCAACAGCTGCAGCCATCAAACTTTGTGAAAAATCTCTTAATAGTTTTTCAAACGCTTCAGTTATAACTAAAAGTAAAATGCGAGAAGATATCAAGAGACTATGCTCATGTCTAGGAAACTACCCTCTAGCATTGCAGCAATCAATTTCAAATTTGAATGAAATGATGGGGGGAAAAAGTTTTGATAACCTTATTGAGGAGTTTAGGAATACTGTGAAAATTTTTGAAAGCCAATACGCAGAACAAAAAGTTGATGATTGCTATCCTCATACAGTAGCAACTGTATTTGATTTAAGTCTTGAAGCTATTGGACGCATGGAAAAAGCTGTGGAAATGATGCATGTTTTATCTTTTTGCAAACCGGAGAGCACAGAAGTTTATTTTGTTGAAAGATTGTATGGAAATGCTTCAGCTGATGCCTTGGCTGCACTAATGAGATTCAATTTAATAGCGCGAGATCTCAACAACAGAAATACAATTTTGATCCACCGTGTAGTTCAGAGGGTGGTTCAGGACTGTGTTTTATCGAAACCCGAATTTATTGAAATAGTTTTTCGGGCGGGAATTATTGCAATGTATCCTTTTAGTGACGGGAAGAAATACAGCGTATCTGATATGTTTCCTATTATTGAGCATCTTGGTGAGAAAAACGAAAAAATTGGCCAACCCGGTTGTACTATACAAAAAAACTTTGATCGCGACTGTGATCTTGTTCAAACAAATGAAATAGCCACATTTATAGTGCTTAGTGTGGCATTTTTCCAATTTCATTCCGACAACACTTTGCAAGAAATGTTTAGAGCAGTAAAATTACAGATTGCACGTGACCTTCTCAAACAAACTTGCTTTCGTTACATTTCAGATGCATATTTTTTTCCCAATGAAATCAATCAAATACTATGGGAATCAACAGTTAGAAACAAAACTCTGAGCTCACTGTTATAGGATAGATTAGATGTAGATAAGTTAGGTGATCGACTTTATTATTCATCTAAAACATCAGAACATTTGTTAAAATCGAACGTTATCTCTGTTCAAGAAAAATGTTTATTGTTGAGTTTACTTTGCGAATGTGTTGGAATAGGTAGTCTTAAATTCACCACATTCAACAAACTTTATATAGAACTATTAAAATCCAAATGCATTGTAGTACCGAATGAGGTTGATGAACTCTGGTTGGAGAATAACTATCAAAACAGAAGCGAGAGTCGATTGCTTGTTTTGTGGTACATTTGTGACCGGATGAACTGGCGAGAGTTCATTTCTGAGGCCATATGGTCGGGAATTATTGTGTACGAGAGAACAAAGGAACCTAATTTGCATGTTCTGCTTTTGCATTTGTGTGTACAGCTTCGTGATCTGAGTGGATTGACATTTGTTTGCAATCGTCTTCATGATAGCAATGTGACAGTAGGAGGCCTTAAGTTTCCTTCGTTACAGTTTTTACCACCTGCTGCAAGATCAAAGTATATTGATGATTTTAACAGTGGGTATGAATCTTTAAAGAGTCAATTGGAGAGTTATGAGATTCCATATGTAGAAAAAGCAGCTTCTTTTTTGACAAAGCAATAGTTGACGAATACATGTAACTTATTAGCATTTTAAGATATTAGGCATAGACAATATTTGTCAATCCTTAAATGTAATTAGAGAAATCTTGATTAAATTTTGTGTACAATTTTATGTAATCATAATTGTCTTGTTTGTTTCATTCTTTAGTGCGTTTCAGTGACAGTGTTTGACAATTTGAACTGACTAAATAACTTACTAACGGGAATACGATACGGCATTCTTAAATGTGTTAAGTATGCCCATAACTGATAACTGAAGTTCTTAATGAGATGATCAACCAGAGTTCGAGCCAACTTTTGCTTTGGATGATCTTCTTTTGGTCGCAACTTATTTGTAGCCTGCGTTACAATTTGTTCGCTCAAGGTACAGCAAGTCATCTTTTTGTACATGAGAAACGTCCAAATTCTGGATTCTCGGTCTCGACAATCCTTCATAGTCATTCATTATTATTATCAATAATGTTTTTAACTCCACTGAAATCACTCCCTCCTCTCATAAAACGGCAAAAAATTCGTACAACACATATATAAAGTAAAGTGGTTGCATAAAAAGAAAGTAAATCCCCTGTTTTGAAAACTGTAAATATAGGAAAAATTTCATGCTATAATCCTGAGCCGAGAGAAAGTTTTCTCCAACTTTCTGCTTTCACATTATAAAACCAATAGGGTAAATTGAAATATTCTAATGTCTTGAAACGCATGATTTTATCTTTGAAAAAAGGTTAAAGCTTTCAAATTTGAATCTAAAAGCAGAAAAAATCATTAAACTTAATTCAAAGTTGGAAATAAATCATATAATTCACATTCCATTCCAAAGCAAAGACAAAAAAATCTTATCTTTTTGCATCACACTACCAAAATTTTTGGTGTGGTACTAAAATTCAAGTTTCACATTTCAAAGTCCCACCTTTTTAAAAAGACATCAATCTTTACCAGTTCTTAAACATTCTGTTAAAAGTTCATTGCTTGCACCAAATTTTGTTTGCGTATAACTTTGCAATACTGTAAAAATGTGGAACTGACATATAGCACCGTAGGTGGAGCTAATGTGTCCAAAGGTATATGATGATGGAATTTCTAAAAAGACGTAAAAACTAATTTTTCTTACCTTTTTGATCATTTTTACCCAGATAGTAAAATATTGTGAGGTGAAGAAGACAAGCTCATTGGTCTCACTGCAATATCACGGGAGGCCATTGTTCATTTTGCTCGTCCAATCTTTCCTCAGCTTGTTTTATGATTTGAACAACGAATCTTTCAAACTGTTAGCTCGTCTCTTCAGCAGTAGATATTCTTGAAATTCAAGTTTTTGCCATTCAGCAAATTGTCATTCAAGTTGATGATCTTTGTGTGCACTTCTGGGCTAAGAGTATTCCATTCCATTCAAAATATCATATACAATTAAGCTGCTTGTTTTATGAACTATTGCAATGAAAAATTTCGCTTTTCATGTTCTGCAAACAGCAAGATCCTTTGGATTCTAATGTACTGATACATTTCTGCTTAAAATTGTAATGCATTAGTTCAAATTTTTAAGGTTAACATTCAAAAACAACTATAACAGCATTATCTGCATCTATTTAGTTCAGAACATGGATAACAATTAATTTAAAAATTTGACATTTTTTTTTACCGCACTTTCAATTCAAAATAACAAAAGTTATATATTCCTTGAACATTTTCATGCAGTTACCAATGATATTGTCCTGGACTATGGTGGTATATTGTTTACTTTTTCACATATGTAAACTGAGCAAAAATTAGCGAACAAATGATGTCATTTATACACAGTTTAATCCACGGGTTGCTGCACACTCACACACGTATGTATTATAAAGATTTATATGCTATGTTGTTCGATGTGATATGTTGTTCACCTATTAAATCAAGCATTCAAAGCCAATATATACTTTTTACTTCATTTATTGCATATGAATATGCAATTGAAATTTTGCAGCATACGGACAACATATTCTGAGCTGGCTCACGTGAGCAAACTATGTATACAATTCAGACCCAGCAATATGGGCATAACATGTATTACATGTTTTTCACTTCAGAAAACTTTCGAAACGTGTTTTCAAGTGATAGAATATTTTAGATTTGTAATAATAAGCAATGTAGGTAGCATACGGAGCAGGATATTGAATGGATTCGGTGTTTTGAGCTTGTGGAAACATTGAACAGTTAATGTTTAAGCCTAGTTCGCATGGAAGCGTAAAATGAATGCAGCACACGCAGTGAATTTGCGTTGCGTCTGGCAACTGCAGCAAGTGTGCGTGAAATGCATTAACGCGCGCAAAAAGTAGAAATGGTTCAACTTCAGTTTCTATGCGTATTTGCGCGTCTTCGATCAAGTTGCAGCAGCTGCATGCATTTCACGCAGAAACGGTTCGCATGGACACGCAGAGAATTTTACGCACGCAACCTCCAGATGCATGAAAAACGCTTCCATGCGAACTAGGCTTTACACCCCAAAAGTTTAATATTCTGCCAGTCTGCAATGCATTGAGTCACTATTACTGTAACTATTTACAAGTATCCGATATATTTTAGTGATTGCCAAGGATATTATGCGGAACAAAAGCAAAGTTTGATATTGAATCGTATTTTAGTCCTATTAACTAAATAGTGATGCTCACTAAATTCAGTCCTCATATAAATGCGGAAAATTTATTTCAGCTGTGCTGCTGAGCTTTTCGTAAAAATGTCATTCACAGAAGAAGAAAAAATCTTAAAGATGAAGAAATCATTACGATGCAACGATATTAGTCAAAATGATATTAATCATAGTATTTTTCATAATTTTGCAAATAAACAGTTGACATTTGGTCAAAGTCATATTATTGTTGCCTTACAATGCAACATGCAATGTAGTTTTGCTTAGGATATTTTTATTTTCTTTAACTGCTGTGCTCAAAATCTCTTCCGCTTTTACAATGCTTTTTTTTATTCGCATTTTAGAATCTTTTGTTTACCGCGGTAGCTCACAAACTATTTCAAGAGAAAAACCAAAAAATTTTACACATTTTTTTTGTACCTTGAGCAGACAGATTTACTAAAATCTAATATGATTTACATTCGAAAGGATTGGAAATAGACCACCAGAACAATGTATTTGCTGAGCAGCAACAGTATTGACAAAAAATGAACTTAAAATACATACACAAGCAATATGATCTCTCCTAACTTCTATAGAGTACAAACATTAACATAATTTTAACATTTAAAATCTGGAAGAATAGAAGCATGAAATTGACAAATGTGCCTCTTTGTAATTGTCTATCTGAAAATACAATATCTGATAATCTGATCCTTACCTGTGTATCATATTATGAGTTAGATATCATTAATCTTCAGACCCTAACATATCTCATTGTTACAATGGCTGCAACTTTTAAAAAGTTTTAGCATTGCACGATAATATTTCATTCATCAATGAAATTCAGCAGCCAAATTTAGTGCTCAGTTTAGTTTAGATGCACAATAAATGTTCACCAGTGAGTGAAAACAGAAAAAACACGAACTTTGATGACTTTTTTCTCATTTTTGTATGCTTTTGAGTAAAAATTGTTATGATCAAGTTATCTGCATCGGACTGAAGTTTTTTTAACGCTCAAAAACTCATGTACAATGTAGTGAGAGTTTTGTGCCTTTCAAAATATCCCAATTTTCGAAAAAGTGTCTCGAAAAAATATTTCGAAGAGTGTTTTCGAAAGTGTGTGAAAAATTTGTGAAATTAAGATTTTTAAGTGGAAGTTGTCGAAAGCTACAAAAAAAAACTGTATTTTCAGATCCCATAGCATCCACAATCATGCAACTATATGTATAGGTTATCTATGTAGGTTATATTATCAAGTCTTAAATAAAACATTTTTTCCTCAAATTTGTGTACAAGTTTTTGCGTTGGATGCGGACAACTAATAGGATTTAGTGCTTGAAAATAATCAGCTACTTTGCAATACAGTTTTTGAATTTTTTCTTCAAAGTTTAAAAACATTGATGTTTAATAATTTGAAGACTTTTTTTAGAAAAACTTTCAGTCAAAGAGATATTTAACAGTCGTATAAAGAATCAGTAGGGTTGATTTGTCTGCAAAATTATGTTTTATGCAATAACTCGAATGTTTGACCTTTGACCTTTAATTTATTTTTCAAAAGTCAAAGAGCATAATACCGGTTTTCCAAATATAACTGAAGTTTCACGTTTTTCATTGCTTATCAACTAAAATTTTTTAACTCTGAACCGAATTTGCTGACCTTACCCTGTAAAGTAGGTCAAGAGGTCGATTAAAAAAATCGGGGTTTTCACCATTTCACCATCATTCTTAGAATGTTTTTAAACCCTTATTTCGAAAAAATTGGGCTGACCCTTAGTTACAAACTAGGTCAAGATCTGACCTCAGGATTTTTTAACTATTATTGTTAGATTAGAAGGGTCGATTTCAACACAGATTTAAAATTTCATTCAAATCCATGCATAATTGGCTGAAAAATCCACCTTTGAAGATTTTTGGATTTTTGGTGCAGTGCATATCTTGTTATCACTCATTCTGAGCGTCCACTTGGAGATTCTGTAGCATACGATGTTGAGGCGACATCCCACGATTGGCAACTCGACATGGTACCCAGACTACCCTAATAAAAGGCTGCTGAAGCGTCTAAGCACGGTTGTAAAGTTTTGAAAAAGGCGTGAACGTGAAAATTGCAAAAAACCACCCATGAGCATCCTTTGAGGACTTCAAACAGAAATATTTTGTTTTCAACTTGAAAAGTGTTAAACCCAGAATAATTTATTGATTCTTTTGCAGACTTTTGATGTTCACAATTTTTATCCGATTTCCGCTTCCCTGAAAACCAAAACGACGCTCTTCCGATCCAACTTTTTTAGTCAAAATGGAGTTTGATTTGTTGAATGCGACCGGAAAATTAAACATGTAATTTGTACAAATGTGTACCCGACAATACCTAGTGCATTTTTTTATCATATATCATCAGCTGCTTAATAGGATAAAAGTCTATGCCAATCACTTTGCACTTTGAAGAATTTGCTGAAAATGTTGCCAGAAATTCCAACTATTTCCATAACTTAGTTTTGTTTCCAAGGAGTTCCATTAAAAAAACATAAAAGTGAAGCAAAAACAATTCATGAGAAAATTCTTTGTACATTTAAAAAAATTAAACTCCAGATTCCCTTAAATTTAATCAAAAGTCAATTGACCGAGTCTCTAAATAGAATACTAAAATGTTATTTCCTTTTTTGATCTTTTTTTTTCTGGGATTCATCAACTGTCAAACTGAATATCCAATAGATGGTAATTACCATAATGAGCGAAATAAATAAAGCAAATCATAATTACTACTTTCACATATATATCTGCCAAAGTTGTACACTTCTTGTGCAGATTTGGGAAACACAAGGAGGTCACCTGATGTGCCTAACGCTGGACAATTATTGGAATCCGAAACACGTGTGAAATTATTTTTTATCCTCATTGAATTCACATACTTTTCTGATCATTCATTATTCATGTTTGTTTGCACTGAACAGGTGGATGCTACAAAGGGACTCATGGAGACTGTGCGGTCAATATTATGAAGCCCTACATTCCCGAGGGCCGCTGCATCAAAAAAGGAGACGTTTTTTGTCCCTCATGTATGTTTCTTTGGTATAAGCATAGAAGTAGATTACTATATAACAACTATATAAGTTGGTTATAACCTTTTATCAAATAAAAGTATGGGTAACCACGAAAACGTGGAAAGTTGAACATTTTCATGAGCCAACTTCTCCCAGCTAATCGGATTAGTCAACCAGTTTAAAAGCGAGAAGTCTGCCCTAAATTGGCCGGAAGAAGTGCGCGTGAAATGTACGACTTTACACGTCTCCTGTTGTACCCCTAGTCTATTTCTTCGATGCGTTCACAACTATTTTTCCGTCGAAAGTTTTGTAAAAATCGAGAAAGGATTCGATTTAGTGTAAACTAGCAAATATGCCGGGCTTCGCCCAGCAATTTGCTAACGTACGGTGCACGCAGGTTTGAGTTATGTTCGTAAAAATGTTCAGTCTTAATAAACATTTGATCTTTAAAAATTTATAAATTCTTTCGAAAATAACGTGAGAAAAGTGGAATGATAATAACAACTTTTTGTAAGCGAACGATGTACGCAAGGTAGTATTATACTTTGCAAAACTTTGCAGCGACAAACAATGAAAATTGTTGCTAACCACAGTAAGTGGACGGCAGAAAAGAAACAAATGATTTATAATTGTTAATAACATCTATATATTTATTGTCAAATTTGATAATTTATTGTTCAATAGAAAATCTGAACAACTTATTTGTGTTGAAAAAACACATAAAATTCACACATGTAAAGGAGTAGTTAAATTTTTCTTTGATACATAGCTATCATGACATTTTCGGCACCCTTCTTTCATCTCACCTACTTTTTTTAGAGAAGGAAGAAATTTTTAGCCTTACTTGTTCATTCCCTGTCAAAATCCCATTTTAAATCCCTAAAGAAAACTTTCATGTCAAAATTCTTTGTTGAATCTCCATGGCCCATGGGTAGCTTTCGTGTCAATATCCTATATTAAATGCCTAAAGTTGCTCTGCTGTCAAAATTCCCTGTGAAATCGCTATGGGTTGTTTCTTGCTTCCTTGTTAAAATCCCATTTTATATCCCTTTAGGAAACTTTCATGTCAAAATCCCCTGTTGAATCGCTATGGGTAGCTTCCCTGTCAAAATTATATATTAAATCGTCAATGTTACTTCCCTGTCTGAATTTCATGTGAAATCCCTATAGATTTTCGGAGCCTATCAGAATGGTGCGGCCATTATGGTGCGGCCGTTATGGTGCGGCCACTATGGTGTGTACAATTTGGTGTGGTGATTCTATGGTGCTGGTTTATTATGGCGCGCGACAATATGGTGCGATGGTGCGAAGAATTTTTTTGCTCTTTGAAATTTTTAGTGGCCCTTAGAAGGGCCGTTTTTTAAATTGAGTGTTTCTAATGCTCAATACTCATTGCTCCGCTGACACGCGCTAAAAACTGTTAAATCCGTTGAATCGCACGGCTAACAGAGCTCAAAACAAATATTTTCCACGAATCCTCAAATTTACAAAACCACGACGGGGCCATGAGGGGCATCCGTGTGTTTGAAATTAATTAATTAATTGACTTTTAGTCACAGTTTTTTTGCTGCATATATTTTCATGTCTGGGCTTGCTAAAATTTGAAATTTAGACTGTTTTATCGGAATTGAAGTGTAGCACAACATGGCTAATCGAATAAGGTAGGGTCAGTTCTCTTAGTGTGCCAGAGTTTATCACATCAGGCTGTTTTGATTAATTGAAACTATGAGAAACAGGAAAGACCAAAAAATTACTGCAAAGGCGCTTTCCAATGCAAAACATATTTCCATACAAGTGGATGGAAAAATATCGTATGAAAATTTGACAACATTTTCACTTAGCACTTTATCTTTATAATAAGCTACATTTTTTATCGTGAAATTACAATATTTTGTAAACCAAATTTTTCAGATTTTTACGAAACAAAGTAAATATATGATTCTTCGTTCCATAAACATCGTATATTTTGGCTCTCTTATTTATGATATGATGTAAGATAGCTATAAAAGCTTGCAAAATAAAGTTCATCGAGGAACATTTCAGCTGAAAATGGATTCTGCCTCTGATTACGCTGTCGTGGTTTTGTAAACTTTAAGATTCGTGGATAAAATTTATGTGGAAAAGACTTTTTTAAAGCTTTGTTAGCCGTCTGATTCGACGGATTAATCAGTTTTCTTCAGTAATGGTTTCATTTAAAAAATGCATTCAAAGATTTCACAACAACCTGCTGCTCTATATTTAAAACTACAACTTAAAAATTCCCTTCCCATACTCGGCAATTTGCAAATAACAATTCGAACAAAGATTCCGGAGAAATTGTGTCCAGAATAAAAAAAATTCCTCATTTTTAATTCCAAAATCAAGCCACAAAAATTCATTGAAACTGAATTCTTCTCTACCCATTTCCTTACCTAATTAAAAAACATATTTTTGTCACAAATTGGTCACTGAGAAATTCAACAGCTGCATTAAATCACATCAGTTTGTAAGTAGATTCTAGTTTACGGAAAAACTCGGAAGAAATTCAAAAAAGTGCGCAAGAAGAACTTTAGCGTTAAAATATGCTGTATAAATATACCAACAGTCCAACACAATGTTGAACGACGAGAAACACTTGTAGGAGATTGCGACTACGACAGTAAGCTCATCTGTAAACACACAAAGATATAGCTTATGAGGAAATTAAATTGTGGATTTATACACATTATCTGTGAAATTTTTTGCCACCAACAATAACCAATGCCAGATAACCTACCGAAAAAATCAATCCTGCTATTCGGAAATAGACTGCAAAAGTAAATGTGACCAAAAGTGCGCTTGTTAGTGGCGCGTATGGCAAAATTTTTGTATGCATGGTGTTGTTGTGGAGAAAGTACGCGGGCGGACGCGCACGATTATGAAATTCAGTTGAGTTTTTTCCCATTATGTTGTCAATTTAGATTTTCCCAAGTAGTTAAGCAAGCCAACTACGAACTGCGTCGTCCAGCATCGAGCGCGGATTAGAAAGTTGGCTTGCCAGAACGACTCCCAATCGGAATTATAATGCTTTCATCAATAAGTGAATTCTAGAAAATGAAAGGAAGACTTTGTGTTTGTTTTCAAGAAAATTGTTCTTGAACACGTCGCGGGTGCAAATATTAATTCTGAGTGCAATCAGGCTTTGCAGGTTGTCAATCATCGAGTTATTGATTAGATAAAATTGAATATTTTCAGGCCGTTGCTTTAATCGCACTTATAGTTTTTTGGATTCCAAGGACGGGAGAATTTACCGTGCAACGAAATATGATTACCTGAGCTCAACAGACAAATATGAAGAGGGATGCAGGCAAATAGTTAATCCTAACGACGATGGGGTCACCATCACAGAATGCCATTGCAAAACAAAAGCCTGCGATTGCAGCTATGATCCCTGCTTATGCGGCTACGAAGTGTGCAACTATGACCACGACGCACCTCCCTCAACCATACAGTATGTTGTTAGTAATGTAGTTAGAAAATACGTGAACATTTGTCTATTTTCGCATCACGAATATTCACATACTCGGTATAGGATTCCAGGAGTTAGAGAATGCTACGTAGGCTGTGCAAGACTATGGAGCGGGAAAAAACACGACCTTTTCCCGAACGCGTCAATGAATTGTGAAGTCAGTTTTCAAGAATGCGACTACTTTGATGGTACATGTTTTCTTATTCAATTTCCGAAATCCAAATAGCTTTGAAATATGAACAATAATATTGATTTTCCGGATACTTTTTCATTTTTCGTGTGCAGCATCATGTGTGCGAAAGGTGTGGATCGAAAAATTCGCAGGAAAGGATTATCCCGCTACATATGTGGAATACTCTTGTGGCCAAAGAGGGGAAGAGGAGAAATGCGAAACCGAAATTTTGAACAAAGAGGAAGAGCATGAACAATTGTACGGCCGGTGCACTTGCAATCATAACCATTGTGTGAAATTTACTGCTGAAGAGGTTGCTTTGTATTCCACCAACGATGAAAAAATTGCTAGTCATGCTCTCCTTAGAAATATTCCTAGGTATGGGCCATGTGATTTATTGCTCATTGACATATTTGAACAAAGGGTACTCATGAGCCATGGATATTGTAGTTATTTGGTAATTTTTTGCCTAGTTACTATAGGCGTTCGGCGTTAGTACTTTATGTTTACGCTTGTTCAGCTGTTTAGTGAATTGGGTAGCCCTTGAAAGGGCTGGTTCTGACATACATCGCCCCATATAATTGACTAAGCCGAGATAGAGAATTAACATGAGGTTTTTAAAAAAAACATCGGTCAAGGCTGCAGGTCGCCAAGGTCAATTGTTGTCATCCAAACCCGTTATAATTTTAAATTATAGTATTTGGGTCGTGGAAAGTAGTGCCTTTCGCTAATCACAAAGACTAATTACCTCATTGTGTTTAATTATTGCCTTGCCAAATTTGGGAAAGTAGAGGCAATAAGTCCGTTAAGAATTAAATGCTGCGTGTAAAATTTATTAGGACAAAAAAATTTGAATGACCTAAAAAACTGAAATTTTAGCAAGCTAATATACTTAATTTACTCATATAAAATCATTAAAAAACTCCCTATGAAGTAGTCAAACTTTTCTCTTACATCTTAATGGCAATTAACTTTAATTTTGTTTATAAGGTCTTTCCCCGAATAGAATTTAATCGCTTTTCACAAGATTTTGTGATTAGGACAAAGACACAATAACCTATAGGTATGATTTTATGGATTTAACATATGGTTTAGACCAGAACTCAATCTGTAAGTATTTAGCATGAGGTTTTGACCAGCACGCAAACTAAAAGAATCATACAGAGGGTTTTGACCAGGATGCACTCCATAGGGATCCAACATGGATTTTTGATCAGGACCCAACCTATGCGAATTTAGCATTAGTTTTTTACCACGACAGAATTATTAGGAATGTAACATGGAATTTCGACTAAGACGTATCCTATAGAGATTTAACAGGTTTATGCAGGGCGCGAGATGTAACATGGGATTTTTAAAATTAACTTACCTAGAGCTTTCGATTCTAGGTGAAAAGACCTATGCAATAAGACCTACAGCAATAAGACCTATGCGATAACACCTACAGTAAAATAACCTACAGGTTAATAACACCTACGGCAATAACACCTACAAAATGTAAGAATATAACCGAAGGTCATTGAACTTCGATGATCACCTTAATATGGTCATGCGCATGCGTAAACTTTTTAATTTCTTTATTTTTTTTTTGTTTTTTTCTTCCGTTGTTTTTTTTTTTTACTCATTCCAGCTCTGTCGTTGTACTATTTCAATATTGGAACCGTCATTCTCATGATTTCAATGTTTAGGATGTGGAACACAGACGACAGACGACTTAAAATATACAAAAATGTCCGTAAATTAAGCTCTTGCTCCGATACCTAGTTCGAAAACACAAAGTCAGTGAAACGGATCGTGGGGGGACGCTGAAGAGACTTTTGCTTCACAGAACCCATCGTTTGAAGGAATCTGGAAAGGCCCAAGGCCTTCCCAGCTCCCTTCTGCACTCAGACCTGTGCTCGAAAAGTCTCCCCCACTCCCCCCACACCCCCCTCGGCCAGATTAGAAATTATCCTCAAGTATGGGCGGAGCTCCCACATATCGGGCGGAGCCTTTTCGCGTCGCAGTTCTCGGTTTAAATGAAATTACAAATCTCACAGTCTCACATATTTACAATTCAATTGCTGGTATTGCTGGAGTACGTGGTATGTAAATATGTTGCCTTGGAAACTCGCAAATTAACTTACTTGTATTATGAAGGTGTGTTTGTCTATAGGTCTTTTTGTGCGTAGGTCTTATTGTTGTAGGTGTTATTGCGTAGGTCTTATTGTTGTAGGTCTTATTGCATAGGTCTTTTCACCGGATACCAGAGCTTTCAACAATATCGAGCGTGCTTGAACTCGGCCAGACGATCTCGACTTCGAGCCCAGGCAAATAGGACTTTTGATGGCTTGAAGGCAATTATTCGAGCCAATCCGAACAAGCTCTTCGGCAACTTCGGCTCGCTCAAAGCTCGACAATTCAATCTTGAACTGGCTCGATTCACAGACTTAACCTGGAAAAATTGCACTTTTTCCGCCTAAATATTAGAAAAACAATACTTTAAATCTTTTTTTTCAAATATTTAAAAAAAAATTTTTTTCTCCCCATTTATTATTGCTTAATGACATGATAGTTGAGCTTTTAATTTCAACTATCAAGATCTATGCTTCAAGCAAATATAGAGATGACTTGTTTGCTAAACGTTTAAAAGAACGGTGACTTTTACGTTTAGACCTTTATCCGTAACTGAATTTACGTTTACCTTTAATAATCTATTCGCATTTATAGGATTAAAAACTATGTATTCGCAACTCTCCTAATATGTATTAAAAGAATTTCACTCAGATTTTTCAACCAAATATGAATAGGGAGCTTCGGGTTGACTGTCTTAGCCAAAATATTTCAAATTATTGATCGTTTTTAAATACAAGCATGCTATTTAAAAATAAAAACTTTTGGTACAACTTAGCTGAGCCCGGTACAGGTGTTATTATTATGATTTCAACATCTCCCCAAATACTGCAATCCCTCCTAGTCACTTAGTCACCATGAACACCGTTTATTCGAAAAAAAACAACTTAGACATTTGGCGATGGAGCTCATTTGAAATCCCCTTTCCTACTTTTGCGCAATCTCAAGTTCTGCCAAATTTGAAGTCAATCGGTTGATGCGTTCGAAAGTTATCGCGGATACACCGAAAAAAATAGGCACGATCCCATAAGCCCTGTACCGGGCTAAAAATTTGAAGTCAATCGGTTGATGCGTTCGAAAGTTATCGCGGATACACCGAAAAAAATAGGCACGATCCCATAAGCCCTGTACCGGGCTAAAAAATTACTGGTGAAAATTACAGTACTCCATAAGATTTGATGACATTTTTTTAAACGTGAACAAACTTTTTCAAACGGCTTAGTTCACGTTTAGTACTGTGACCGTGACAAAGTTAACGTTTAATGGAAACAACCTAACTACGTTTATCGGCATAACTTAAGAGCAATTTTTTTTTAAACTACATGGTTATTTCTTAGCACAATATAATGGGTTGTCTTTTTTTAATAAAAAATTTTCGAGAAATTTCTTGAGATTTCAATTCCGCTCGGCCTCAAATCAAGCACACTTTTAGCTCTGTAAAAATTTCCGAGCTCGTTCGAGCCGATCAAAGCATAATATCGAGCCAAGCCCGACTTTAGCTCAAATAGCTCAAAGAGATTGAAGTCAAGACTATGAATCTTATGTTATGTATGCCATATTGACTTGTTAAAAAAATTATACCTTAATTACATAAGTTTGATCAAATTTATTGCAATACTTTTGCTGCAAATATTGAAAAATTGATTTCAATTGAAAAACATGAGCAAGGCGATTTTGAAAAACAAACAAAATTCCTTGGAATGGTAATGTAAGCAAACAAAATTATCGATTGATATAAAATAATATTAGGACAAAATAGTCACTGTACAAAAACAGTGTAATGTGGCCGCAAAACATCTGACATTTTGACACATTTTGACTTTTCTACTAATTCTAGATAAAGAGATGGATAGTTTATCTGATATGGCCATAGCTCCCTTTAAAATAGTGGTACAAATCACATGTTAAGTTAATGCAGAAAAAAGACGGATAAAATAGCCTCCGCGGCTTAAAAAGTTCTTTTGGAAAATAAGTACAGGACAGACAATACACTTCTAGTAAAGTATTCTCCAAATAAAAAATGAGTATTGGATGATAAAAATACATTAGACAAAAAGAATAAGTTAACGGAAATAATTGTTGAACAAACTGAACGCACGTAAATACGTGCTCTAGTAGATAAAAATATCCAAATCACCTGCGAGAAGATATGAGACTCCTGGGGCCAATTTCATGTCTCCATTTTTGCACTTTTCACTTTGCAATTTTTCAACTTTGCAGCATTTTCTTCAGAATGTTTGTTGGATGACTATCTACTGCAAAGTGAAAAGTGAAATGTGCAAAGTGGTTATCATGGACTTTGCAGGTTTTGTTGCATGTCTCCGAATTTTTTAAAAGTGAAAGGCAAATCATTTTGCACTTTGCAGTGTTTTTGCCAGTGTTGGCTTTTGCCCCCTACCCATATTTGCCCTGCCCGGGCAAAATTGGTTTTTGCCCGGGCGAAATTCAATTTTGCCCCGGGCATAACTGGGCAAAACGCTTTAATGGACAAATAGCAATAGAGTTATTATGCGACATAGAAAAAGTATAAGCGCTAAATGAATGAAAGAAAATAACTGAAAACAATCTTAAACTAAGAAATTGATCATTATATTGTTGCTACAAAGAAAATATCAATAATTATGGTATTAATGCTTATTGTTGACTACAAAAATTGTAAGCCCTAATAATACAAAGCTGACATGAACGGTTTAACTTATCGAGTGTTTATTTACTTGACTTTTGACAAAAGAAAGTTAAAATTTACTTGCTTGCAGTTTCACAAATCGAAAACCCAGTACTAATATCAGACTTGTCTGTACTAAAGTCTGATAGAAGATTTTGAATACAACGGTAAAACTTTTCTTGAGTTTATCGAATAAACTCTATTACGGTTACTCATTAGGGTTCCAGCTGCAGTTTGCGAACAGTTTCCAAAAATACTATACTTCCCAAAAAATACGCTTCCCGAAGATACTACACTTCTTGAAAATACAACACTTCCCGAAAATACTACACTTCCCTAAAATACTACACTTCCCTAAAATACTACAATTCCCGAAAATACTACACTTCCCGAAAATACTACACTTCCCGAAAATACTACACTTCCCAAAAATACTACACTTCCCGAAAATATTACACTTCCCGAAAATATTACACTTCCCTAAAATACTACACTTCCCAAAAAAAGTACCCTTCCCGAAAATATTACACTTCGTACGAAAATATAACACATACGTTTAGCTCCTTTTTTCGGCATTTTAATCTGACGAACTTAAAAAAAACTGCCTTGAAACGATTTAAACTATCAAAAAAATGTTAACCAGTTTAAACGCAAACAAAACTAGCGCTCTGAAAAATTTTACCACCGAGTCTTCACATCGAATTTGAGCGAAAAATGTTTATTCGGCAACAAAGTCATGCAATAAATATGTTATAGCGTGTTTCTTTTATTTATGCCCCATTTTGCCCTAATTTGCCCGATTTTGCCCATATTTGCCCGATTTTGCCCACTGCCCGGGCAAAACCCTACACTGGTTTTTGCAAACGCACTATTCCGTGCACCAGCTTTTTTAAATGATGATTTCAACGCTAATAGCCGGCCAAAAGTTTGAATGAATTTGAATTTTTGTACTTTGAAACCTGCAGATTCTAATGTTCTAAAAATTTTGACTACAAAAACCTTCAAAATTAGTTTTTTTTTGCCGTTTAAAATGGCACGATTTTTCACAGTCAAAATTATTAAAAAAATGAATCCGCGAATGAGTGGTGATGGCATTGTGACAGCTGAAGAGTTTGTCACACATTTCGAAAAATGCTGCAAGGTAAGCTTTATTTGCAAAGTTCAAGCTTGTAAGACATGAAACACACTTCACTTTGCACTTTTCACTTGCAGACTAATTTTTCTGCAAAGTGAAAAGTGCAAACATGGAGACATGAAATTGGCCCCTGGTATCATTTGTCTTGAGTCAAAAGGACCCGATCCTGGATTTGGTGAATTGCACAAAAAAATTATACATAAAAGAGAGATGCCCAGGGGAAAATTTACAGTTGGAGGTTGGAGAATCTTCAATTCTTCAAATATAGAATTCTTGAAACAGAAGTTCATGGGAATTTAAAAAAATTACCCATGCGTTGAGCCTTAGTGAAAAAATTGAACTCGAAATAAGCAGCTTTCGGGTTTGTTAGTCTGGTCGGTGTATTGTATTAATTATCTACTCTTATAATCGTGTTTTCAAAAAACCATATTTCACGCATATTTCTCAAAAACTGCCCAAACGATTTGCTTCAAAATAGTCTTAAACTGATCCTCAAGTAATTACGCAGTGCCCTCGCCCCGGGGTCCAAAGCCGTACAAGCCTTAGTTAACGAGATAATTGGCAATTAAGTTGGTAATTTTGGCATTTTGGGTTTCCATGCAAACGTAAACAACCAAGTCTTTCAAAAATGAAAAATATTGACAGGGGGTCCCCTTCAATTTGATATTTTTCCCATGTTAATTCCCATAAGGAAATCCCAAAATTGAATCTGAAATCGAATTTTTTCCCCAAGAATGCAATACGCACATATAGGTACCTAATAATGGACAACAATTACATGCTTTTAGTACTTATTTAAATCTGATAATAATAGAATAACACTTTTAGAGCATATTGGAAATTTATTATTTTAACATAACACCGTTCTACGCATGGGCAGCTACATTGTCGCACCGCCATTTAACATGGTGCAACAGTTATTAAACATTGTCGCACTCACACTTAACATTGGGGAACAGTCATTTAAACATTGTCGCCCCCACATTTAACATTGTGGAATAGTCATTAAATATTGTCGCGCCCTTATTTAACATTAGAGAACCCTTATTAAACACTGTCAGCCCCATTAATTGAATTTGGGGTCAATAGTTTTTGTCGCAACCGTCATTTAACATTGTCGCACCGTCATTCAACATTGTCGCACCATCATTTAACAGTATCGTACCTTCATTTAAAATTTTGGAATCATCATTAAACATTGTCGCACCCACATTTAACATTACAGGGTTCACGGTCAGTACGCCGAAAACAAAAATGCCGAGTCCTTAAGGGCGTGGAAATCACGCCGAAACGTCCAAAAACCTAACCTAACTAAACGTAGTCCATTTGGGTTTCGGCGTTTTTTCCTCGGCGTTTTTTCTTTGGCGTGAAAGTTTTCGGCGAACGGTGCGGACACGCATTACAGAACCCCTTTTAAACACTGCCAGTCCAATTTATTGATTTCAGTCTCAACTTTTTTGTCGCACTGTCACTTAATATTGTCGCATCGTCATACAACATTGTCGCACCGTAATTCAACATTGTTGCAACGTCATTAAATATTGTGGAACCGTCCATAAACATTGTCGCACCCTCATTTAACATTGTCGCACCCGCATTTACCATTGTGGAACCGTCATTAAACATTGTCGCACCAACATTTAACATTAGTAACCCCTTGGATCGACATTTAGGATTGTCGTATCCTTATTTAACATTGGCGCACCGTCATTTACCATTGCGCACCCTTATTTAACATTGTCGCACCCTAATTTAACATTGTCGCACCGTCATTTAACACTGTCGCACCGTCATTTAACATTGTCGCACCGTCATTTAACATTGTCGCACCATCATTTAACATTGTCGCACCGTCATTTAACATTGTCGCACCGTCATTTAACATTGTTGAATTTGTATTTAACAGGATCAGTCTCATTTATTAAATTTAGTTTCCATTTCATTTGACGCACTCTAATTTGACACTGTCGCACCCCCATTTAACCTTTTTTTTCATTTCGGTTAACGTTGTCGCACAGTCATTTAATATTGTCGCACCCTGATTTAACATTATCGCACCCTGATTTAACATTGTCGCACCCTGATTTAACATTGTCGCACCCTGATTTAACATTGTCGCACCCTGATTTAACATTGTCGCACCCTGATTTAACATTGTCGCACCCAGATTTAACATTGTCGCACCCTGATTTAACATTGTCGCACCCTGATTTAACATTGTCTCACCCTTATTTAACGCAGTTGTATCGTCATTCAACATTGCCGCACCCGCACCGTCATCAAGCTTTGTCGCACCGTGATTAATCTATGTCGCACCGAAATTTAACACTGTAGAATTTGCATTTAATAGTATCAGTCTCATTTATTAATTTCAGTTTCCATTTAATTTGTCGCACTCTAATTAAACACTGTCGCACCCTCATTTAATATTTTTGCCATTTCGGTTAACATTGTCGCACAGTCATTTAATATTGTCGCACCGTCATTTATCACTGTCGCACCCTCATTCAGCATTGTTGCACCCTAATTTGTCTAACCCTAAGTTTGTCACACTCTTATTCAACATGGTCGTACTCTTATTTAACATTTTGTACCCACATTCAACATTGTAGTATCCTAACTAATGAATGTCAACTTCATTTATTAATTTCGGTCTCCATTTATTTTGTCGCGCCGTCATTCAACATGTCGCACCCTCATTTAACATTGTCGCACCTTACTTAACATTGTAGATTCCTCATTTAACAATGTCAATAATGTGGTATTCCAGTAACAAACAGACTTTGCCCCAATTTCACATTGAATATACTCTCTTAGAATGGATCGCATTCTGATTTAGCATTTTTGCAAACTTATTTATCATTTATTTATCATCATGTAATTACTTATTTGATCTATCCGCATGATCATGTTTTAGTTTTTGTTCAATCCACGTTGTTATCCGCTCGGGCGTAGAACGGGCTTTTTAGCTGGTACAGTAGATACGTGGAGTTTTTTTGCGCGCTTTAGATCTATTCCGTGCCAATATTTTTTGGATTTGCCAATTATTTCATCATACTGTTTCGCTAGAATGTCTGCGTTTAAATCGTCAAGAATCCACTGTTTAAAAATTTTGCCTAGCTCAACCTTCGTTTGCAGTAGCCAGTTTTATTTTGTATTTTGTCTAAAAAATCTGTTCATGTGCCAAACAAATCCTTATAGGATATTTCGAATTTCAAAATCAGTGTTTAATCTCTAGAGGTTTCGTCTTGGTCAAATAACCTATGTAAGAAATTTAGTGTCTGGTTTCATTCACGGGTGTGAACTGGAACAAAATTTTATAGTTGAGACGCTGGCCTGCATGTGTTTTATTTCTTCTTTACGTAACTCAAAGTAGTGGTGACCTATTGTATGACGAGTTAATGGAATATCGTAATAGCTTCTCATACAGTCACCCATGACTCGAGTGCAACAGAGCTATGAGTATCCTGATGAAGTTCAAATGAAAAATTTACTATTCACTGCCAAAATCCAGATGTAACGGTGTTTTTTTTTCAGTTTTTCCACTTTGACATTCTCAAGCTTACTCCTACTGCAAACCACGTTCTTCAAATTTTTCATATTTGGTCAAAATAACAAAATTTGATGTAATATTGGAAATGTAAGACTGAAAATTAAACATTCAAATTATTTTTGCAGAATGTATCTTTTTTAAACTGTGAACGACGTTTCTTAAAAATCAATCTCACTTGGCATAGAGTTTTATTCATGGATTTTCAAAATTTTTCAAATTAAAGGCATCTGGAAGTAGGGTTGCAGGAAGAGTGGTTAGCTTTACAAGACAACGGTGATAGTTAAGATAAGGAACTATTTCACTTTAAAGCATGTAGAGTTTTAATAAATCAAAAAAATCATTGGTCATTATTACCTCACTTCGTTTATAAATATTCTATAATTTCTTCAAAACACATGCGTGATTCACTTTTATGGGGAACTGATAACGAAATCGTTTTAAAGGAATAACGAAAAAAATTGGAGCAATACAAGAACTGTTTAGGTTTCTGCTAACTTAAAAATAGCGATATTTCGTTTCTTTTTTACAACAGCATATCAAACTAACCGACAGCAAATGCTTTTAACATGCAATGACACATATGATTCTCGAGAATATAAATATGCATATAAACAATAAATCCATCAAATTATATTATAACAGGGAGTGGCAGATCGCTTAGCAATTTGCAAAAAGTAGTAAATAAACTTTCTGTCGCAGAAACTGCGACAAAATTTTCATTCAGCAGAGAAATATAACATGAAAAACTGGAGTATGACGGGAAAAACTCTCTTTTTTGGACGAAAATCCAAATTTTAAAAAACGTTTTGCCCAAATTGTGTGAAAAAATTTCCATATTTTGATTTCACGCTGTAAAAAAAATTAAAGCTGCAAAAAAATACCAATTTTCCCATACATCTGTGATTTTTTTCAGATGTCACTGATATCAGCCAAGTTTTCTGCAACTAAGGAGGGTGAAAATCACTTAAAATTTTTTTTGCAAGGCTTCAAAAAGCAAAGAAAACAAACAACTACGAGTTTGTGATGTTTCAGATCAGGAAAATGGCGTCAAGATTGCTTAGCAAATCAGCTTTATGTGCCCGATCTTCCACAAAAACTATTTTATATATCTTTCATCTCACAAGCTGAATTCTCAATTACTGAAGTTTTAGTCAATGAATCAACATCTACTGTTTCTCCTTCTGAGATTCTTTTTCTTCCTTTTTGTCATATTTTATTATCATTTAAGCTTAAAATACATTGGCAAAATGCCTTCTTGTCTCTGCATTATTTGTTAACGAAAACTTACCACTCAAAAACAAAAAGTTATGAGAGTTCACACTCATTTACAGAATTGAAGTTGATTATTTATGAAAATCCATTTAACGTGCTTTGCTTCAAGTCTCGGAAGCTGTGTCCATTTTGCCAATTATTGATCTTTCATGGAAAAAAAGTTAAGTTTTAGCTTAGTCTAGGATTATTTGTCTATTTACCAAAATGACCACAATGTGAATGTGAATCGTGTGAAACTATCTCAAAGCCATCAGACAAGGTGTTAAAAAAAATCCCCGCAACAACAGCATCCAGTTTACATCCTGTTGTACTAATGCAAAAAAAAACATTTCGTCTCATGCAACCAGTTCATCAAGTTAAATGATCTTCTCCAATGATACTATTTCTTTTCAGTGTTCTGAAGGCTTGGAGCAATTAAAAATGAACAATAGCGGTGGAAGCAGTCAGTTCTTTAAAAATCAAAAATGATAATATTAATATTAGTGATTTGACATTAAATATAGCGAACTATTGATTTTCACAACAACAGAATTTAACTTTTAATAAATCTACTCTTATAATCTCGTTTTCAAAAAACCATATTTCACGCATATTTAGCAAAAACTACCCAACCGATTTGCTTCAAAATAGTCCTAAACTGATCCTAAAGTAATTACGCAGTGCCCTCGCCCCGGGGTCCTAAGCCGTAAAACCCTTAGTTAACGAGATAATTGACAATTAAGTTGGTAATTTTCGTATTTTAGGTTTCCATGCCAACGTTAACAACCAAGTTCTTCAAAAAATGAAAAATATGCATGCCCTTCAATTTGATATTTATCCCATGTTGATTCCCATAAGGAAATCCCAAAGTTGAATGTAAATCGAATTTTGTTTGCTAAGAATGTCAATAGGCACATATAAGCACCTAATAATAGACAACAATTATATGCTTTCGATCCTTATTTAAATCTCATAATAATAGAGTCACACTTCTAGAGCATATTGGAATTTTATTATTTTAACTTATAGGAAGAGAAACGCACCATTCTACGCAAGAGCAGATACATTGTCGCTTCGTCATTTAACAGAGTCGTACCCTCATTTAACATTGTGGAACAGTCATTAGACATTGTCGCACCCACATTTAACATTATGGAACAATCATTAGACATTGTCGCACCCACATTTAACATTGTGGAACAGTCATAAGACACTGTAGCACCCACAATTAACATTGTGGAACAGTCATTAGACGTTGTCGCACCCACAATAAACATTGTTGAACAGTCATTAGACGTTGTCGCACCCACATTTACCATTGTGGAACAATCATTAGACATTGTCACACCCACATTTAACATTGTGGAACAGTCATAATAAGACAATGTCGCACCCACAATTAACATTGCGGAACAGTCATTAGACATTGTCGCACTCACATTTAACATTGTGGAACAGTCATTAGACACTGTCGCAACCACATTTAACATTGTGGAACAGTCATTTGACACTGTCGCACCCACATTTAACATTGTGGAACAGTCATTAGACACTGTCGCACCCACATTTAACATTGAGGAACAGTCATTAGACATTGTCGCACCCACATTTAACATTGTGGAACAGTCATAAGACATTGTCATACCACATTTAACATTGTGGAACAATCATTAGACGTTGTCGCACCCACATTTAACATTGTGG